>Ga0302192_10000698_pt1 | contig 21554 bp, 13 predicted proteins | sample II_Bog_E3_2_FD_200230 | JGI IMG/M metagenome (GOLD analysis project Ga0302192, IMG submission 200230) | Peat permafrost microbial communities from Stordalen Mire near Abisko, Sweden - II_Bog_E3_2 | ecosystem: Environmental > Terrestrial > Soil > Wetlands > Peat | place: Sweden: Abisko...
ATGCCTCCAGAGTCTCTGTTGCGGACACGGCGATCACACCGCTGTACACGCTCGAACTCGTGGTTGGCGTTGTCCCGTTGGTGGTGTAGTAGATGATCGCTCCAGCCGTCCCATCGTTGATCGTGACCGACTGCGCCGAAGTGTACGTCCCGGCTGCCACACTGAAGGTTGGGGTCGCCGTTACCGCCCCACCGCTAGCCGTATAGGTGTAATCGTTGTATTGCCAGGCCCCGTTGATCCATGAGAAGAGGCGGGCATAGAGCGTTGCCCCATTGGTGGGCAGGTTGGTCACGGAGGCTTGGGTTGCAGTGATGGGGGTGGAGTTGAACAGGTTGTAGGATCCTGGTCCGTTGCTGCCAATCCCCAGCACATATTGCGAAACACCGGGTACAGCCGCCCATTGGAAGGTCGCGCTGGAGGAGGTCAAAGTACTGCCCGGAGCCGGAGACGCAAGCACGGCAGGCGCTGGTTGCTCGGCCGTATAGGTGTAATCGTTGTATTGCCAGGCCCCGTTGATCCAGGAATAGAGGCGAGCGTAGAGCGTTGTCCCATTGGTGGGCAGGTTGGTCACGCTGGCCTGGGAGGCGGTGATTGGAGTGGAGTTGTACAAGTTGTACGATCCCACCCCCGTGCTGCCGATCCCCAGCACGTACTGCGTAACGCCCGAGCCGGCCGTCCACTGGAAGGTCGCGCTACTCGATGTCAGCGCGGTGCCGGGCGTGGGAGAGGTCAGTACCGCTGGCACCGGCGTTGCAGTTGCCGCCGTGTAAGTGTAGTCGTGGTACTGCCAAGCGCCATTGATCCAGGAGTAGATGCGAGCGTAGAGCGTTTCCCCGTTGGTCGGCAGACCGGTTACACTGGCCTGTGTGGCGGTGATGGGGGTGGAGTTGTACAGGTCGTACGATCCAACTCCGGTACTGCCGATCCCCAGCACGTATTGAGTAACGCCCGTGCCGGCTGTCCACGTGAACGTCGCGCTCGAACCAGTCAATGTAGTGTTTGGCGCAGGCGAAGTGAGGGTAGCTAACTGATCGACCACAATCAGGGTTGCAAACCCCGATACTGTTCCACCACAGGTCAATGAATAAGTGTAAACTCCTGTCGCCGTGGGCGTTATCGACGCTGATCCGCTATAAGCGCTGCCGGAAACCGTTCCCGTCTGAAGGCCCGTCCAGGTTCCCGCGCCAGGTGTAGATCCTTGAACGAATGCGTAACACTGCTGCGCGCTCATTGAAAAAGCATCCGCCACGTTCCAACTTAGCTCGGCAGACGAATCGAGACCGATCTGCGATGCGGAGAAACTGAGCTGAACGGGGCTCGCCAAGCTCGGAGAGGTTGCTATTTCGAATACGGAGCCGAGATTGCTGGTACCACCCGAGCTTGTCGTTCCATAAAAGTTTCCGTCATTTCCTTGAATCATAAAATCAGGAGCGTAGCTCAGATTCGGGGACAAATACGGAGTTAGAGAGGGGAGTGGGGATGTGCTGCCGGCAGACGTAAAGTTCAGCATGTCCGAAGACGGGATCTGGAATACTTCGGTTCCACTTATACCGTAATAATTACCATCGCTGGCTAATGTAAGGCCCACGGTTGAACCACCGCCATCGCCGCTATCTGTGAACTGATAGACAGTATTCAGCGTTGCTGAGGGTGTGCACTGAAACACGGTGGCAGTCGCGTAGCAGGAAGGTTCCACGTAATAACTGGAATCGCTTGCACATGCTGGTGGAGTGGTGCCGTAGTAATTGCCGTCGCTCCCTTCTGTTAAAGAGATAGGAACGTTCTGAAAGGACCAGGTAGTTGGGAGCCCAGTGGGGTGTTGTCCTGCCGGCTGATCGACGATGGTATTTGGTCGGGGGCGGTTTGCGCGCCTTGTCGTCTCTGTGGAAGTCGTGTTTTGGGGATCTCCAAATTCACAAAGCGTTGTCATTTGCGCAGGTGGCGTAGATAAGCTATACAGAAAGACGCCTCCACACCCAGCGCCCTCGAACCAATCAGAAACATACAAGCACTCGGTGTCGCCTTCGGTCTGTGCAGTTCCGTAGAGATTCCCGTCACTCCCCTGAATGAGCGAATTTGGGTTCGATAACCCTGATGAGCCGAGGTTCGTAAGAGACGAGAATGTCCCTGAGCCGCTTGCAGAAGGCACAAAGCTAAATAGAACACCAGGATTGGATGGATTGCACGCTCCGCTCGCTTGATTTGAACAAGCCAAGGTGCTTCCATACAAAGTCTGGCTGCCTCCCACCACCAGCGGATTCGGAAACGCTCCGTCGGTGGTACCTGAAAAGCTGTAGAGCACAGCAATCCCCGATGGTGTAACTTCGAAGATGGTTCCACATCCAAGGGAATTTCCGGAACCGTCTACGCAATTGAAATTGGGTGAAGTACTGGTATCATGGCACGGCAGGCTGGCGGCGCCATTTGTGGCGGCGCTCAGGCAAGCGCCTCCAAATGCGGTGGTCCCGTAGAGGTTGCCGTCGGCTCCCTGAACCAATCCGGTCGGCGAGGCTCCATTGTTGCCGTTAAATGAATAGAGATATGTAATGCCGCCCTCAGGAGTCATTTTGAACACGGTTCCGCAGCCGGTGCTGTCGCTGCATGTTCCCGTGCCGCCGGCAGCCGTGACGCCGTAGTAGTTACCGTCCTGTGCCTGGATCAGCCAGGTTGGACCGCTTCCGTTGGTGCCATTGAATGATCCGACGGTGGAAGCTGTTTGGGCAAAAGCATGAAGCGATGCCATAGCCAGCAGCAAACTGCCAAATTGTATTGAGCGCACGCAACGAATCAAATAGTCCTCCGCTTTCGCGTTCGAATTGAAACACCCGGCTCAAATTCAACGAACTGAGGCCTGGCAATATGAGCCAATTGTTAAATCCGCCCCCTGCCTTCAATCACGGTTCTTTTCCGACCCGACTGCAAGCCAAAACCAGGAGCTTATCGTTAGGCGCGATCTTCGGATTCGCTCCACTACAGCCAATTGCCCATCAATACAAAGGGCGCCCAGTAGTAGGGGTGCGCATATCCCCCTGAAGCATCGGAGTTTGCGGGGCGCTTTGCTCCCCTGCCAGTCGCGTCGTCTTTCGGCTTGACGCTGGCGTGCAACAGATTTAACTGCGCCTGACGTAATGCTTCCGCCTTTGTGAGCTTGCCGCCGGATTGGACCCAGAGCTTGTAGAAGTCGGCCATGATCGCGGCGGTGCTCTGATCATTCACTTCCCACAGCGTAGAAATAACCGCCTTGGCTCTTTTATCCAGCACCGATTCGCTCATACCTTCCATTACCAGGCCATCGTCACGCTTGTTTTCGGCTCCGGTCTGACAGGCGGACAGCGTGACCAGTTCCGTTCCCGCCATGTGAAGATTCTGGTCCTTTTTGAAATCCGAGACAGACAAGTGGTATCCACGGACTTCCTGGTCTTTCCCGCCAAGCAGAAGAAACGAGAAATCGTCATCTCCCGGCATAAGGACAAAGTGGCTCGCGATATGAATAATTGCCTGCGACCTTACGTCGCCCTCCATTGCCGTCTCCGTAAACTTCTCGTCCAACAGAATGGTCCCTGGAAGTATCCCATGAGATCCTGGTACGCCCGGATCGGTGACGATCGAACTTAGCTCCTGTTTCACATTCGGCAACGGCCCCAGAACATCGTCAAAAGAACGGCTTGTCCCCATGGCAATGGCGCGAGCATCTTTCAGATTTGGAATATCTGCCATTGAATAGTTGAGAGGCGTGTAGTTAACAATACTGAAACGCTCTATTAAGTATTTGCCGGTTGCGGGATCGAGAAGAGCACTAATGGGTATGTAGCGAAGCGCCCCATCAAGATACCAGACGATCGTGGTTGCGTCGGCCTGTTCCAGGTCCCTTTGCACCGGACCGAAGATGATCTTGAACAGATCCTGGGCGGTATCCTTAGACTCTTGACGATCGTTCTTCAGATTCTCGAGAAAGTCCTGGCACTTCTGTTCCAGCACCTTTTGCGAGATGGGATAGGAGCGCGAGAATCTCTGAGAGCCAGTGATTACAATCGTTCTGAACTCGTCTTTGCCTTCGAGCGTATAAAGCGCGACTGTTCCCGGATCTTTCTCGATGATTTTCTGGAGGGTTGACGCCGCACCCGTTAGCCGGAGGGGACTTGTAACATCTGTGTTAGTCACCGGTCTCAGATCGATCGATCGCAGAAAGGTATCGAAATCGATTTCGGCCTTGCTGAGCGCCTCGCGGACGCGAACATATTCCCGGTCCGTCGATTTGTGGCCGTCGCTCTGAAGCTTCTTGAGCTCATGGTTCAGGGACAGGAGATTCGTTGACAGCTGCTGGTAACGTTCCTCATACGTTGCTTCGGCAGGATTTCGGGTCGGACTTGTAATCAGCTCACTCGGCTGACCACCCGCGTAATCGGAATACTGAGTTATTTTCAGCATGTCCAGTATCTGTTGCGCCTCTATCAATCGGCCTTCGTCAATCAGTATCTCCGCCAGAGTCCTATAGGTGGGCGATTTGTTTTGAAGCAAGGAGCTCACGATAACGTCGTTCGCCCCTGCCAAATTCGCACGGATCGCCTGAAACTTATCAACAGCCTGTTTCCCGAAAAAGATAGCTAAGTCAGCTTGGTGGCGCTTTCGAAAATGGTTCATGAGCGACGCGTCTACCAGCCCTTCGAGATCTGGCCGGTCGAGTTCCAAAGCCATCCGGAGAGCGCGAAAGTAACTCGCGAGCGCGTCCGATTCCTCAAGAGAGCCAATACCCCACGCGGAGTAGGCCGGGGTATCTGAATCTCCCGTCACTAAAGCGGTCTTAACCGCCCGATTGTAATAAGCCCTGGCTTCTTTGGGAAGCCGAAGATCCGCTTCGACCGCGCCAAGATTGTTGAGCACTGCGATCTGCCAATACGTGTTTCTCGTCTTTTGCAGAACGGAGAAAGCCTGCAGATAGGACAGCCGGGCGGCGTACGGTTTGCCGATGTCACTGTATATTGCCGCAATGCCGCCCAGGGTGGGACCTTCGGCGTCAACGTTCCCTGTCTGTTGCTCTATCTGAAGGGCTTGGCGAAACAGGGAGAGCGCTTCTTTGAAATCGCCCACATCCTCGTATAGTTTTGCGAGTGCATGCAATGTTCTTGCCTCAGAGCCTCGGTCTCCCGTCTGTCGCATGACCTTTAGCGCCTGCGTGTAGAAGTCAAGGGCCGTCCGTCCCTTGCCTAAGTATTCGTTGAAAGAGGCAAGATTGCTCAAGGTGTCAGCTTTATCGCGGCAATCGTGGATCCGTTCTTCAACGGCCAGAGCTTCCTCGTACATCTGACGCGCCTTGTCCGGATTGCTGAATCGGTAGATGTAGCCTTGATCGTTTAGCGTGACCGCTTGAGTTTTCAAGGCGTGAGCACGTTCGCTCAGGCTTAAGGCTCTCTCGAAGTCCTTCAATGCCTGATCAGGATTGCTTGAGTAAGTTGCTTCGCCGCGAGCGGTCAGGGCATCCGCTTCATCTAAGTCGTTGCCCTGGCGCGTTGAAATGTCCAGGGACTCTCTTAACAAGCCTAGGGCCTCCTGCGGTTTTCCCTCTTGGTTATATGCGCCAGCCAGGAGCGTCATCAGGCGGGATTCATCCGTGATCCCCTTCAGTTCGTTGTGCAGGTCGAGCGCACGCTTCAGGTAGGGTATCGCTTTCCCGAACTCACCGGTATCCGTGTACATAGTTCCGATAATCGCAAGTGCCTTTTGTTCGTCGGCGGTGTCATGGATGCGATGAAAAAGACTCAAGTCCGAGATCAAGGCGGCCAAATCTTTGGCAGAAGGACTGTCACAGTCATCGGGTACCATCCGGCTTAATAGTGACTGCGCTTGTCGCAACAAGGAGTTGGAATCCTGATCACGCGTGTTGCCCGTTTGGGCCGCGCCGGCACGAAAACCAGCGCCATTCAGCAGGAGTATCAATCCCGCCGATGTCACAAGTCCTCGTCTCGTGAAGAACCGTATTGGACGACGGAAACGGCTCTCTCCTACAGCAGGTCCCGCCCAGTGCCGCATATCCGTGGGGGCGGACTCATTGTAGCCGACTAAGTGCGGATTATTTGAGCCGGCAGTCCCATCTTTCGGTGAATGCCTGCTTTCAAAAGTCGAGATGCTCTTTTCGTTTTGGCCATGGGTTCCGGCGCCGCTCATTCTTGACCCCGGGGCAATCATGTGCGATCCGAACCCGAGAGAAATCAGATTTAGGCGCCGATCGAACAGGCCTCGTCGATTTTCTGGGGAAAGAGCTAAGATAGCGCAGGGAATCCCGCAGCATCGCCCATAGATCGCGATTTTCATCCTGTCTCTCCTGCGATGACCGAGTAATCCGTCGGTCTCCACGGCGGGGCTGCTTTTGGGGGGCAATGATTTCTGTGAGGAGCTTTTGCCCAATTGAAATCGGGAAGCCTACGATTGTCAAGCGGCTTCTAGGGCTACTTATCATCAGCTTCGTTGTACAAGCGTTTGAAACATTGGTACTCAGTGAGAATATCTCCGAGATGGAGCATGAAGGCACATTCGCAAAACTAGGAACGCTTTCTTTGGAAGACTTGCTGGCGTCTTCAGGCTCGCGGAGGTATTAAACGCGAAAACTCACAACACAGGTCGGAAAGGAACCGTCACTCTCGTCTGTGCGGGCACGCACACTTCATGCTTGAAAATATGCATTTACGACAGGATGATCAGGATGTGGTGATGGCCTGTCCGATGTTTTGTACCAGTTGGATTGTTAGTGTAGCGCACCACTTGAAGGGACCAGTATTTCTGTACCAAGCAGAGAGTTAGTCATCGGCTGTTTTTGGTTTCAGCCAGGACGCGGCTAAACCAGACATTGAAAAAGACAACAGGAAGAAGGCGCAATGGACGCGGCGCTGTCAAAGCCCTGACCGCTCTGCGGGTGAGTCCTTTCGCTCCGGCGCGCTTTCAAAAGCGCAATGCCTGAGTACTGGATTTAGAAGTATTTGAACCGGCCCACCTGGAACTGCGCTGTCCAAATTAGAGGGCTTATGGCGTACACTGGTCACCATCGATCCCCCCCAATAAACCCCAACCTGCGGGGAACCAGAGGGTAACTATGAAGACTCAGTTAATGCATGGCACCCTTGTCTGGGTGCCCGCTCGAATCGCCGGACTCGTTTCGCGGCCCGCTGACATGGTCGCTCACTAACCAGGGAGGCGCAACGTGTTGACTCGCCGGACCTTGCTGAAGCTTCCCGCCGTCGGATTGCTCAGTCACTTCATGCCTTTTGCCTTGGCCGCGCCGGAGCGCCGCCGGCGCGCCCTGATTGTAGGCATTGACAAATACACCAAGCCCGGCCTGAGTCCATCGGAAGAGCGGGAAGCCATGGCGGGCGCACACGCCAGCGATTCGTCCAAGACCCAGAGCATCCGTCGTTTCTTCGATCTCGACGGCGCGGTGAATGACGCTGAAGTGATCGACCAGCTACTGAAGGATCGCTTTGGATTGATGGCAAGTGATATCGTTCTGCTCAAGAACGACGAGGCCACGCGCGCAAATATCCTGCACCAATTCCAAGCGCATCTCATCGATGCAGCGTCGCCTGGTGACATGAGCTTGTTTTACTACGCAGGACACGGGTCGCAGGTCCAGAATCTTGCCTCCGACGAGGCTGATCAGCTCGATGAGACATTGGTCCCTTCGGACTCCGAAACAGGCGCCCCGGACATTCGCGACAAAGAGATGGCTCGCCTCTACCGGGCAGCGCTCAGCAAGCGGCTCCTCCTTACTGTCATCTTGGATAGCTGTCATAGCGGAGGTATGTCGCGCGGCGGGTGGAACGGCGGCGGCAAAACACGCAACCTGCCGCCGTCCTCAATTCCAATCAACGATCCACCGGACCGGGACCAGGTCACTGGCAAGAAGCTTCCCGATGCCACGTCGCTCGGTATGCTGTTTCTTGCTGCGGCGCGCGAAGACCAGCCGGCAGGTGAGACCAGCGTTACAATCCGCGATGCCGGCGGTAGGACCAGGGACGTCGCGCACGGAGCCTTTACCGACGCCTTGGCCCAGGTCTTGCAATCTCCGGTGGCCAGCCAGAGCGTTGAACAAATCTGCAGCCGCGTTCAGGCTATGCTGGCCAGCCAGGGCAGCATGCAAGTCCCGATTTCTGCCGGCAGCAGTCGAGAATTTCGCGGCCTGCTTGGCGAGCCCGCCGGCACTGCCACTTCTATTACAGTGGCGGTGGAATCCGTAACCGGACCCGCTACGTTGCGGCTCCGCGGTGGATCGGCGCTGGGTCTGGCTGCTGGTTGTGTCCTTGTCCGGACAAGTACGCCGCCCTTCCGGATAGAGTTGACGCGCGTTGAACTGGGGATTTCCGAGGCCCGGCTGGTGGGAGCCTTTGTGAACGAACGCGTCCGGCCAGGCGACCTGTTCCGCTTGGAAACCTGGGTGGCTCCCCTGGAGCAGTCGCTCGCGGTTTTCTTCTCTAAAGACGGCCCGGGCGCGGATTCCGTCCTCGCCACGGCGCAGTCTCTCGACCAGCTTGCCCGGCAAGGCAGCATCGAATTGGTTTCAGAACCCGAACCGGAAACCCCTCCGACCCACGTGCTTTACTGGCGCGACAGTGCGTACCACTTGGAGCGCTTTCCACGCGACGGAAGTGCTGTGGTGCTGGGTGTATCGCCGTCCACCGACGAACTTGCTCGCGCCTTCGCAGCAGCCAATGCAGTCCGTTTGTGGCCCATTGTCCCGCCTGATCGCGAGTTCGCTTCTGCCATTCGGCTCGGAACAGACACGGAAAATGTTGCCGTTCGTATTACAGACGATCCCGCCAACTCTATCTATCTTCTCGCTGGCCGCCTGCACGGGGGCGCAATCGAGCATAGCTGGGTATTCAAAGATACGCTCTTCGCCGCGCCCAATCAGTCGCGCTTGCCGCTGCGCACCGACTGGACAACTTCACCCGCGCAGCTCACAAGCATGGCGGCTCGTTTGGCCCGCATCTACGGCTGGTTGAACCTCAGCGGCCCAGCTGGAGGCGACCCTGCATTCCCATATCGACTGGTCATCGAAAAGTCCGGAGGTGAACAGCAGGCGGGATCGGGACCATTCAAATTTGGCGAACGATACAAGTTCGTCCTCGAGGCTGATCCCGAACTCTTGAGGAAGGCCGCAGACGCAGGAGGCGTCGCCAAGCGCTACGTGTACGTCTTCCTCATTGACTCCTACGGGGATGCAACATGTTTCTTCCCCATACCCGCCAACGGGAACGACAGCAACCTGCTACCCCGCGACGAAATGCCCAGGCGCAGGATCGTAGCCACGCGCGAGGACTTCGACGTGGAAATCAGCGAGCCGGCAGGCATCGACAATTATTTCCTGGTAGCCAGCGAACAACCCCTTGACCCTGAAGTCTTCCAATGGACTGGGGTCCGCGGTCCCGAAACGCGGCGTGGCGCTGGAAATCCTCTCGAGTTCCTGTTCAACTCCGTAGGTGCAGGTGCACGTGGAGGGCACGCAATCCAGAGCGTTCCCGCTACTTGGTCTATCCAGTCATTTTCTGTGCGTTCTGTTCCGTGATCATGCAATCGACATATGCCTTGAGAAGCCGAGAGTGTGCCCCAGCGAGTCCTTAAATGGTCCGGATCTTGACAAGAAAGATGGTTCCGTGGCGCGCGGATCGCGCGCCATGGAGAAGGGCCCAGGGAAAAGCGGCAGGTGAGCTTTGCACCTCAGGTTTGGTCGAACACAACGTAAGCGTCCTGATCTCCCCTCAGCCAAGTCAAGAGGGGAGATCAGGACGCTTACAGGCCATCAGGCGCAGCGCTGTTCCTTCGCACTCCCATTCGTGGCCGGCGACATCGCAGAAATGGCGGTGAGTCATGCTTTCCTCTTTCTCGGTCATGGTGCACCTTCCTACTTACACCTACCGTTACGGCCCACTGCGCCGAATTGGTCTTGTCCTACTGAGCGGAGACGGTAGCGGTCTCCGCAGCCGGTTTCCTTGCCCTCTCAGTCTTACTCCGAATCATGCCCTGGCTGATTCTTTCCCCGTAGCATTTCAAGTAGACTTCATCCGGTTGGCTCACACAGGCAAGAAGGTCGCGGAAGTGTGGGTTAGAAGTGTCGAGGCTCTGGTGCACAAAGTGGAGATCGATTCCACTGTTCATAAGGGCATCAATGAAAGGAACCACAGTGCTGAAGTTTCGGCTAAGTCTATTCTCCCAGAGGAGAATGCCGATCAAGTGTTGGAATACGACGGACACCTCGTCGCAGTTGAAGTCTCCAATCCCCCGAAGGCATCGCCTTCCGCAACTTCAGTTAGATAATGCCGGTACCGGATCCGTCCCTACATGGAGTCGCTGTTACCCGCGAACCGGCGAAGCATCACGCAGCCTCAATCCGCGCACGTTTGATTGCTCTGCCCAGAGCGGTGTACTGTCGATAATCAGGCGATCCTGGACCAACCAGAAGATCCCTACTCTAGGTTCTTGTTCATCACTTTTCTTCATCGGCGCTGTCATCGTCCAGAAGCCCTGCCTGTTCCAACATCGCTTGCATGACTGGCGGCATGCAGTTCTCATCCTTCAAGGTTTGAAACGCTGGGCAGTCTGGCATGTCGTCGGCATTATGGGCCTCGACTTCTTCCATCGAATAGAAGTCGCGGTTACACCACAGACAGAAGCCTACGATGTGGTTTCCGTCTGCGTCCTTGAACATAGAGGATTCTTCAACATCTGCAGCGGGAGCCTGTGCTGGCGCTTTCCCATGCTCATAACCCATGGCCAGGAGCTGTTGTTCGCTGTGCTCTGGGCAGGCGAGAAGCTCTATCGAACATTGGCTGTGGTCTCGCCCATCTTCCATGGACGATTGATGGTGTAGGCAATAACATGGCGTCGGCTCTGAATCGCCGCGCAACGGGCGCAGAGCGGCACCATCGCACTCCCATTCGTGTCCGACCACGTCACACCAGTGCTTGTGCATGTCTCTTTCCTCTTTTCCAGTTCAGTCTGTTGCCCGCAATCGACATCGTTGTCGTTGCCTGGCTATATCCACGTAGGGGTACTACCGCGCCCGCAGCCGTTTGGTGACAATTCTCCGAAGTTTATTTTTCGAGCGCCGCATTGATCATGCTGATCTCGGCGATCGCCTGGCCCAGCGCCTTAGCTTGATTCGGGTACGCCGTCCTGGCTCTGGCCAGCTTCGCCAGAAGGCTGAAAATCCGGTCCTGGATGCTGTGGATCACCTCATTCACGTCCCGCTCACGCTTCTCGTACAGGTCCTTGTAGTTTGCGGCGATCTGTTGCTGTTCCTTGAAACGCCCGAACCACGTCAAGAGCGGTACCTGCTCATCTGGCTCACCCATGGAGCGGCGGATCACGTTCATCGAGACGCAGAACACACAGGTTTCACTTTCGGGATGCTCGGAGCAGGCGTCGGTGGAGGTGTACTCGTGCAGCATGGTCAGCGCTTCCCATGCGCCGGCGACGAGGTTTGCGTTGGCTTCCGCGTCCGACCCCTCCGCAACACCGGCTATCGGGGTGCCATCGAGTGCATAGATGCCGTACCCCCGCTTGAAGTAGGGCCCGCGGGAGAAGGGCATTGGCTGCTCATATCTGGTGACATCGTCGTGCACTCCTACAGGCTTCGGTGTCGCCGCCGGTTCCCCGGTTATCGACACAACCTTCACCGCCGGCATTGCCGGCGTCTGCGTATCGGCTTCTTGCGGCTGTTCCGCTTCATCTTCCCTTAGCACTTAACACCTCTATTAGGAACTACCGGCCTGTAGGCCTTTTGGGGACGAATGAGGCGAAAAAAGCTCCGTCATCCCTCCACGACCCACAGCTTCATGATCTTCTCCACGGCGGCGTCCCGCTGGGGCGAGTCCAATGGAAAATTATCGCGCTCAGCAAACAACGCGGCCATGGCGCCGTTGTAGGCGGCCAACTTCTCAGTGAGGGTTGCTCTGAGTTGTTCATCACCAGACTCTGGCATAAATCACCCCTGGCGTGTACTGCCTCGCTGGGGCCGAAATGGGGACAACTCGCGGCAATTATTTTGAAGCAATGCAGCAAATGTCGCGGAACTATTGAGGTGTACCCGGTGGTCGAAGGCAAGCACTCCCTTAGCTTGCAATGAAGAGACATATGAAGATTTCAGGTATCCAGAAAACTGGAAGGATCCGATATGGAATCGCCGTTCTAAGCGCGACAGCGGGAGACCCTCGTCATTGCAAAGATATAGGGACCTATTGGTGGCATCTTTCCACTCTATGATGTCGAGCCGGGCTGAATGGCTCTCTTCGCCGTCCACAATATCGGGTAGGACAATGCTTTCGCGTGAAACAACGCACTGTGCGAGATCGAGTTCGTTCCCATCAACCTGGATTTCTGCGCGGGAGTAATTTGCGAGGTAAAGGGCAAATATCTCAGTCAGCTCTTGTATCGCGGAACGTCCCTCCAATGCCACTGCTTCCGGAAAGAGGTTCTCGATAGTCAGGGTAACGCCAACACGGGAGTGCTCAGGAGCTTCGGTTTCTGTTGAGATACGGACCTCGTGGATTCGGTCCGCTGACATGAAGATATCGAACGAGAAAAGTGAGCCACCCCTCTCGTAGGTCACCTCCCATTGGGCCATGGACCCTAAGGCAAATGCCTTGAACCTACCGCGACCTTCTTGCCCGTGAAGAAATCTGTTCTCTTTGTCTGTGTGCGCCCCCGGCCGTTTCCAGGAGCCGCCGAGCCGCCTGAATAGCTCCGGAGCTTCCCTGTAGACAATTCCTGTACCGTTGTCTCTGACCTGGATGGAGGACATCTGACCAAGATCGTTGTGTCCAAAGCGAACTGAAACGATCCTTGCGTCCGCGTCAAGAGAGTTCCAAATCAGCTCAGCAAGGGCCTGGGGTGGCTTCGCACGCGCGATCTTCTCCAGATAATCCGGTTGAACTTCAACCTCATACGCTTGCTGAGTCATAGCACCACCGATCCACTTCTATCCAAGGAGACTACCAAAACTGGGTTGCCGAGAGGCCAACCCAAGAAGTTGGGTTTTGCAGCCAATTCGCACACCTGGATCAAAAGTATGGGCGTACCCCAAATCGCCCCTGCCCGCCACCTGATGATTCGGCCAGCCGAGGAAGACATCTTGAGGCAAGTATCGGCGCTCGCCGGAGAGGCGGATGATGACCCAGATCGATTGGAAAGGAAACTCCGGTACCCCGGCAGGGTTTCGTGGCGGCACTGTTTGCAGGTGAGCACCAATTGCTTACGTTCCTGAATTCCGAAGGCCATGCCAGAAACAGGATAGGCGAATGTATGACGAAAGTCCATCCCGTGCGTAAGATCACAGGTGGGCGGTTTTACAGTTGTCGAAGAAACAACCACATCGGTAGGGCAGCCTAACAGGCAACCTCAACCCTAGTGGAGTTGCCTGATAGGAACCGACTCGGGAACCGCCCGGAATTAAATCTCGCGATGAAACCCATTTCGAATCATAGCTTTACGGAATGGGGAAGTTTTGGGGAATCAAGCTAATGTCCGGCAGTAAATTATTTAGAATCAACGCATAGGAATCCCTGGGGTGCAGCCAAAAACCTGAAACAACCCCGATTTTTCTCGACAATACCTTGTCGCATCTCGCGTCTTATTGTCGCTATTAATAGAGTAAAATCAATAGTTTACGGTTGGGGAATGCTCTCCAACTTTGCTCAAATGCCCCCAAGCTCCTTAGGCTCAACCCGGCCTTAAACCGTATTCAGTCTTTAATCATGGCGGACTGTACCTGCAAATCATGCCAACCGGTGGGAAGCTCTGGCGCTGGGCCTACCGCTTTTGGGGGAAGCGGCGACTGATGGCGTTCGGGAAGTATCCCGTGGTGCCCCTGGCCAATGCGCGAAGCTACCATGCCCAGGCAAAGCAGTTGTTGGCGAACGGGGTTGACCCGATGGCCCTGCGCAGGGAAGTCAAAAGAAAATAAAAGGGTTGAGCAGATCGAAGCGGCGGTCGAAGCCGAGCCAGTCGGTCTCACATTCAAGGCCCGCTCTTGAAGCGGTTCGACAAGTGGAAGAAGAATAAAGACGCGGTCTAGCTGCATCTACAATCGCACGCTGGTGGAGCAGGAGCGGAGGCCGGTGCTCATAGGTCGGTTGCTGGAAATGCCGCACGAGATATACATTCAGAGCGACCCAGCGCGGATATACAAGGCGATGCGGCAAACCGCGAAGACCTGCTTCGCCTTCAAGATTCTGGCTGCTTGACGCGTCGGCGACAAAAGGGTGACGCAGGCCTTTCACACCGCGATTGAAAGTATCAAGCCCAATGACGGTGTTTACGCGGGCATGTTCCACAGAAGAAAGGACGAACTGAAGGAGAACGTCGAGATCGCACATGGCATTCTGAACGGCGGAAAGCTCTGGACAATCTCTGTATACAATTCTCAACTCAAATTCGCATGCCCTGCAGGGACCACGGACCTGGGAAAAGCTCTTGTCCCCTTCTGTTGAGCCGCGTGTGTCCGCGGGGACCGTCAAACGAGAGGACTTCGCATGAGCGAACAGGTTCCAAACCGACGCGCCTCCAGTGCCGTGTCAGCGGCTTTTTTGGCCATGGTGCTGAATTCCGCGGCGTTGGCTGCAGCGCAAACGCAACCTGGCAGCCAGCAGGCGATGGACTTCGCCAACCACCAGGACTACACCTCAATCTTTGACGGCAGGACCCTCGCCGATTGGGAAGGCCAACCCGGCCTGTGGCGCGTCGAAGACGGAGCGATTGTGGGCGAAACAGCAAAAGAGATGTTTGCCCCCTATGCCTTTCCCAACACCTTTCTCATCTATCGCGGCATCACGGCAAGGGACTTCGATCTGAAGCTCGAAATCAAGGTCGAAAAGGGCGGAGGCAGCGGCATCCAGTACCGCAGTAGCGTCGGCACGCAGCCCGGCCAGGCGGCCGGGAAGGCGAACGAGGGCCGCGACCCGCGCTGGTCGATGATCGGCCCGCAGGCCGATTTCTGGTTTCCGGTCAATGAGCAGGCAAAAGACTATAGCGGCCAGCTCTACTCCCAGAACACGGGGTTGGGCATTATCGCGTGGCGCGGCCAAGTGGTCCATTCGCTCGCGGGCAAAGGGACGCAACTGTTGGGGCTCATCGGCGATCGCGGCAAACTGGGAGCCTACGTCAATGATGGCGCATGGAACCAGTACACAATCATCGCGCGCGGCGGCGTGATTCTGCATATCCTCAACGGCCAGTTGATGGCCGTACTGGTAGACGACGATCCGGCCTCCTCTAACAACGTCTCCGGGCTTTTCGGCTTGCAGATTGAAGGAGTTCCCAGCAAGGTGTCGTTTCGCAATCTCTGGCTGCGAAAGATCAATTAGAAAAACCCGCACTCAGAAAGCGATCTTCATGACCGGCTTGGCGCCGCTTCAATGTTGCGTTGTTTTGAACACTTCGCATATGGGCGAAGTCAATTCGAGCCAGTGCGCGGTTTGTACGATTCACGCCAGGCCGGACCGATGTGTCGCCCACAGCGGCGGGTGTGCAGTTTGCCGATAACAATCTGGCGGGATTTGAGCGCATTCACCTGGAGCCACACCAGTCTCAACTTGTTATGATTCATCTTCCGCTGCGGCAGCTTCAATACTGGTCGACTGCGCAGAGTCAGTGGGTGACGCCGGCGGGAAGTCGTACCGTTTGGGTTGGGAGTTCATCGCGCGATCACAAGCTTGCCAGCGTGTTCGATCTCAAGTGAGGTTGCGGTGCGGCTCGCGCGCCGCCGGATTCAAGGAGAAATGCTCTGATGCGATCTCGACGAGAGTTTCTTGAGATGCTGCCTGTGGGCCTGTTGGGTGCTGGTTACGCTGCGAAGTCGCAGGCGCAGCCCACTCACGAAGTATTGCTGATGTTATCGCCAGCGCAGGCTGTGTCTCGCCCGCTTGATGAGGTTACGTTGCTCGGCACTGGCCAGGGCCGGCTGCTCCTGCTGGATGGAGAAGGTGTTACCTATTTCGACCAGGACGTGAAGCTGCCGGCACTGTTTCAGCCCGGCGGCGCACTGGGCACGCATACAGTGCTGCTTCTGGATGCCGACCGTAAGCTGATTGGTCGCGCCAGTTTTCAGGTGGAGACACATACCGAGATTCACGAGCCGAGCGGCGAGTATCAACATCTGCTGGAAACGTTGTATTGGACCATGGCTTCGGATGGTCCGGTAGGTGCGCGGCGCCACAATGGCCGCGTGTATACCTACTGGGTTGACTGGCTTCTCGACAATACAAACACGCTGAAAGGCATGCGCTATTTTTGGCCGGAGGTTCGCCAGAGTTTTGAAATATTCTCTGTGACCCAACGCGAAGACGGCATGATCTGGGAAAACCATATCGACAGAACTCCGCCGGAGAGCGATTGGGATCGGCGCTTCAAGTACGGCGATTTTTCACGCTCGGCTGACGGCGGGTATCTGGGTTTGCGTCGCGCGCCGGTTGAGAACCATGTCGAAATGTATTTTCTTGAAGCGCTTTACCTGGTGTGGAAGACGACCGGGGACGATGCATGGATGCGGCAGCATCTGGACCGCGCATTGAAGGCCGTGCATTACAGCACCAGCGACCCCTATCGCTGGTCAAAGAAGTTCGGCCTCATCAAGCGAGGACTCACGATCGATACGTGGGACTTCCTTTGCGATAGCGAAGCCGCATTGGTCGGCGGGGATATCATGGTCATCGATCTCGAGAAGACGCACTTTGGAGTTTTTTTCGGCGACAACACGGGATTGATTGCGGGGTGCCGTTATCTTGCAGAGATGCTGGATCGCGCGGAGCGAGGGCAGGATGCCGGTGAAATGCGCAAGCTTGCCGATGAGTTGGAAGAGCGGCTGAATCGCATCTCGTGGAACGGGCGCTTTTACACGCACTGGGTTGCAGAGGACCCGGAGTTCCGGCCCGACCTGGGCGTCGATATGAACAGCCAGGTCTCGCTTTCGAACGCCTATTCCTTGAACCGCGGTATCGCGCCGCAACAGGCTGGCTCAATCATCAAGACTTATGCAGGGATTAAGAAAGAAATGCCCGCGACTTCTCCTGGCGAGTTTTACTCGATCTTCCCGCCATTTGCGAAGGGCTTCGGGTCGGAGCAAGGCATCTGGGACTACGTGAATGGTGGCGTGCTGGCATGCACGGCGGGCGAGTTGTCGCGCGGCTGCTTCCAGCATGGATACGAAGAATATGGCGTGGACATTCTGCGAAGGGTGCACGAGATCACGAAACAACATCGCGACTTTTTGCCTGGTATTCTGCGCGGCAAGGAGCCTGAGCGCCCACCCACGAGTTTTGTTCCGCTCGATTTGAGTGCACAGGCCAACTGCGACACCGGCAAAGGCGCCGATGGCGTACCTGGATGGGTAGACGAGCCAAACAACTACCTTATCGACTTCCCGAGTGGAGAGCAGATCTTTCGCGGCGTGCCTTTCCGAATTGCATCTGCGAAGGAGAATGGTCACCGCGTTTGCATTGGTGTTTCCGGGTCGCCGAAGTACGCGGCGAGGACGCTGGTTCCGGTGCATAAAGCTTGCCGGAGCTTTTATCTTTTGCACGCGGGCTCAGGCAGTGGCGCAACTTTGGGCAAATTGACGATTCATTACGAGGACGGAAGCAAGCAGATTGAATACATAGAGCGCGGCGTCAATGTTGGCTCTTTCTGGGCGCCGGAAGATCTCGAATTCAACAACCGGTACGGTGCTCTTGCACAGGAGCGGATGCAGGTTGCCTGGCGGGGCAAGAGCGGACTCATCGACAATGTGGGTGTGTGGATTACCAGCTTTGTGCCTCATACGAGAGACGCCACGATTGCATCCTTGGAACTGGAGAGCATGGAAACCGGGTCTAGATGGTTTGTGATCGGTATAACTCTTTCTAACATGCTCCCATTTCTGCCTCCATGGACCGATATCTCGACGGGAATGCCGAATAACTGGGGAGCGGGGTGCGTAACGGCGGCGCTGCTGGAAGGGCTTGCCGGGATTGAAGACACGGGTGGAGGCTTTCGTTCGGCGCGGATTTCGCCACGATGGCTTGTTGCGGGCACCAAAGAGGCTCAGGTGAGCGTGCGCTATCCTGCTTCGCGCGGCTACGTGCTTTACCGCTATCGTCAAGAGGGCAACACTATTACTCTCGATTGCACGAGCTGTGCGGACAAGGCGACTCTCCGCGTGCCGTTGCCGGCAGGGACCCGAGTGACGAGCTTGCTTTTGAACGGAAAGGCTGTTGCTCTGAAGATGGAGACCGTGGAGCAAACTGAGTACGCGACTGTAGACGTTGAAGGGCGTGGGGTGCATCGTCTTCAGTTGGAACTTGCGTGAGGGTTGAGCCTTGACCTTCGGTATCGAGCACCCAGAAACGAAATCCGTTGCCTTCGGGAATGCCTGAGAATCCGCCTGGATATTGCTCACAGATGGATCGATCCGTTCGCAGCCAGACCGCGCCTTCGTCAACAGGGCCTTCCTCCTGGAAGACGACCGGGCCAAATCTCCATTTGGCCTTGTTGCGCTGGTCTGCAACGAATGCCCTGGCATCGGAAAGCAGTTTGACGTGAAGGGCGTCGCGAGAAAAGCCATCGAGTACGCGCGGAGTTCGAGAGGGCGTGCCGGGGAATGGATGTTGCAGGCCCTTTTCTGTTGAAGCGGGAGTTGGTACCGGTGAAGCGGAAGCCGGCACCATGCTTGTTGCAGCCCCGGCAACGATCGCTTGAAGGAGCTCTCTTCGCTTCATGTGCTTCTATCCACCTGAAAGCCCCGCATGATCCTGCCATGAATCTGCGTCATGAAGGGTCAGGCCTTCTTCTTCTTCCTGTCTCCATCCGTTGCGCGATTTTCCTGCGCGTCGCTCGCTTTGAGAGACGCGTGTGTGACCACCTTGTATTCAGTAAAGTTGTAAGGAGGCACAGCCTGCCCGCGAAGAATATTCAGCCCCAATGCGATAAGCCGTTCGCCGTAACTCTCGGCGAAGTGATCGACGGACGCGATCAGTGGGCTTCCCGGTTTTCTTATCTCCTCAATCGCTTCTGCAATGCAGTCCTGGCCGGCAATGGCCACAGTCTGCTCCCGTTGAAGCTCACGAACTGCTTCCAGCACGCCGAGGGCCACAGTATCGTTATGCGCCGCTATCAGGATCCCCCGGTCTTTTGGATGGCGCGCGAGAAACTCCAGAACGAGCTTGTAACCCTTGTCGCGAAGGCCACGGCTATCCATACGGACAAAAGATTCGATCGCCAAATCGGGAAACAATGTGTGAATTCCGTTGAACGCTCCAGTGGTGCGATTCTGAACGAATTCGCCGGCCTGTTCCATATCCAGGCCGAGCACCCAACTCACTTGTGATTTCCAATGCTTGAATGCATAGCGGGCGAGCGCTTCTCCCGCGGCATAGCCGATCCGGTAGTTATCTGCTCCGAAGTAAGTGGCGTGAGGATGAGGCATGTCCACAGCGACCAGAGGGATGCCGGCCGCTGCCATCTTGTCAGAGATCAGGGCGGCGACGCCGTACTCGATTTGAAACTCGATGACCAGGTCGACGTTTTCGTGCACGAGTCGCTCGGCATTTCGCACTGCAATCTGCGGGTCATAGTGGTTGTCGAGCACCAGGAGTTCAACGCCGTTACGAGTAGCGGCCAGTTTCAGGCTGCTGGTTACTATCTCAGAGAAGGGCATATCCGAAGACTGAGCAGCGAAGCCAAAGCAAATCTTCTTAGGCTGGCTCGTCAGGCGATACAAGCCATCGGAGCCCTGGGCAACGTATCCCCGGTGTACGCACGTTTTCAGGATTCGGTAGATGGTGGTCTTGGGCGCTTTGACCTTCTGGTAGATCTGGTCGAGGGAAAGCGAGTGCTTCTCGCGTCCGAATAGCTCAAGAATATCGAAGAGCTTGGAGACAGCGGGAACCAGATACGACTTCTCCGGCTTGAGCTTGGATACCATCGCTGTTTCGAGTCCCTTCCTGGCATGGCCCGCGACCGGGGCGCCGGACAATATTCTCTTCTGCTTCAGAGTGTTATGAAGAAACTATACATTCCACCTGGAGTATTTACGAAAATGCCGTAGCGCATGAACGGGGCGAGAGACTCAGCTCACGCCCCGCTCGGGTTGACGATTGAACGAAGCGGCCTAGAACTCGAAGCGTCCGCCGAGTTGAAGGTAGCGCTTCTGGTTGGCGCCGGTCACCGTGCCGAAGTTGCCGTCGGTGACATCGTTGGCCATTGGCTGCCAGTTGGTGCGGTTCAACAGGTTCACAGCCTCGGCGCGGAAGAAGAATTTCGCACTCTCGGCTACCTTGGGAATCGGGAGCGCAAATCCCTTGGAGAGACTCGCGTTGACAGAAGCAAACCCCAGGTTGCGGAAGCCATTGACACCTTGTTGCTGATTCACTGGTTCCGATCCCGCGCCCGCGGGATCGGTGAACTGCTTCACTGTAAATGCGCCGGCAAGTACCTCGGCGCGCGAGAAGCCGCTGCGCTTCGACCCGCTGTAGGTCGGGAATCCAGCGCAGCCACTGTTCCCATTGAAGTTGGCGCAGCCGTCGTATTGGTAATCGACACCTTCATGAGCAACAGTGAAGGGCGTTCCGGTTTGAGCAATAACGATTCCGCCGACTCTCCACCCACCTACCGTCTGGTTGACCAACTTGTTATCAACAAACTTCGGTATCCCGTAAACACCACCGAAAGAGAAGGAGTTTCTCACGTCGAACGCGGAAACGCCACGGTAGGACTTTGGATCGTAGATGCCCTTCCATATGCTGTAGGTGTTGCCCGTGCCGGTGCTGTTCGAGTCGCTGGTTGTGGGTGCATCCTGGAGGGCCTTCTCCCAGTTATAGTTTGCCTGATAGGTGAGGCCCTTGTAGGTCTGTTTCAAAGTCACAATCATTGCATTCCAGTTGCTTGACAGCCCGTTGCGCCCGTAATTGAGTTGGCCCCACTCCTGCGAAGGCCGCGTCTTGGGCGAGTTGGGCAACAGGTTGTAGTCGTTATTGCCGCCCCCGCCCGCGCCAGTCGAGCCGTAAATCAGATTGAATCCGTCGCTGCCGGAGTAGGTGAGCCCGAAAACCATGTTATGCACAAACTGTTGCTCCAGGCCGAATGAGTAGTTGAGATACTTTTCAGGCTTGACCGTAGGGACAAAGCCGTTGAGGTTGGCTGAGAACACGGCCGTTTGTTGCGGGTTGGAGTAAATGTTGCCGGAAGGGTCTGTGCCATAGGTCGGATAGGAGTAAGTGTATCCGTACGGTGCGCTGGTGGTTGTGAAGTCGCCGTAGGGCACGACGCTGGTTTCATACAAGCTGATGCGGTTGGGTGGCTGTGTGGGCAGGTTGTTAGCGATCTGATATGGCGTCATTACGTTTTCATATAGGCCGATTCCGCCGCGAAGGAGGAGGGTCCGGTCTTTGAGCGGCGTATATGCGAAACCCGCGCGCGGCATGAAATTCCAGTTCTGGGACTGGGTGAAGGCGGTGGACGCAACGTGTGTAGTGGTAGTCCAGGCCTGCTGCTGGAATGCTGAGCCGGACCCAGGGAACAAGGGGACGAACAGCTGCGCA
>Ga0302192_10000702_pt1 | contig 21521 bp, 19 predicted proteins | sample II_Bog_E3_2_FD_200230 | JGI IMG/M metagenome (GOLD analysis project Ga0302192, IMG submission 200230) | Peat permafrost microbial communities from Stordalen Mire near Abisko, Sweden - II_Bog_E3_2 | ecosystem: Environmental > Terrestrial > Soil > Wetlands > Peat | place: Sweden: Abisko...
CCACGGCGTAGTCCATGGTCGCGGCGTTGTTACCACCACCGGCAATGGTGGAATATGCGCCGCCCACTGTGTTGCTCTGGCCAATGCTAAGGCTTTGGCCTTGGATCACGGTGGTAGCCGACACCCCGTTGGCCACCCCGGCGGTGCTCGCATAAAGGGATAGCGGTGCCGGCGTCAACAACTGGCGCGGCGTCAGCGTGGTGAATCCACTGCCACCATTGGTTTGCACGCCAATCTCCACCCAGTTGGTTGTGCTGCCATTAAAGGGGCTGGGACCAAAATCCATCAGCGTCGTGAACAAGCCGTTGCTGCTAACCGACACGGCGGTATTGGTGAACGGCCCGGCGACCGGGCTGCCGTTGCTCACGGTGTTGAACAACGTGAATGTGATGTCATAACCGCCGTTGGCTGGAGCGCCAGCCGCAGTCAACAACCGACCTTGATAGGTGATACTCTCGGTTGGTTTGTCGCCGGGGTCAGCAGCGGCCCGGTGCAGGCTGGCGAGCAAGGTCAGCACGAGGAGGAGATGTTGGTTTTTTGTTTTCATAATGATGTATATTCAGATTTTGAGGGATGAAGGGAAGGACGAGCGGCGACTGGAACCGGGACTGCAAGGGAAACCAACATCGTGATAGGAGCCGCTGCATCAAACCATTCGTGCCATAGCAGCACATGGTGGCCCAAGCTGATTTCGATGGTTTCAGGCTTTTCATTAAACGCATCCGCTCCGGCTTTCAGTGGGAAAACAATCAAGTATGGCATATTACTATTGCTAAATGCAAGCATTAAATGGGCAGGTTGTCTCACAACAATTTCTTCGCAATGTGCTCGTCGAGGATTTCCTGCACGGTCAGGGCCACGATGACTTTGTGGCTGCGCTTGAAGAACGATTCGATCTCCTGCAAGGCGTCCGACGAATAATCGAAGGACACGAAAAAGCCATTCTCGCAATCCTCGCGCATCATCATGGCCTCGAAGGCGTCAATGTCCGGGCGACCGACCTTGTCCTTTTGTTTTCTCTTGGGTGTGACAATAGCCCAGCCATTTATGGCCGCGTAACGCCATCGTGGGATTGAATGACCGAACGATATGGACAACGACGGGGGAGTATTGGACGAAATTTTGGGAGACGGCACCGACCACAAAATATTCTCTAAGTCGCTGTCATTCATTATGGCAACGGCTGATGGACAAATTGGAATCCCTGCAAATGCTGCGCGGGCGATCAAGCCGGCATGTGCATCCAAGGCGCAAGCCGCAGATGTTGACACCTGCCCTCAAACGGCTTAGTGTAAAACACAGCGGCAAGATCAGTTGATTCTGCCATCTGGCCGGTCGAACCCCACCGGGTCGCACTTCACCGGAGCAACGCCGAATGTTGCTTCAGCCACCGCTCCGCCGCTGCATAGTTCGGGCACCAGCGTTCCACCTGCTGCCAGAACCGTGCTGAGTGGTTCATTTCCAGACGGTGGGCTAGCTCATGAACCACGATGTAATCCCGGACGAAGGGTGGTGTCTGGATAAGGCGCCAATTCAGCGAGATGGTTCCGCGCCGCGAACACGACCCCCACCGCGACCGCTGGTTCCGCACCGTGATCCGATTGATCTGGACTTGAAACCGGGCTGCAAATTCAACCACCACGGACGGCAGCTCCCGCGCCGCCAGCCGCCACAGGTGACGTTCAATTACCGGGCGCAGATCCGCACCCACGGCGGCTTTGACCACCTCGTTGCCAAACTGGATCTGGCCATTCTCGCCGGCCTCAATCTTGACCGTCTCACCGCGAAAGAGGATATCTGTGCCGAGATGCCAGTGGACTGGATGTTTCGGCCGGGTCGCCAGCCGCTGGATCTGCTGTTCCAGCCAAGGGATGTTCCGTTCGGCAAAACGCTGAGCCTCGGTGACCGAGCCGCCGCGCGGGATGGTCACTCTGGCCGTGCCATCAGGCCGCAGACGGAGCAGGTAGCGCCGTGCCCGGGGATGACGCACCATGACGAGCGGGATCGGTTGCGAACCAACAGCCAATGCCAGGACTGGCGGGGCGGGTTCGTATCGTCTGAAAATAAAATCCAGCACCCGCACAGTTAAATCGGATACGCCGGGTTTGGCAAATAATCAAGGGGCATCACTCGTGCAACCGAGATTCCAAACTGGCTCCAAATGGAGCCAGTTTTGGTTCCTCGACGGCCACGGGGAACAGGAACGAACTACTACAGGGCACGTTCCGAGACATTGGCGGCTGCTGGGGCAGGTATTCCGTTCCATCACAGCTTTGACTGAAAAACAAATTTTCCACTGGCGGCGTGACATTCCGGCGATAGCCATGTCTAATCGGCATTGAAAGCACTCATGAACGAGACGGTTGCAAGTCAATGTGTTGAGGCCGGAATGCAAGCTGGATGGGAAACTGCGGAGTTTGCCAGCCTTTATGCCGAGCACAGCCGGCCGATTTTTTATCTCGCACTGCGTTTTCTCGGCGATCCGCAAAAAGCCGAGGACGCGACGCACGACGTTTTTCTGAAAGCTTTCCGGCGGCTGGATCAATTTCGCGGCGAAGCCTCGATCCGCACCTGGCTTTACCGCATCGCGATCAATCATTGCCAGAACCTCTGTCAGTCGTGGCATAACCGGAATATCCATGCCGGTTCCGATGATACCGTGTTTGAAGATGCCGTGGCCCGGACCGACTCGCCTTTGCGCGTTCTGGAAACGAAGGAACTCGGCCAGCGCATCCAGAAAACGCTTGATGCCTTGTCCGACGAATACCGCCTGCTGCTGTTGCTCGTCGCAGACGAGGAGTTGAGCTATGAAGAGATCGCAGCCCTCGTCGGCCAGTCGAGCGATGCCGTGCGCGGCAAACTGCATCGCGCGCGCAAGGCCTTTGCCGCGCGTTTTGAAAAAACTGTTTAAGGAGATTGAAACATGAAACAGCAAACCAAACTTTCCCAAAAGCAGGAACACATTGCGGAACAACAAACGCAATCGCAGGCGGCCAAAGAATTTTCCAATGCGGATGAACTGCTGCGGTTCGATGCTGCACAAACCACCGTGCCACCGGAGGTCGCGCAACGGTTGAAACAATCGGCGGCACAAATCCCGCCACCGCCGAGGAAGTGGTGGGGGAAAATGTTTGGCGGCTGAACCATGAAAATCTTCTGGCAGCATATTTTGGATTCGCTCACGCCCGGCGTGCGCAGGTTGCTGGGCTTGCTCGCGATGGTTTATTTGGCGGCCACCATCGGGAATCTTCTTCATCTTTTTGATTTGTATGGCTGGCTGGCGGTAAGCGGAACGAAAGTTTGGAGCGGCCAGATCTGGCGGCTCGTGACCTATGCGCTACTGCCGGTGGGAGTCATGGATTTTTTCATGAACGGCATCGCGCTGGTCATGCTCGGCGGTTTGCTCGAACGCCATTGGTCGCGCGGTGAATTCTGGCTTTATTGCAGCGTGGCCGCTGCCGGCGCTGGCGCCGCGAAAGCGCTCCTGCAATTTTCCAGTCCGCTGCCGCTGGTGGGTGCAGCGCCGATGATGTTTGGCCTGCTCATCGGCTGGGGTTTTCTCTGCGGTGGTGAGAGAATTTCCGTGCTTGGCTTGGGCGAAGCGACCGTGTGGAAGCTGGTTTTGGTCGCCGGCGCGGCCAGTTTTCTGATCATGCTTTTCACGGCTGGACTGGTCACGGCGGTCATCATGGCGGCGGGCGGATTATCCGGTTGGCTGTATCTCTGGCTCAAACACAAATGGCTGATGAGCCGCGCCAGCCGCGTCGCCCATTCGGAACGGATAAGCCGTCTCGAATTATGATTTGTGCGCTGCCAGAAATAATCTCCAGTGCGGCGCAAAGTCGTCCGGCGCTCGCGCGCGAACGTGCCCGCCGCGCGCGTGCAATGCTGGCTGACTGCCGGTTTTGCGCGCACGATTGCGGTGTGAACCGGCTCGCCGGTGAAACCGGCTTGTGCCATGCCGGGGCGGAGGCGCGTTTTTTTTCCGCGCAGGTGGAAGTCTCCGACGAATTGGAATTGATCCCGACCTTCGCAGTGGCCTTGAGCGGCTGTGATCTGCGCTGTGATTTTTGCATCACGGGGGGGTCGAGCTGGAATCCGCACGCTGGCCTCGGCTTCGAGGCCGCTGCGATGGTGGTGCGGGCGGAAGCCGCGTTGCAAAACGGCGCGCGAACCATCATGGTGCTGGGCGGCGAACCGACCATCCATCTGCCGGCCGCGCTGGAATTCGTTTCGCTGCTGCCGGCCTCGGCCAAATTGATTTGGAAAACCAACGCCCATGGCACGGCGCAGGCGCGTGAATTGCTCCACGGGATGTTTGATGTGTGGCTGGCGGATTTCAAATTCGGCAGCGACGCCTGCGCGCAGCGGTTGGCGAAAATTCCCGATTACCTCCGCGTGGTTCAAGAAAACTTGCTGTGGGCGAATGAACACAGCGAACTCATCGTGCGGCATTTGCTCATGCCCGGCCACGTCGAATGCTGCTGGCGACCGGTCGCCGAATGGCTGGCTAAAAATCTGCCCGGCGTGAAGGTGAACTTGCGCGCCGGCTTCTGGCCGGCATGGCATGCGCGGCGGCACGCGGAGTTTCAAAATGCGCTGTCTGCGTCAGAAAACGATTTTGCCTTTGGACTGGCGCAGGAACTGGGATTGGATTTAATTCCATGAAAACCCTGACGACAAAAAGGTGCCCGGGCTCATCCGTAGAAAGCCCGGTCAGTGAAATACTGATTTTGGCCGATGGCAAAATCTTTGCGCACAACCTCACGCCGGAGATGGCGCGGGTTTTGACGGAATTGAATCCAGCGGACAAGCGGATGCGCCGGCGCGCAAAAATCGGCAACCGGGTGGATATAACTCTCAAAATATGCAAGCAACCGTAAATTTCCAAACTGAACTCGAAACGTTGATCCGGGCGCGCTACCCGATTCTTTACGTCATTTCCAGCGAGGAGATGCGCGTGCAAAACGTGGTTGTGGAGATCGCCAAAAAGCGGCAGAAAAAGGTGTTTGAGTGGAGCTACAGCACCGGCATCGTGCCGGCCGGCACGTCCATCCAGTCGCACAAAAACCGCAACGTCGCCACCAAGGATCCTTTGATGGCACTGGACCAGGTCATCGAACAGGTCGAGCCGGCGATTTACATCTTTAAGGATTTTCACCCGTTTCTGACGAAGAACAATTTCGCCATTGTCCGCAAGCTGAAGGAAATCGCGCTGCACCTGAAGAACAGTTTCAAAACGATTGTGCTCATCGCACCGCTGATGGAAATCCCGCCGGAACTTGAAAAAGAAGTCACGGTGTTGAATTACCCGCTGCCAACGCGCGAGGACCTGAATGAGTTGCTCGACAAAATCATCGCGGATGTGGCGCAGTTCAAGCAGGTGAAAATCGAATTGGATGAAGCCGGCCGTGAACGGCTGTTGTCGGCCGCGCTGGGTTTGACGATGGGCGAGGCGGAAAATGTCTTCGCCAAGATAATCGTCAAATCCGAGCGGTTGAGCGGTGAGGATGTTAACGAGGTATTTGCCGAGAAACAGCAGATCATCCGCAAGAGCGGTTTGCTGGAGTATTACACCACAGAAGACAGTTTCTCGAACATCGGCGGGCTGGCGGTATTGAAGGACTGGCTGGACAAACGCGCGGCGGCGTTCACGAAAGAAGCGCGGGCGTTCGGCTTGCCGGCGCCGAAAGGAATCTTGATGCTCGGCGTGCAGGGTTGCGGCAAAAGTTTGTGCGCGAAGGCGGTCTCCAATCAATGGCAGTTGCCGCTGCTGCGGTTCGACATGGGGCGGATGTTCGGCAGTCTGGTTGGTTCGTCCGAAGAGAATGTGCGACGAGCCATCGCCGTGGCGGAATCGGTCGCGCCGGCGATTTTGTGGGTGGACGAAATTGACAAGGCATTTGCCGGCTCGCAGGGATCGGGGGCGACGGACGGCGGCACGACGGCGCGCGTGTTCGGAACTTTTCTGACGTGGCTTTCGGAGAAGACCGCGCCGGTTTTTGTGGTGGCGACGGCCAACGACATCTCGCAACTGCCGCCGGAACTACTGCGCAAAGGCCGCCTCGATGAAATCTTCTTTGTGGATCTGCCAAGTGAGCCGGAGCGCGAAGATATTTTCCGCATTCACTTGAAGCGGCGGGGGCGTGACGCGAAAACATTTGACGCACCGGCATTGGCGGCGGCGAGCAAGGATTGCAGTGGCGCGGAAATCGAGGAGGCCATCAACAGCGCGCTTTACGACGCGTTTTACGCGGACCAGGAAATCACCACCGAATCCGTGCTGGCGACGCTGGCGCAGACCGTGCCGCTGGCCAAGACGATGGACGAGCAGATCAACCGCCTGCGCAACTGGGCGGAAGGCCGCGCCCGCAACGCCAGCGTGCCGCGCGATACCCACAAGGCCAGCACCGTGCGCCGGATGGAATTGTGAACGATTCAACGCCATGGAAAACTGGTTTGACTATTTCAAAGACCGCCGGTTCGTGCCGTTTTTTTTCATCACGCTGGTGGTGCTTTTTGCCGGGCCGTTGGTCATCGGAATCATCCTCCAGGTCGCTGACAGTTGCGATTTGCTCAAATACTGGCCGTTCGCTGCCGCCGTGACCGGCGTGTGTTTGCTGATTTTGATCGGGCGTGGCATCGCCCAGGCGCGGGCGCGGCGGTTGAACCGGTATAAGTCATCGCCGTTATCGCGTGACGAATTGGCGAAAGCCCGGTCTAAACTAACAACGAAGCCAAATTTCAAAAAAATATGAGCGCAGTATGCATCTTAACTCCGGTGGTCATCATGGCGTGGCCGGCCTTCAGCGCGGCGGTGGTGGCGGCGGCCAGTTCGCTGGGCTATCAAATCGCGTCGGAAGTCAGCAGCCAGCGTCCCGGCGAAGCCGTCCACAAAGACGCCAAGGCGGTGCAGCTGGAAATCGAACGCAGCGAGGTGGTGACGAACCAGCTAGGCCGCGACCAGCGGATCGCCGTCTCGCGCGAAGGGGTGACGGTGACGTTCTCCCGCGACGCGCGCGGCAAGGCGTCCCTGTGCGTGACCGGCAACGGCCAGAGCGACGAGGCATTGCGGGCGGCGGGCGAGGAATTAAGCCAGGCGGTCGTGCAGCAATATGTTTATCAAAAGCTGATGGGTGAAATGCGGTCGCGCGGTTTTAACGTGGTCGAGGAGGAAGTGAATGAAGACCGTTCCATCCGGCTGAAAGTCCGGCACTGGGAGAATTGATTTATGCCCCAACGCGAATTTGAAATCACCATCGGCAAGACCGGCGAGGTCGAGCTGCACGTCAAAGGCTTCAAAGGCAAAGGCTGTCTCGCGGCCGTGAAAATCTTTGAGGAAATTGTCGGCGAAATGAAGTCGCAGCAGCAGACGAGTGAGTTTTACGAGCCGGAGGAACAGGTGCAATATCGCATTGACCAGCGGCACTGATGAACTTTGGGAACCCGGTTCGAGCTTGGACGCATGGCCAGACCTCACATTCCAGAAGAAGGCGCGGCGTATTATCCGCCGAGAGCCCGGTGGTATTCGGTGTTCTTTTATTTGGGCAATTCCCTGCGCCGGCGGATGGCGTTGGACCGGCTGACCCTGCCGCGCGATACGAAGATCGGCGAAATGATCGCCGGTTTTTTTGTGCCTGGCTTGGCGGTCTGGCTGCGCGGGCCACGGTTGTGGGGCCGGGCGGCGCTGGCCGGAAGTGCGGTGCTAATTTTATTTTTCGTCGTGTGGTTGGGCTATCCGGCGGCCAACTTTGCGTTCGGTCTGCTGATTTCGTTGCATTCCACAGGGTTTGTCTATTACTGCAATCCGCTGCTGGCGGGCGAGCCGCTTCATCGCCGGCTGGCCTTTACCTTTTTGACGTTGCTGGCGATCGGGCTGTTGCTTTACATGCCGGCACGCAACTACTGTCAGGGGCACTGGCTGACGCCGTTGCGCATGAACGGCCGGGTGATCGTTGTGCAGCGGATTTTTCAACCGCGCCACGTCCAGCGTGGCGACTGGGTGGCTTATGCTTTGCACGAGGATGAGCAAGGCGAAGCGCACAACGGCGGCGCCGTGTGGGTGCAGGCCGGCATGGGCTTGGGACCGGTGCTGGCGGTGGCGGGCGACCAGGTGAGTTTCTCCACAAATTCTTTTTCGGTGAACGGCAGTTCGCAGGTGCGCCGGTCGCACATGCCGGTCGCTGGCGGATTCACCGTGCTGGAAAAACATTGGTTCATCTGGCCGAACCTTGATATAAGCGGACATGGCAATGTGAGTGAGGCGAGCATCAGCGGCACCATGTTGACCCTGGCCAGCGTAAATCAGACCCAGTTTTTCGGGCAACCGCTGCGCCGCTGGTTCTGGCGGGAACAAATTTTACCATGAGCCGTTTCGTCAATCTGGAGTTCGCCGATGGTTCGGATAATCAGCTGGAGCCGGAGCCGAAGACGCTCGTCAAGGACGAGGCGTATTATCTGGCCGAGGCGCGGTCGGCGTTTGAAACCGGCAGCTTTGAGCAGGGGCTGCGCTTTTACTCGAAGGTGCTGGAATACAATCCCAAGAACTCCGTTGCGTGGACAGGACAGGTGCGGATGCTGATCGAGCTGGGTGAATTCCGCGAAGCCAAGCTGTGGGCGGACAAGGCGCTTGAACGATTTCCCAATGAACCGGAACTGCTCGCCGCCAAGGCGGTCGCCCTCGGCCGCAGCGGCGATTTGCAGGGCGCGCTGGCGTTTTCCGATGCGTCCATTGAAGAGCGCGGCGATACGCCTTATGTCTGGCTGGCGCGTGGTGATGTGCTGCTGGCCCGCGAGGAATCGCGGGCCGGTTACTGTTTTGAAAAAGCACTGCTGCTGGCACCGCATGACTGGTTTATCGCTTGGCTTGCGGCCCGCATCCGGTTTTATTACGAACAGTTTGTGCTCGCTCTCAAACTGATCCAGCAGGCCGTGGAATTGAATCCCGGAAATTTTCTGCTGTGGCTGGAGCAGGGGCGTTGCCAGCAGGCGATCGGCCTGGTTGGCGCGGCGGAAGTTTCGTTTACCCAGGCGCGGCAGCTGAATCCGCGCAACGAGGAGGCGGATAGTGCGCTGCACCGGATTTCCAACGTGGGAATACTGGCGCGGTTGCGCGGGAAATTGCGGGGATTATTCAAAAGATGAACACTGAAACCTTGAACCGGCTGCTGTCGGCGGTTAATGAATTTGATGCGTCGGACCTGCATCTGGTGGCGGGCGTGCCGCCGGCGTTCCGCGTGAACGGCGAAATCATTATTGCCGACGAGGACGCGCTGACCGAGGCGGAGATCACCGAAATGGCCGAAGGGCTGATGAACGACCAGCAGCGGAAAAAGTTCGAACAGGAATGGGAACTGTGCATTTCCATCCTCCACAGCGCCGCTGGCCGGGTGCGTGCCACTTTTTACCGGCGCAATAACCATCCGGAATTGAGCCTCCGCTTTTGCGGCGACAAGATTGCTGCCCGCAACGAACTGGGTTTGCCGGAAAAACTGGACGAACTGGCGCGCAAGCCGAACGGTCTGGTGTTGATCACCGGGCCAACCGGCGCGGGCAAGACGACAACGCTTAATTATCTCGTGGATCTCATCAACAGCGAGCGTCGTTGCAAGATTGTGACGATTGAAGATCCGATTGAATTTGTCCACGAAAACAAGCGCGCCATCGTGGTGCAACAGGAGGTGCTGACCGACGTTCGTTCGTTCAACCGCGCCCTGATCCATGTGTTGCGGCAGGATCCGGACGTGATCGTCGTTGGCGAAATGCGCGACCACGAGGCGATTGCCACCGCCATGACGGCGGCGGAAACCGGCCATCTCGTGCTGGCCACGATGCACTCACCGAATGTTTCGCACGCGCTTGAGCGCATCATCGGCGTCTTTGACGGCAGTGCCCAAAAGCAGATTATTCTACAGCTTTCAAATGCCCTGCAAGGGATCATTGCCCAAGATTTGCTGCCGTCCGCCGACCGCACCCGCCGGGTGCTTGCCTATGAACTGCTTGTGGCCACTGGCGCGGTGCGGAATCTGATTCGGGAAAACCAGTTGCATCATCTTGAAAACACCCTCCAGATGGGTCGCAAGGAAGGTATGGTGCTCATGGATAATCATCTTTACGACCTTTACTGCAAATGCGCGATCACTTATGACACGGCTCTTAGCCGCGCCCGTCATCCTGACCGGATTACCCGGCAAAAAACGTAATTAGTTTAACCCAATTTGTAGTCGTCTTTCCTTGTTGGCCAGAGAAACGGATCCGCCGCAATGACGTTGTAAACGACCCGACCATTGCGAGACCATACGCCGGTTGGCTCGGAACGAGCCGCCGCTGGCCAGCTGATCTGAGCTGTGACGGCACTCGATTGGCGTATGACCAGCGCTATTTTCAGATTTCAGCTTTGCGATTATCATAGTTCTTGCAGCGCTCGTCGGCGGCTGTCTGACCATAGCCGTTTTTCTTTTCCGCATTGCCACGCTGGGATGCGCTGGTATCGTCACCACATGAACCCCCGCTCCTTGATCTGGCTGGCGTTGCTGTGTGCCTTGAACCTTTGCCCCGCACAGGCGATGGCGGCTGGCACGCAGCAGGAGGCCATGGCCGGCCAGCGGTTGTCGGCCGCCGAGGCAAAGGCGCTGGAAGCGGCGGTGGCGAAACAGCCCAATGATTTGTCGGCACGCACAAAGTTGGTGGGATATTATTTCATGCGGCAGTTTTCAGTGCCGGCGGCGAAAGCCGCCCGCCCGCCGCACATTTTCTGGATCATCAAAAATCAGCCGGCCGCGGAGATTGCCGGCCTGCCATACTGTAACCTCGACCCCATCATGGATCCCGATCCTTATGCGCAGGGCAAAAAGCTTTGGTTGGAGCAGGCCAAGGCTCAAGCCACGAACCCAGTGGTTTTAGGCAACGCGGCGGACTTCTTTCTGATCCACGACCATGCCCTGGCCGAAGACCTGTTGAAACAGGCGCAAAAGGCCGAACCGGAAAACCCGCATTGGTCGGATCAATTGGGAAATCTTTATGCCTTGCCGAACGACGATGAAAAAACAGACGCTGCAAAGTCGTTGCAGGAGTTTGAACGGGCGCAGGCCGCAGACCCCGACGCCTCCGGCCGGTTCAACCGTCTTGATGATTTGGCCAAACAGGCGTTCGCGGCGGCCGACCTCAAAAAGGCTTCCCTTTATGCCAATGAACTGCTGGCCGCCGCGCTACAGCATCCCAAGGACTGGAATTATGGGAATGCCATTCTCATGGGCAACACCGTGCTGGGCCGGATCGCGTTGCGGCAGGGCCAGGTCAAACTGGCGAAGGAATATCTTTTGAAGGCCGGCCAGACGCCGGGCTCGCCCCAGCTCAATTCATTCGGTCCCAACATGAGCCTGGCAAAGGAGCTGGCGGAGAAGGGCGAGAAAGATGCGGTGGTCGAATACTTTGACCTGTGCCGAAAGTTTTGGCGCATGGGCACCGATAAGCTGGACAAGTGGACCAAGGAGGTCAGGGCCGGCATCATGCCGGACTTCGGTGCCAACTTGGTTTACTGACCACCGTGGCGTGATCCTCAGCCGTTTGTTGGTGGACGTTGAATTCTGTTTGATTCTCGGGCAAATCAAAAAGCGGTTTTCGCCCAGCCAATCCAGCCGCCGGCCTTTCCAAAGTCGCAGCGCACGTTTCTTCCGCTGCCAGAGGGATCTGCGGCTCCGGGTATGGGTGGCCACCAAAACATTTTCAATTTGCCGCCCGCAAGTTGCACCCCCAAGATGGTCCTGCGGGAAGTCCTCGACGAACACCCGGCAAAGCCATTGACAAAAACCATAAAAACCATCGCCACCCAATTCGGTGAAGTCACGTTGCAGGAGCCGCCGCCGGAACTGGTGCAGGCCATCCGCGACTTCCTGCCGTTCGGCTTGATCCACAACGTCCCACCGGAGCAGGGCGCGGACTATGGGCTGGTCATGCAGTGTGGCGGCCTAGAGCTGATGGGCGTGCGCCAGCAGCCCGAGGACGCCGCCTACGAGCAGTGTCTTCGCGCGCAGGAGGACAATAACATCCTGATCGCCCACAGCGTGGCCAACTATCTGAAGGCTGGCTTCGCCGGCCTGTTCCTGCCCTGCACCTATCTGGTCGCCAAGAAACCCCCGTTGTTTCAATCTGGCATTGCCTATTTTGGCTATCCCTCGCCGCACGGCCGGGAGTGCCATGAGTTCGCCTTCGGGAGCACCTTCGACGGCCAGTTTGGCCACGGCTTCACCGTCATGGCGACGGAGTTCATGCGCGCCCTGACACAAAGTTCAGTGGCCACCGGCATTTCGCTACCGCCGCCGAAGGGGCTGAATGTCCGTTACCGCCGGCAACTGGGCTATTTGGAGTTTGGCTTCCTGCTGGTCGGCGCGCAGGTGGTCTGCCTCAAGACCCGGATTGCGCCCAACGACCTTGCTTGGACGGCGCTGCGGGAAACAGGCATCACCACCGTGTTCCATCTGCCCTGCCTGCCGGCGGCCATTGAGGAGGCGCAGCTGCCGCTGGCCAGGCGATGATTGAAAAGACAGTTCTCAGATTCAATCAGTTCGGAACGGTGACACCGGAGGAGGTTTTGACCCCGCCGATGCGCTGGCGGTGCCGTGGCGATCCATTCCGGGCCGTCCTGATACTTCACCGACTCGCTGGCCACCAGGTCGGTTGAAGGTGGCAGTTAGTTACGACCCGGTGCGCATGTGGATTGTCTCCCGGCGCAGACAATAAGGAATCCAAATGGAGCCGACCAGTTTGATTGTCGCTCGGTTCATGGATCCGTTCTTCTTCAACATCAAAAAAGAGGCTCAACATTCAACCGCCCATCACCAGAATGCCACGTTCACCGGTTCTGGCACTGGCCAGGTTGCGGATTCCGTCCCATTATTTCTTCAGGTGGTAGAAGGTGGCGTTGGGCACCACGGCGTTAGTCACGACATACTGGCCGCCGATCACCGTCGGGGCGCCTGCGCTGACCCATGTCGGCGCACTCAAGTTTGTGGCGGCTTCCAGACCAAACCCGGTCTCCGTCCCCGTCGGCCACGACAGAATCACGTTCGTGCCGGACGCATGCAGCCCCAGCACCGGCAGCGCGTTGACCGTGAGCGTCTGCGGCACGGCCGTCGCCGCGTTGTAATCTCCGTTACCGCCCTGACTCGCCGTGAGCGTCGTGCTCCCCGCCGTCAAGATCGTCACCGTGTTGCCGGAGACACTCGCCACCGTCGGAACCGAACTGGCATAGCTTACCGCCAAGCCCGAGCTCGCCGTCGCCCCCAGCGTGAACGGCGCATCCCCGACAGTCTTTACCCCGAGTGCCCCAAACGTGATCGACTGGTTCGCCAATAGCACATTGATCGTCGCCGTCTTAACTGCCGGCGTGCTGTAGTTGGCCCCGTCAGTCGGCGTAAACTGCACGCTCAACGTCTGGCTGCTGCCCCCCGCCAGCACCGTCCCGTTGGTCGGGGTGTAGGTAAAGCTGCCCGCCACGCCGCCCGAGGTCGCGTCCATTTGCGTCCCGCTCAAGGCCGTGCCATAGGTGATGTCCGCCGGATTGCCCCAGCTGACCACCGGCAACGCCTGGTTCACCGTCACAATGACACTGGTGGTGACGCTGTTATAATTGTTCGTGTCCGTCGGCGTGAAGGTCACGCCCTCGGACGGTGTGCCCGCATTGGGCGTGGTGCCGGGACTCGTGTAGGCAAAGCTACCGGGAACCGTTGTCCCGGACGCATTGGTCACGACACCGCCCGTCAAGCCCGCCGCCGACAGCGGCTGGCCATAGGTGATGGTGGTCGTGGCCACCGGCGCACTCGCCAGCAACGGCGTCTGCGGGTTGACCGTCAGCACCACCACACTCGAGGTAATCGCGCCACAGTCGTTCGTCACGATGACTTGATAGTTGGCAGCGTCCGCCACCGTCACCGCCAGGTTCGTGTAGCTGCCGTAGGTTGCCCCGCCAATAGCCACACTGTTGCTCTCCCACTGGTAGGCCAACGCCACCATGCCGGTCACGTTTGTCAGCGTCAACACAACCTGGTCGCCCACCGTCGCCATCAGGCTGGCCGGGCTGATCCCGCCAATGATGGTCGGCGCCGTGCAGGCCGGGTTGGCCGTCACGCTCACCGTCGTGGTGGCCACGGTATAGTTGGTCGTGTCCAAGGGTGTATAGGTCATACTGTAGGAGGCCGTGCCCAACGGCGGCACCGTGGCCGGTGCGGTGAAGGCAAAGCTGCCGCCTGACGGCGTGGCCGAGCCGCCGCTCAAGGCCGAATCACCCAGTGTCTGGCCGTAGATGATCGCGCCCGCCGTCGGCGCCGTGCCGATCACCGGCGTCGCCTGACTGATGGTCAGCGTGCCGTCCACGTAACTGATCAGATAGTCGGCCGAACTATAGCCACCGGGTGTGATGTTATAGGTGCCGACGGTGGTCGCGCCGATAGCCGAACCGCTGTAGCTCAAGCTGCCCGTCAAGGCCGTGTTGGTCTCCCCATTCACAAAGCCGGAATACGTCACGCCGTTCCCGCTGCTATAGCTCACGCCAGAGTAGGTCTGGCTGTCGTCGTTCGCCGCAATCACCAGTGGCGTGTTCGTGATGACCATCGCCCCGGTCGCCCCGGCCAGCGAGTAGTTCGTGCCCGCGCCGTTGTCCAGACTCAGGCTGCCAAATGAGGTGATTGCATTCGTTCCCACATTGGCGCTCGCCAATCCGCCGGTGCCGGTCAGGCTCACCATGTCGCTGTTTACCGTATTCGTCACCGTAAGATTTGTTCCCACCGCGTTCGTCGTCCCGTCATACGCCCGCGTCCCGGACAAGACCGCCATCAACGGTGTCACTGTCAAACTGCCGGCGACATAGCTGATGTTGTAGTTGCCGGCCGTGAACGTCCCGCCCGTCGCCGCACCCGGCGTAATCGTGTAGCTACCCACGGTCGCCCCCGCCGTGTCGCCCGTCGGGACACCGCTCGCGGCCAATGACACCACCCCGATCGTGTCCCCGTTCGTCAAACCTATTGCGGTGAAGGCGCCCGTGCCCAACGTCAGCGCCGTCCCGTAGGTCTTGTTCGTGCTGTTCGCCGTGATTGTCATCGAAGCCTGGCTGATGGTCAGCGTGCTGTTGGTTGTGTTCACGTTGTAGTTCGGGTTGCTGCCCAAAGTCACAAAGATGTTGGATACCCCCACGCTTGAATACTGGCTGGCATCCGTCGTCAGGCTAAAGTTCAATACGTCCCCATTGACAATTCCGCCAACCGTCGCCGTCAGCACCGGGTTCAACGCGCCATAGGTCTTGCTCTTTGCGTTCGCTGTCACTGAGGCAGATTGGACGCTGATGGTGAAACTCGTGGCGCTGGAGGAAGCGCCGTTGTAATTGCTGTCCGCCGCCACCGTTGCCGTTACCGTATAGCTTCCCGCGTTCGTCGGCACATTCGCGCTCGGGCCATAACTCACGCTCACGCCCGCATAGCTGTAGCTCACCTCGCTGCTCGAACCGGTAACACTGACACTGGCCGGTCCCTGACCCGCTCCGTTATAGGTGAAGCCCGTGGTTCCCGTCACAGTGACTGAAGAGTTCCCCTTGTTCACGGTCACGGTCACATTATTGGTAACATAATTATAACTGGCCGTATCGCTGGGGCTAAAATAGACCGCGACATTCGTGGTTCCCACACTCGGCACAATGCTTGGTGAGGCAAAATAGAATGTGCCCGCCACCGGCGCTTGGTTGACACTGTTGGTCGCCGCACTGGCGCTCAAGTCCGAACTCCCCAACATCTGCCCGTATGTAATTGCGCCTGCTATCACAGACAAAACAGGTGTGGTTTTATTTACCGTAAGGGAGGCAACAGAGCTTGTCACCACTCCGGAGGCATTGCTGACAACTACCGAGTAGCTGGCCGCATCAGCGGCAGAGATATTGGCCAATGACAGGCTGCTGCCAGTCTGCCAAACGATGGCCGCACCACCTTTCAGCCATTGATAAGCCGGGGCAGGAATGCCTGTCGCTACGGCGGTGAAGATCGCAGTCGCACCGGCATTTTGTGTCTGGCCAATGGGCTGGCTGATGATGTTGGGTGCGAGCGCGGGTGTCCAGCCGTTCATCCAAGTGGTGACGTTCCCTGCGGCCAGCAGTCGCGGGTCGTTGTTGGTCAACTGCACAAAGCTTAAAAACGGAAAAGCGCTGTTGTTGAGGGCGACGGTGTTGTTCAGGTTGCTGCAGCCGTATTCCCACAAGAGCTGGCTGCCCTGGGCGGGCGCTGTGGCGTTGGTGTAGCAGGCGGTGTCAATGCTGCAGCCAATCCAGGCGACATTGCCGTTGGTCGCGCCGTTGGCGTCAGCCATCGAGCAGTTGACCACGGTGCTGTCCTGTCGGGTAAGCTGGCAGTTCACGAAGGAAATGCCATTGCTCGCATACAAGCCATTATAACCCAGCCAGTTGCCATTCGTTCCATTGTCGGTGCGGGCCGCGCTCAAGTTGGGCGAGTCGACGCCACCAATGGTTCGGATTTCACAGTTGGTGAAGAAAATATTGCCGCCGCCCCAGACGTAGTCGAAATTTCCCATGATCAGGGAGTTGTAGAAATATCCCTGCGAGGCGTTGATGTTGGCGAGGATGGTGTCCTGACGGCTAGCGAGGGTGCAGTTGTTGATGATACAACGCTTCGCCGCCGAGGCGACACTGTTGCCTTCAATCATCAGCGCCTCGGCCTGCGAACCACCTTGGGGAGTCATGTTGGTCACTGTGAGGTTTTCCAAGGTGATGTCGTTTCCGTTGACCTTGAAGGCCATGCGGAGGTGGGTGCTGCCTGAAACGTTGCTGTTGTTTGCGTAGCCAATGATCGTATTAGTTCGATTCTGGCCGCGCAGGTCAATGTTGTTCTTCTGGTTGATATTGACCACTTCCGTGTAAGTGCCGTTGCGGATGTTGATGATGGTCGGCGTGGTGTTGGCATTGGCGATGAAGTCAATCGCGCCCTGCACCGTGGCGAAGTCGCCGCTGTAATCCTGCGCCACGACCAGGTTCGTCGCCACCGCCGGGCCGGTGGGCTTGGTGGTGAAGCGCCAGGCGTTGGTGGCGGTGATGCCGGCAAAGTTTGCCCCGGCACTGTCGGTGAACGTCCCGCTGTCCACCGTTACATAATAGGTCTGATTGCTGTTCAGCAAGCCGTGGTGTGGATAGATCGCCGCCGTCGTGCCAGCAATGATCACAGGGAAGTTGGTGAACCCCGTGCCGCCGCCGATGGTGTAAGGCTGGACGTTGGCCGCGTAGGCGATGTTGTTGGTGACGCACTGGCTCAAGTCAACCGTGTCCACTGGTGTCGTGCTGTTGGTGGAATTGTAAATCTTGATTGTGCCGGCCGCGCGCAGCGTGGGCGTGGAACTAAACGTGATGTAAAGCGGCGTGTCATAGCAGACGCCGGTCTGACTGTTGGACGGCAAGAGCACGGCCACGGACATCGTCGAGTTGACCGTCAGCGTGACCGTGGCGCTGTTGGTCGTGCCAGCACTGTTGGAAATATTAACGTAATAGTTCGCCGCATCAGTCGGTGCGGCACTGACGATGGTCAACGTGGCATTGGTCGCAGACGGATTGACGGCGCTCGAAATCGGGCTGCTGTTCTTATACCATTGATAGGTCGGAATCGGCTCGCCATTGGTTTCCACCACCGTGAAAGAAGCCATTTGCGTATTCGTCACGACGAGGTTTGTCGGCTGATTCACGATGGATGGGGGGACGATCACTGTTAGAGTCGCGCCGTTCGTGACGCTGCCCACGCTATTGCTCGCCACCAGATAATAAGTATATCCGTTTTGCGAATACTGGACATTGTTCAATACCAGCGAAGTGCCCGTCTGGCCCGAAATGGGCGTTTGCGTTTGATCCAGCCATTGCAGGGTCGGCGCCGGCGCCCCGCTCACGGATGTCACCGTGAAGGTCGCCGTGCTGCCCTGAAAATTGGTTTGATTGTAGGGACCGGCGAAGCTTGGCAGAAAATTTGCCGAAGAAACCGTCAGCGCAACGCTGTTGGTCACGATGCCGGCGCTGTTGCTGGCAATCAGCGAATAAGTCGCGCTGTCGGCGGCCTGCGCGTTGGTGATGTTCAACGTGCTGGTCTGGCTGCCGGCAATAATCGAGCCGTGGCCGTCCGAGCCGTCGGACAGATTAACTCCGTTGGTCTGCCATTGCAAAGCTGGTGCCGGCACGCCGGACACGCTGGGGCTGAAAGCGACAGTGCTGCCGACGGAGGCGGAGGCGGTGCTGCTTAAACCGGTGATGCTCGGGGGCACGATGACGGAAAGCGTCATGTTGCTGGTCAAGATGCCTACCGAATTGCTGGCATACAGGTAATAAACATATCCGTTTTGCGAGTATTGCACATTGGCCAAAGTGAGCGAGGAACTGGTCGCGCCGGCAATGGCGTTGGAAGCCGCACCGGCACTGGTGGCATAATACCATTGCAGCGTTGGAGCCGGCGTGCCGAGGATTGTCGCCGACAACGTGGCGTTGCTGGCCTGAATGACGGTTTGATTGGTCAGGCCGGCAATCGTTGGGGCTGCCGGAATATATGAAATGACTGTTACCCCGGTGATTTGGTTGGTCGTCTGCGGAGAGCTGGAGGGGCGATAGTCAATTACTAAACCACTAAAAGAATTTGTATTGAAAGTGGCTGTTGCTCCAAATTGACCCGTCCATCCCCCGGCGGAGTAAACCGTGCCGCCATTGCCCGCGCCATTGTAGAGCGTGTTCGTGATGGCCAAGGTGGTGGCATTCACATAGCTGATTCTCAAGTCCATCGTATATTGACTGCCGACCGTCAACAAGGGCTGGCCGACAACACCTGCCATCGTTGTTACATTTGCCCCGCTGGCATATCCTGAATTATAGCCCAATCCTTGATTTAGGTTGTTTGCTCCAGTTTGTGCCGGCCGACTGCCAATGGCGGAAGATTGCACGCTATTTGATGAGAAGGCAAACTGGGCGTTGTAGCCGACCCAGTTTTGGCAGGCACCGGTTGGGACTTGATTCGAATTGGAATTGAAGCCACCATTCCAGAGGACGGTGCCGTTCGTCGGGGCACTGCCACCCGAATTGAACAGCCCGATGCCCACTTGAAAATTATTGCCACAAAGTCCGTTACAGATATTAGTTCTATCAACAAAAGTGTAGTAAACTTCGATGTATTGACCGGCGGCATTCAGCGTAATGGGTGAATTGGTAAACAGCGCCTGCGCCTCCACATAACCGGAGCTTGTGGCTGAACATTCGAGATTTAACGCCCCGGGCGTGCCTGAGACGATGGCCGTTCCCGTTCCGTTTTTCGATGAACCGATGCAATAGGCTGTCTGTGTGCCCGAAAGAGTGCCCGGGTTGGCGGCGGTCGGGTTCAGCGTGCTTAACGAGCCGCTGGCGAACGTGTCATGAAACACGGTCGTTTGGCCTACGGCAGCCAGCGGAGCAGCCAGCATGGAAATAATGCCTAGTGGTAAAAAGAAAGTTTTCATTTGATATTTGAAGTTAATGAATGGGTTGAGGAATTTGGGTTGAGGAATTGGGTTAAACATAGCAGCAATTTCCTTCCGGCCAATCTGGCAATCTTCCAAGAAAGATTGAAAATTATCCACCCGCCTCGGGAAAGAACTTGCCAGACGAAGCCTGACGGCGGAAACTGGTTTCATGCGCAAGAAATTCCCCCGAGTGATGCTGGCCATGGGCTGGTATGAACAGCGCGTGCATCAGGGCATAGCCAATTACGCGCTGAAGGCCGGCTGGCATTTGTGCACGGATGTGACCAAGGAAAAGATCATTCCCTGGGGCTGGGAAGGCGATGGCATCCTGGCTTGGCTGGGCATGGATGAGGATTTGACGCGGTTCGTGTTGGAAGCAAAACTGCCCACGGTAGATTTCAGTTATCGCCGGCCAGAACTCCGGTTTCCCCGCGTCCTATGCGAACACGCGGCCTCGGCGAAGCTCGTGGCCGAACATTTTCTCGTGCGCGGGTTCACCAACTTCATGTTCTATAGCGCGAAGGACAATTGGGCTTTCGAGGAGGACGGTAAGGCGTTTGTGGAAACCCTCAATAAAGCCGGGCGCGATTGCACCTGGATTCGCTGGCACAAATCGCCGACGTTCACCACCGGCCATCTGCAGTGGAAAGACAAGCGGCGCTGGCTCGCGGCGCTATTGAAAAGCGCGCCCAAACCGCTGGCGCTGTTCGCGGCCACGGACGACCACGCGTTGGAAATCATCGAAGTTTGCGAGGCGGCCGGTTTGGCCGTGCCTGAGAAGGTTAGCGTGATCGGCCTGGACAATTCCCTGCCCGCCGTGGATGCGATGCGCACGCCGATTTCGAGCGTGGATCCAAACTTTACCACGCTAGGCTATCGCGGCGCGGAATTGCTGGATCATTTGATGCACGGCAAGCCGCCGCCACTCGAACCCATCCGCATTCCGCCAACCGGATTGATTGCACGCAAGAGCAGCGATTTGCTCGCGGTCAATCATCCAGGCGTCGCGCGGTGTCTGCGATATCTTTGGCTGAACTGCCACAGGCCGATTGGCGTTGACGATTTGGCCAGGGAGGCGGCGATGTCACGCAGCGGATTGCATCAGGCGTTTCTGGATCACATCGGCCGTCCGCCGGGAAGTGAATTGCACCGCGCTCGTATCGAAACCGCGAAAAAACTCCTATTGCAATCCAAAATGAAGCTGGATGAAATCGCGGAAAAGTCTGGCTATCAAAGTGCGAACAGTTTTTGGGTGGCGTTTCGGCAAGCTACTGGCATGTCGCCCAAAAAGTATCAAAAGCAATTCTGCGTTTAGGCCAGACCTCGCACTCTCTTCCTGACTTGATTGGTTGCCGGACGGTCGTGTTTTGATTATTTAGGCGGTGGAGATTTTTCACACTTCTTTAGATAATGGCATATAGATTTTTAATTCGGGGGCTGCTAGGGTTTCGGCAATCCAAAATGCAAATAAAAATCTCCACTTCTCGGGAGTCCCGCCCATTGGCGAATTCTTCATTTGTTTCGGGGTTCACGCTAATTGAATTGCTGGTCGTCATTGCCATCATCGCCATTCTGGCGGCGATGCTGCTGCCGGCCCTGGCCGCCGCCAAACGGAAGGCGTATCAGGTGAACTGCGTCTCCAATCTCAAACAGTCTGGGTTGGCGTTGCAAATGTATTTCAATGATTTCAATGACTGGCTGTCGCCAGGACCGGGATCAAGGGGAGGATCGCAGGCTGCGGATTATGGGCTAACTCAAGGCCAGCTGCCCGTCTATAGTTCAAAAAATACCTGCAAGTGGTTGCCATATTATCTCGCCCCCTACTTGAGTTTGCCGGCCGCTTCCACCGTTCCCAGCACGACCAACTATGTGGTGAAGGTCTTTTGTTGTGCCGCCTATGGCAGCGCCGTGGGCAACCTGTCTGACGGGGTCGGCGGCAAGAGCAGCGATGATCCTACCGCCAATAATTATGCCGCGGACACCGGGGTCGGGTCTTACACGGTGCAACAGGC
>Ga0302192_10000717_pt1 | contig 21252 bp, 9 predicted proteins | sample II_Bog_E3_2_FD_200230 | JGI IMG/M metagenome (GOLD analysis project Ga0302192, IMG submission 200230) | Peat permafrost microbial communities from Stordalen Mire near Abisko, Sweden - II_Bog_E3_2 | ecosystem: Environmental > Terrestrial > Soil > Wetlands > Peat | place: Sweden: Abisko, Stordalen...
CTTCGGGGCCGGAAAACGAGATGCGGCTGAGACGAGGAGAGCTGATTGTGGAGAAGCTCACGCCTGCAACGGGCGCGGAGTTGCCCGGAGCGATGCTGCACCACTGGCGCGGCACTGCATTTGCTCCCGGGGCGAAAGCCGCGGATTTTGAGCGGCTGATGAAAGATTTCAACGCCTATCCGCAACACTTTTCTCCGCAGGTGGTGCAAGCGAAGATTCTGTCGCAGCAAGGCGATCATTTTCAGGCATCGATGCGTGTGCGCCAGAAGCACGTGATCACGGTGGTGATGGACACGAGCTACGACATTACTTTTGGGCGGCTCGATGCGCTGCACGGATACAGCATCTCGCGAAGCACGCGGATTGCCGAGATTGACTCGCCCGGCACGAGCCGGGAACGCGCGCTGAATTCCGGCGAGGAGCATGGATTTCTTTGGCGGCTGAATACTTATTGGAGTTACGAGGAGCGGGACGGCGGGCTTTATATGCAGATTGAGTCCGTCTCGCTGACGCGGTCGATTCCGACTGGTCTTGGCTGGGCGATTGGGCCATTTGTGGAGAGCGTTCCGCGCGAATCGTTGGAATTCACATTGCGATCGACATGCAACGCGCTGCGGAGATAGAGGCTGAATGATTGCGTAGCAAGCGGCAATTGGGAAGGAGACAAAGATGAATGCGCATTTAGCCACGGTGAAGGATGAAGCGGTTTTTGCGTCGGCGCGGCGAGTGAATGAGGCGCTGACGGCTCGAATGGAGAAGCGCGCGCTGCAATGGATGGCCGAGAGAGCGCCCAAGTGGGTGAGCTCGGACCAACTGACTTTGATGGGCTTCTGCGCGCAGGTGGGAGCTGGGGCCTTCTACGCATTGTCGCGCTACAACCGCTACGCGCTGTTGCTGGTGATTGTGTGTGTGGTGCTCAACTGGCTGGGAGACAGCATGGATGGGACGCTGGCCAGAGTGCGCAGGCAACAGCGGCCGCGCTATGGATTCTACGTGGATCATATGGCGGATGTTTTTGGAGCCACTGCGCTGATGTGCGGACTGGGCTTCTCAGGGTTTCTGCACTGGCAGACGGCTGTCGCGATGCTGGTGGCGTTTCTGCTGCTGTCGAGCGAGAGCTACCTGGCCACATATACTTTGACCTGCTTTCAACTTTCGCAGGGAATCTTCGGCCCAACGGAGATTCGGATTCTGCTAATTATCGGCAACCTTGCGCTGCTGCACAGCCCTTATTCAACGCTGTTCGGGCATAGGGTGTTGCTTTTTGACCTGGGTGGAACGATAGCAGCGGTGAGCATGTTCGCGATGGCGATTGCCGTCACTGTGCGGCACACGATGCAACTTTACCGGCAGGAGCCGCTGCCGTGAATACCTTTATTCGCTGGGGTAAATTCAACCTGGTGGGAGCGATGGGGATGGCGGTGCAGCTTGGCGCGCTTGCTCTGCTGAACCGCTGGTCCGCGGGCCACTACCTTTATGCATCGGCCGCGGCGCTAGAGATTACGCTGTTGCACAACTTTGTGTGGCACGTGCATTACACGTGGAGGGATCGCAGAGACGGCTCCGCGCTGCTGGCCCAATTGACGCGGTTTCATCTTTCAAATGGGCTGGTTTCCATGGTGGGGAATCTTGCGCTGATGCGAATCCTGGTGGACGTGGCGCGTATGCCACCGCTCGCCGCGAATGGCGTCGCGATTCTGTGCTGCTCGATTATTAACTTCTTCCTCGGAGATAATTGGGCGTTCAGAGATTCGGCAGCGGCCGCGACTCAGTGACGGCGTCATGCGGGGGTTGCCCCCCCGCCTCCCTCCGGGCCCGGAAAGGCCGATTGATATTGTCTGGCTTATGTACTTGCTGAATCCTCTAGTCCGCTGACCGTATGAATTTGTCCTTTGGCATTCGTGGTATCCCACCCATTCGCCAATGAAAAGGCGAATGGATGGGGCACGGAGTTGGTACAAAATCAACCGGTCAGAGATCTGGTCTTCAAATTGGCCCAGCACCCGCCTTTATCCGTTTGGGTGAGATTACTTCCTGGCTGCGACTATCTCGAATTCAGCTTGTTGGTCGGCCAGCGAGCTGCCGCCGATCCAGACCGTGTAGTGGGTTGGTTCGATGGTTGGAATGCTGTCGAGGTTGAAGAAGGAAAGTTCGTTAAAGCCCAAGGGGAAGCTGACCTGCTTCGATTCGCCGGGGGCGAGGGTCACTCGCTGGAAACCTTTGAGGCTGCGGACCGGCTGCTCGATGCTCGCGCCCAGATTGCGCACGTAGCACTGGACCACCTCAGTGGCCGCACGGCTGCCGGTGTTGGTGACGGTTGCCGTCGCTTCAAGAAGAGGTGTGGCGCGATTGGCGAGGGCCTGCGCAAGCTGGATTGCACTCTTCGACACCTTGACATCGTGATAAGAAAAGCTGGAATAGGAGAGTCCAAAGCCGAAGGGATAGAGCGCGCTGTTGGGCAGATCGATGTAGCGAGAGAAGAAACGCTCCTCGCCGACGGGAGGCTTGGAGAGGTCGATTCCCGTGGGCGGACGCCCGGTGGGGAGCTGGTTGTAATAGAGCGGCTCCTGGCCGACGGCGCGGGGAAAACTCATGGGAAGCTTGCCGCTGGGCGAGGCATCGCCGTCGAGAATGTTGACGATGGCGTGGCCGGCTTCGGTTCCGGGGAACCAGACTTCGAGGATGGCGGGGAGATGTTGTGCGGCCCAATCGAGCACAAGGGGACGGCCGGAGAAGACGAGCAGAACGACAGGCTTGCCGGTGGCGGCGACGGCTTCAAGAAGCTGCTGCTGGTTGCCAGGCAGATTGAGATAGGCGCGCGAGCCTGCCTCGCCGCTCATAATGCTGGATTCGCCCAGGGCGAGGATGACGACATCGGCTGATGTGGCGGCCGCGATGGCCTCGGCGAAGCCGGCTTGCGATGTGCCGTCGATATCGGTTCCTTTGGAGTAAAGCAGCGTGCCACCCACCTGGCGAGCGCGCTGCTCGAGAGCCTGATGAAGTGTGATGATGTCGGGAATAACGGGAGCGCCGCTCCATGATCCGACCATCTCTCTGGCGGCGTCGGCGAGCGGCCCGATGAGAGTGACACGCTTGAATGCGGGTGAGAGCGGTAACAGCGGCGCGCCGGCAAGATTATTGTTTTGGAGCAGGACGAAGGATTCTTCAGCAGCTTTGCGGACCAGCGGGCGGTTGGCGGCGAGGGCAGCGGTGACTTCGACGCCTTCGGCGTATGGATGCTCAAAAAGGCCGGAGGCAAACTTGACTCGCAGGACGCGGCGTACAGCCTCATCGACCACGCTCATGGGAATCTGGCCGGAACGGATGAGCTCCGGCAACTCAGTGTCGTAGAGATGCGACATCATATCGACATCGACGCCGGCGGTGATGGCCTTGCGGGCAGCGGCGGCGGGGTCGAGCGCAACGCCGTGGTTGATGAGTTCCCTCACCGCGTTGTAGTCGCTGATGACGAAGCCGTTGAATCCCCATTCCTTGCGCAGGATGTCGTTCAGCAGAAATGGATTGGCGCTGGAGGGCACGCCGTTGAGGGAGTTGAAGGCGCTCATGATGGTGGCAGCGCCGGCTTCGACTGCGGCATGGTATGGAGGCAGATAAATTTGGCGGAGAGTGATGGGGGAGATATCCGCGGTGTTGTACTCGCGTCCGGCCTCGGCGGCGCCGTAGGCGGCGAAATGCTTGACCGCAACGAGGACGCTACCGGGCTTGGCGAGGTCATCGCCCTGATAGCCGCGGACGCATGCACGCGCCATGGCTGCGCCGAGATAGGAATCTTCGCCGGCGCCTTCCACGGTGCGGCCCCAACGGGGATCGCGGCTGATGTCGACCATGGGGGAGTAAACCCAGCGAACGCCCGCCGTGACAGACTCTTCAGCCGACATATGCGAAAGGGCGGCGGCCAGTTCCGGATCGAAGCTGGCGGCCACGGCCAGGGGCACTGGATAGATGGTGCGATAGCCGTGAATGATGTCCGCGCCAAAGAGTAGCGGAATGTGCAGACGGCTTTTTTCTACCGCAAGACGCTGATAACTATCAGAGTGTTGAGCGCCGATGGTGTTGAGCATGGAGCCGAGGCGTCCCTCGGCAATCAGTTGCCTGACATCGACGTGGTTGCCGGTGTCGGGATTCACGGCGACCACGGCGGCAAGGCTATTCGCTTTCGGCTGAGCTGCGGATGGCGTCAATATGGCAGCAGCGCTGCCGGTGTCGTTGTATTGAACGAGCTGCCCGATCTTCTCTTCGAGCGTCATCTGGTGGAGCAGGCGATTGACACGGGCCTCGAGCGCGGGATCGGCAAGCTGAGCGTTTGACGGATGCGGGAGCTGGGTTGCGTGGGGCCGAAGAGCGGGAGTGGTTGCCTGCGTAGCCGCGATCGGCGCCAGGCATGCCACGAGTGCGGCGCAGGCGATGGCAAAGCGGAAGCGCGAGCTCGCTGCGGGAGCAGGGACGGGCATACGGACGAGGCTAATAGAATTGCGAAGTAGAGAATTCATATGCGACACACGATTTCTCCGGGACGGATTGAATGAAACGCGCACCGATTGCCAGCGGGTTAGGACAAGCATTTGCTGGAGCACCGCAAGCGATTGTCCTCCTCGCTGGCATGGGGGAGGGGAATTGCAGACGGCTGCGCAATCGTTTGCGCTTAGAGATTTTGTACCATCTGCGCTTGTAAACAGTCAAACGGAAACGACACTTGGCAATGGGTCAATTTTGAGACTCTCCCTCAGGCACTATTGATCCGGCGAGGAAAGAGTGACATGGTTTCCCACCCATTCCCGCGAAAAACGCGGGAATGGGTGGGGCACACGCACGGCATTTAGTTGTCAGATCAATAAAGTCCGGTTGATTCTGTTTGGCTTATGTATGGGATTAAGCCCGTACCCTCTCCGCTGATTTATTGGGCCAGATTGGCATTGCTGAGCCTCGCCATGCGCCTTGAGACGCGGCGCCCCTGCTTGGATGGAGGCGCACTGGACCGACAGGGCCACCTTGACACGGAAAGAGGCTAATGGTAGGAATATCCCATGCACAATCGATTGCGCATGAATGCTTTCTGATTCTCCAGGTTCCGGCTTGTGACGCAGAGGCATGGAGGAGATTTGATGGTTGTACGAAGCGACGGATGGCGCCCTGTTCCTGGCTCTGGCCTGTGGATGATGGACCGGCGTCAGGCGCTCAAGTCGATGGCCGCGGCAACAGGCTGCGTGATGGCGACAGCGGTGGGATGCGGAGGGGGCGGGCAGACGACGACGCCTCCCACTACGCCCGCGCCTCCCTCCTTGCCGGTGGGAGTTTTCAGCCCTACGGCGGCGGATTTGAGCTTTCTGGATGCTCTGGAACAGCAGGGATGTCTCTACTTCTGGGAGCAGGCCAGCCCTGTGACTGGGCAAGTGCTGGACCACGCGGCGAACAATCTGAGCGGACAGATAGACCCCGCCACCACCCAGGCCAGCATTGCCGCCACGGGCTTTGGGTTGACCGCGCTGTGCATCGCTGACCAGCGTGGCTACTTGACCGGCGTGACCCACGCGCAGATTGTGGCTCGGGTGCAAAACACACTGAGTTTTCATTTGAACAACATGCAGAATGAAAATGGATTCTTTTATCACTTCAACGACGTGAACACGGGCGCGCCCCTCTCCGGCTCAGAGGTCTCCTCGATAGATACGGCGTGGCTGATGTGCGGGGTTCTCGCGGCTCGCGCCTACTTCAAGGACGCGACAATTACTTCCCTGGCTACGCAACTTTATGAGCGCGTGAACTGGCCGTGGATGTTGAATGGTGGACAGACTTTTGCGATGGCCTGGTATCCGGCCACGGCCGCGAATCCAGGTTTCTCGTCTTCGCGCTACGATACTTATTGCGAACTGATGGCGCTCTATTTGCTGGCTATTGGTTCGCCGACTTACCCCATTGCGGCGACTTACTGGGCGAACATCGCGCGCCCGACGCTGACCTATGAGGGTTACACTTACATCAGCAGTAACAGCGATCCGCTGTTCACGCACCAATGGTCTCATGCGTGGTTCGACTTCCGCACCAAGAGTGATGCGTATACCAACTACTTCACGAATTCCATCTACGCAACGCAGGCCCACGAGACGTTTTGCCGGATGACCTATCCTAACTGGTATACGGAGAGCTATTGGGGGATAACTTCCTCGGATTATGTGGGCGGATATACTGCGTGGGGCGGCCCGCCGGCACAGGGGCCTATCGATGGAACCGTAGTTCCCTGCGCCGCTGCCGGTTCGCTGGCCTTTTTACCTAACGAGTGCCTTGAGGTTCTGGAAGCTTTAAAGTCTAACTGGGGCGCGCAGGCCTGGGGACGATATGGATTTGTGGATGCTTTTAATTCCAATTCTTCTCCAAAGTGGTATAACTCGGATTGTCTGGGAATCGATCTGGGCATTTCAGTGCTGATGGCGGAGAATGTACGCTCGGGGCTGGTGTGGAGCACGTTTATGAGCAATTCAGAGCCAGTGAGCGCTATGCAGTTAGCGGGTTTTCATTAGGCCCTGCATTCGCAAATGAGGAACTAACTGATTTAAATGGCCGAGCCAAACCTTACCTGGATGATGAGCCGCCGGCAAATGCTGATCGCAGTTGCCGGCGCTGCGGGATGTGCTCTGACGCCCCAAGGCCTCGCTTTTGAGAGCGAACCGTGGAAGATATCCAAAGAAGATGAAGCTTTCCTGGACGATCTGGAGCGGCAGGGTTGCTTGTACTTCTGGGAGCAAGCCAGCTCCAGGACCGGGCAGGTTCTGGACCGAGCGCGGAACGATCTGCGTGGAGCGCGCGATCCGCGGCGCATGGCCAGTATTGCCGGCACAGGGTTTGGACTAACTGCGCTGTGCATTGCCGACCGGCGCGGCTATCTGCCTCATGCGCAAATCGTGGAGCGTGTGAAGACGACGCTTGAGTGGCACCTGAACACCATGCCGGAGGTGCATGGATTCTTTTATCACTTCACGGATATCGAGACTGGCGAGCGGTATCGCGATGTGGAGCTTTCCTCGATTGATACTTCGCTCCTGCTATGCGGCGTGCTGACGGCGCGAGCGTATTTTGATGAGCCGCGCATTCAATCGCTGGCACAGCAGATTTACGAGCGGGTGGATTGGCCGTGGATGCTAGATGGTGGCAAGACATTTTCCATGGGATGGAAGCCTGAAACGGGTTTCCTTCACTCGCGGTGGGAGCACTATTGCGAGTTAATGATGATTTACCTGCTGGCGATTGGTTCGCCCACTCATCCGGTGGCGCCAGGGTTTTGGAATAACTTCACGCGGCCTGTGATCCATTACAAGGGATATAACTACATCAGCGGAAATGATCCTTTGTTTACGCATCAGTATTCGCAGGCCTGGTATGACTTTCGCGGGAAGCGCGACGGCTACGCTGATTACTTTGCTAACTCGATCACGGCGACGCGCGCGCACAAGGCTTTTTGCCTTTCTTATCCGGAGTGGTATGGCGAAGACTACTGGGGCATCACGGCTTCAGACTCAGAGGGCGGCTATACCGCCTGGGGCGGACCACCCGCGCAGGGGCCCATCGATGGAACGGTTGTTCCGTCAGCCGCCGCAGGTTCTCTGGCCTTTGTGCCTGCTGATTGCCTTGCGGTTTTGCGCGCAATGCGCTCGAAATGGGGAAAGCAAGCCTGGGGACGTTACGGTTTTGTGAACGCCTTTCATCCCGCCGCAAACTGGTATGACGCGGATGTGCTTGGGATCGATCAGGGAATCTCGGTGGTGGCGGCGGAGAATCTGCGATCCGGGCTGGTGTGGAGCACATTCATGCGGAATCGGGAATGTGTGTGCGGGATGCAGCGCGCAGGATTTCATGGGCAAGGGCTGGCGGGCTGACCTGGATGGTGCCCGAATTCGGTTTGCTTCGCTCGGTTCATGCGGAATTGTGTACTTTTGTCCGCTGTTTCATGGCCGGGCGCGCTATCCTTGGTGAATAACCTCGTGGTGAAGAAAACTCTGAAGCCGATAACACTGAAAGAGTTCGCGGCGATTTTAGAACTCTCTCAGTCCACCGTGTCGCGCATTGTCAACGGTGCGGGAGCGGCGCACCGCATTGCCGAAGAGACGCAGCAGCGCGTGCTTCATGCCGCCGCGCTTTATGGCTATACAGCCAATTCCGTCGCGAGGAGCCTGCGCCAGAAGCGAAGCTACACGATCGGTGTAATCGTTCCGGAGATCAGCGATGGCTATTCGACGGCGGTGCTGAGCGGCATTGAGGATGAACTGCTGAAAGACGGATTCTTCTATTTTGTCGTCAGCCACCGGCACCGTGCTGACCTTCGGGAGGGCTATCCGCGCATGATGCTGGCACGGTCAGTGGAAGGCATCATCGCTGTCGATTCGGCAATCGAGGAAGAGCTACCGGTTCCGCTCGTTTCGGTATCAGGTCACAAAAGCCGCGCAGGGGTGATCAACATCGAACTGCATCACGAGCAGGCCGCGCGGCTGGCGCTCTCGCATCTTCAGACGCTGGGACACAAGCGCATTGCCTTCATCAAGGGGCAGGCCTTCAGCTCGGATACAGACCTGCGCTGGCAGGCGATTGTGGATGTGGCTAGAAGCCTCAGCATTGAGGTTGATCCACGGCTGGTGATGCAATTGCAAGGCCCGGAACCCGGTCTCGGACCCGGCATTGAAGCGACACGGAAGCTGCTTGAGACCAAGGTGCCTTTCACGGCGATCTTCGCCTTCAACGACATTACGGCGATCGGGGCTATCGTCGCGCTGCGCGACGCAGGGCTGCGCGTTCCCAAAGACGTGTCGGTGCTCGGCTTTGACGACGTGCTGGCAGCTTCCACCAACAACCCGCCGCTGACCACCATTCATCAGCCGTTGCGGGCCATGGGACAAGCCGCTGCAAGCACGCTGCTGGGACTCATTCGGGACGATATGCCCCGCCCGCACCCGGCCGTCATCACGGTCTATCCCAAGCTGGTGGTGCGCAAGTCCACGGGCCATGTGGCCCCGCGGACTGAGGCGCCTCATGGGCAGGGGAACGATTAGAGCAATTGGCACGTTACGCAAGTAAGATAATGCCGGAAAGCTTCACTGCAAAAAAGGGTGCGCATGAAAATGCGCACCCTTTTGTAGTTAACAGTTGAACAGGTTAGAAGTTGAAACGCGCCTGGAAGCTGACAGTTCGCGATCCAAGGATCACAGTGTCTTGCCCGAAGTTCGAAGCGGTAATGTCCTGTTTAATCTGGCGCGCATCAAGGTTCGTGTTGTTGAGGAAGTTGAAAAAATCGGCACGGATCTCAAGTTTCGCCGCATCGCCCAGCACCCGCATCTTCGGCAAGCCGAATGCTTTGGTCAGCGAAGCATCGAGGTCCTTGTAGCCCGGACCAGCAAAGGAGTTACGCGCAAGCCCAGGCGCCGGAGGAAGCCCGGCATTGGCTACCGGCGCCGTTCCGGTGGAGGTGTAGGTAATTGCCTGCTGGAAGTTCGGAACGCTGAAGTACTTGTTGGAATACGCAACGACAGTTCCAGCATTCCCGTTAACCGTGGCTGTCGTAGAGGTTTGTCCCGTCAGAATATTCGCAAAGTTGCTGCCGGATTCGAAGGCAGCGTTGCTCGTAGACTTACCCGCGCCTCCGGAATAGGAAGGACGCAGGTTATTGTAGCCGCAAAGGTTGCAGTATAGATTGTCCCCCGTTCCAAAGTTCGGTGTCCAGCCAAAGCCCGTGTGGAAGTTAGCGATTCCGCTCACCGTCCATCCGCCAGCAATCTTTTCCATCCAGGTGTTGCTGCCGTGGAAGATCACCGGTTGCCAGACCGCAATGAGTTTGAGCGACCTGCGCACGTCGAAGTCGGAACGCCCCCACTCTTTCTTTGAATCGAAGAGAAAATCGTAATTCTGATAGGGGCCCGAAGCGTTGTCCATGCTCCTGCTCCACATGAACTGGGCGTCGGCAGAGAAATGATGAGCCATCTCGTGCTTCATTTCCAATAACATGGCATTGTTGTTTCCGCTGCCGCCATTCGCGTAGTAGTCCACCTGTTGTACTAGCGGGTTCATGGCCAGCCCCTGAATCGCCGCGATTGCATTGTAGTTTCGAATCTCAGCAACCATGTGCCGCGTCTGACTGCCTTCATACCCCAGGGTCGCCACCCATTGGGGGCCGACAGTGTAATCGGCTTCCAGCGAGTAGTGATAGGCATATTGCGTCGGGATGGTGCTCGGATAAGCGGTTACCGTAGCGCCTCCGTTGACTGGAAGATTGCTCGAGTTGTAGGTGGTAATGGTATTGTGGTTCGACGGAAAGCCGGCAAGAGAAGTGGGACTGCTGGAAAGCGCATACACTATTCGATTATCGATAGTGTTGGGCGCCGTAGAATTGCCAAAATAGTAGTAGGCTCCGGTTGGAGGATTATTTGCTGAGTTCGCTGTTAGCGCAATTTCCTCCTGGTTGAAGACCATTCCGGCGCCGCCACGCACCACCATCTTGCTCTGGAAGTACGTCGGAGCCCAGTTGAATCCCAGCTGCGGTCCGAAGTTTCCCTTCTGGGGAGTCCAGAGGTTTCCACCTGTCTTGATGGTCATTCCGGTAAGCAAGGCGGCTCCGCTGCCAAAACTCGATACGCCAATATTGCCCTGTTTGTCATAGAGCGAACCGAAGTATGAGTAACGCAGCCCGCCATTAACCGTGAGATTCGGACTAAGTTTCCATTCGTCCTGAACGAATAGACCAAACATATTCTGCCTGTCATCGTCGCGTATCTCGTTGGGAAACCCCGTGCTCGCGTTGAAATCTCCGCCTTCCGCCATCGGAGCATCGTTCATAAAATCCCAGATATCAAAGAAGTTGTATGAGGGGGCGTTGATCGAGTTGTTGAGATAATACAGCCTTGTGAACTCGCCGCCGGCTTTGACGGTGTGCCGGTTCAGCACCTTGGTCAATACGTCCTTGTAGCCATAGGTCCACTGATTCAGATGGCTTCCGGGACCGGCCCCAAACGACTGGAGGCCAAGTACATTGATATTGTCCGAGGGCAGACCAACCGGCCGCTGGGGATTGTCGGTAAGTTCGTTCCAACGCCATCCGGCAGCATTGACGCGCGCCTCATTGAGCAGGGTCGGGGTAAAGGTATGGTTCCAGATCAGTGAAGTCGCCTGGTTCACCTGATCGTGATGGAAGAAATCGTAGGCGCGCGCCGGACCGTTGTAAGACGTATTGCCCTGCGGTACCCAGTAAATAGCGAACGACAGGTGATCCTTGCCAGTCACATCGGCATCCAAGCGTCCGTTCCACTGCCTGTAATAGGAGGTGAAGGGCGTGGACGTAATATATTCCGCAATATCGGCAACGGTCGACAGACCGTTACCTATGCCGGGACTGGCAATTGTATTCTTCGCTGTCAAATCCTGCGTGCCGAGCGTGGAGGTGAGCGGCGAACCAATGTTCAGGCCCCCCGTGACGGCATGACAGTTCGTACCTTCCACGAGACCAAGAGCTTGGCAGGTTGTGGTGATAGTGCCCGTTGAGGCGACTGCCGATCCCGTGTAAGTCAGGTACTTCGAGGCGATGCTTCCCGAAGGCGCCAGAGCATCGAAAGCCGGAGTGTCATACCAACCGGACCCGACGTTGTTCGAGTGATTCGGCACGGACTCAAAGTCGAAGAAGGCAAAGACCTTGTTCTTCCATATTGGACCGCCAACGCTTCCGCCATACTGATTGAAGTCTTGCGTGTCCCTTTGTGGATTGGTGCCGTTGGGGATATCCGGTTCAACGATCCTATGCTGGTACGCATTCAAACCTGGACGGTGAGCGCCGAAGAAGGCGCTCCCATGGAGTTGATTGGTGCCGCTTTTGGAAGTGACGATCGTCTGGACGCCGCTGAAGCGGCCATTTTCAACATCGTAATCGTTGGTCACGATGCGCACGCTGGCCACGGAGTCGGGGTCTGGCGTGATGATGCTGGTTCCACCCCAGACTGCGCTGACAACATTGATGCCGTCGATCGCTACGCTGTTTGTCGAGTACTCGGCGCCATTGGCGTTGGCCAGGATGCCGTTTTCTGTTGGGGCCTGCCCATTAGTGCCCGAGCCGTTCGGTCCCTGCCACGTCGCGGAGGTCGTGTTGTAGGTTCCGCCGCCGCCACCCTGCGATCCATCGCTCACCGTCCCAGGGGCCAGTTGGACGAGCGTGAAGACATCGCGCTGAAAGGCGGGCATGTGATCGATATCGTTGCTGCTGACAGTGCTACCGATGTTTGCGGTTTGCGTATCCATGGCCGGCGCGAGGGAGGCATTCACGGAGACCGACTGCGTTACTGAGCCAAGCTCCAGCTGCACGTTCAATGCGTTCGGCTGCTCGGGAATCAACTGCAGATCGTTGAGAATCTTTTTCTTGAACCCCTGCTGCTCGACAACCAGAGTGAAGTGGCTGGCAGGCAGGGCGTTGAAGTTGAAGACGCCTTCTCCGTTGCTTGTTTGAACAATCGCCTTGTTGGTTGCCAGGTCAGTGAGGGTAAGGGTTGCGCCCGGAATGACTGCTGCATTCGGGTCCGTCACAACACCCTGGATGGATGTCCGGAACTGGGCATGAGCCGGCACAGCCAGGAGGACGAGCAGTAGAAATGCCGGCGTCCACCAGGCGATTCGCGCGGAAAGGGTCTTCGTCCTCGTCCGCATTTGGTTCAAATGAGTTTTTAAATCAACAACTTGCATACTGATCTCCTAAAGGTGAGTTACGGTGGTTCACGGAGCAATTTCGCTCTGCTGAGAGCGAGGGTTACATTGAGCGCTTTTGCGCAACCGATTGCGCACAGAGATATTGGTACTCCTATCAGGATTTTGTTGTCAACTGTCTTTTTATGCAGGGGGCGGCTGCGGGGCGCTGGAGCGTCCGGATGCCCCTCAATTCCCCATAAATGGCCTGTTGCGCAAGCTACGGGGAACTCGTGCTCTTTGAAGGGCGGTCAGGAGGGATCTGTCTTGCGTCACGCGGGGAGCAAAAGCGTGAATTGCCCGCGCTGGCAGTTCGGGGGTTGGCGCTTTCCGCTGCCTGGCTTTGGCGGAACTAATACGACAGTTGCATATCTCTCAAATCTCGGGAAGTCCGTGAAGGTCCGGGCCTGAAGGCCCTTCAAATAGATCCCGATTCAGAGGGCTGAAGCCCTCTGCTCCCTCCGAAGTCTTCGATCTGCAACTGTAGTACCAGAAAGAAACAGGATAGCGACGATGTTGCAAATCGAACAGCCTAAAGGAATCGCGCGGGGAGATCCTTTTGGATCGAGTGCGGCGAGTTCGGCTCCGCTGCGCGGAGTTGGCGAGTTCGCAAGTTGGCGGGTGGCATCGGCCTAGTCGAGTTTCATTCCTTCCGCAGGTCTGAGAAGCCGGTAGACGACTATGACGGCATTGCGAGAACTCGGATTTTTCATGCCTATTGATCCGGCAAGAAAGAAGTGGCATTGTCTCCCACCCATTCCCGCAAGAAACGCGGGAATGGATGGGGCACCCGCACAGTATTTAGTTGCCGGATCAATAGCGAGTGGAGGAGCGCTCAATCTCGGTCGAGATACCAGGGAATGTTGATGACGATAATGCGCCTGTTGCCGCGGAGAAGCAGGATGACCTTCAGCATATCGGCGCGGCGGTTATGGAGCAGATTTTCCCACCAATGGTGCACCACCAGTTCCGGCACCAGCACACAAACCTTGGTAAAGGTAGACTCGCGTTCCACGGAAAAAATGTAATCGACCACGGGTCCGAGGACATAGCGGAAGGGCGACTGCAGAATTTTGAGCGTGGGTACGCACTTGCCGGCGGCACGCAGGGGTGCGGCTACATCGGTCTCCCATGCCAGGGAGATCGGGTCCGGATCGTCGCCGGCCTGAACGTGGACGCAGCGAATATCGTTGGACATGCCGAGCGCAAAGGAAAGCGCCTTCTCGGTCATGCGGCTCCAGTGGTCGATGGGCAGCACCACGATGGGCTGGGTGATCTGGGCAGGCGCGATGGGGCGGTCGAGCGCGGTGTCGCGGTCCACGCCGACGTAATGGCGATGAACGGCGCGCATCAACAGGATCATGACGACAATCAGAAGCGCGGTGATCCATGCGCCCTGAGCGAATTTGGCGACAAGCACCACCACGGCGGTGATGCCCGTAGCAACGGCGCCCAGTCCGTTGACGGCCATGTGAACGCGTGCACCACCCTGACGCTTCCAGTGCATCACCATGCCGGCCTGCGAGAGGGTGAAGGCCATGAATGCGCCGACGGCGTAAAGCGGAATGAGGCGGTCGGTGACGCCGCCGAAGACAATCAGCAGGATCGCCGTGAGCGCGACCAGCACATAAATCCCCCAGGAGTAGAGCAGCCGGCGGCCGCGCAGCAGAAAGATGTGAGGCAAGTAATCGTCGAGGGCGATGACGCGGGTGAGACGCGGGAAATCGGCAAATGCTGTGTTGGCAGAGAGCGCGAGCACCAGCAGCACCGAGGCGATGGTGATGTAGTAGAAGGCTCCATGTCCCATGACGGCTCGAGTCAGCATGGAGAGCACGCTCTCGTAGCCGGGACCTTCGGGGTTGGTGGCGGCGATGCCGTAGGAGCGGCAGAGCAGAGCAATACCGGCCAGCAGCACTGCCAGCAGGGCAACGATGATGGTGAGCGTGATCTTGGCGTTTTTGCGCGTGTCGTCGCGGAAGGCCATCACGCCATTGCTCACTGCCTCGACGCCGGTCATGGCGGTGCAGCCGGAAGAAAAGACTTTCAACAGAAGCCACAGGCTGACAGCTGTGGTGGCCGCGGGCAGCGGGGGCAGCGCCGTGACAGCATGGGGCGGCCCGGCGCTGTGCAGCACTTGCCACAAGCCGACGCCGATGACTATCAAGAGAGTTCCCGCGAAGAGGTAAGTGGGAATCATGAAGACCACGCCGGTGTCGTGGACGCCGCGCATATTGATCACAGTCAAAATGGCCAGCACCAACAGGCATAATTGCAGGGTGTGGGGCTGCAGGCCGGGAGCGGCGGAGATGAGCGCGCCCACGCCGGCAGAGATGCCCACGGCGGCAGTGAGCGTGTAGTCGATCATGAGCGCGGCAGCAGCCAGCAGCCCCGCGCCCTCGCTCAGGTTCCGGCTGGCCACGGTGTAAGAGCCGCCGCCCTGAGGGTAGGCGTCGATGGTTTGGCGATAGCTGAAGTAGACAATGGCGAGCAATGCCACGATGGCCGCGCTCACCGGCACAATGTAATGGACGCCGAGGAGACCTAGCGGAACAAGCAGCGTGAGCGCGGCCTCGGGGCCGTATGCGGCCGAGCTGAGGGCGTCCAGCCCAAAGACGGGAATGCCGGCGACCGGGCCGATGTGTTCGGCGCGCTCTTCACTGTTAGCCAGCGGCCGGCCGAAGAGCAGATTCAACATGCGGGAAGATTGGGCCATGTTATGTTGTCCGGCATTGGAAAGAGACGGCTGCCGGATAACTCGATCCTATACGATTGGTTGCGCTCAGGCTTTGCGAACGGCAGGCTTTCGCTTAGGCCTTCGCGAAACGCTCGACCATTTCATCTGCAGGTATTCAAACAGTTGGGTAGTTGATAGTCCGCGAAGTTTTTCCATAGATTGCGCTGAAATCAGATGGCGCTTGCGAATCTCGGCTTCGCGTCCCGCGAATAGCGTCTCGACAATGTGCTGACCCAACCGGCGGTAACTCTCGAATTGCGATTCCGAAAACCACTGATCCACGGTAGATTGGTGCGGAAATGTCGCGTGGCACGTTTGATAGTTCAGCACGTCCGCCGGTTCGTTTCCTGTCAGCGACGCTTTGATGTACACGAATACTCCCTTGCCTCCTGTTGGGTCTGCCGGGTCGACTGGGTCGGCCATGTCGTAGTGTATGGTGCCCAGCACGCAATGCTGCGCGGTCAGTTTCTTGTCGCCGTTTGCGCCGCTTCTTTTGGGAATCAGCGTCGTTGTGTCCACTTCGATCTCGACTCCAATGTCTTCGCGACACTTACGGATTGCATTTCCCAGATCGTCGAACGCGTAGTCAGGGTCAGCGCCCGCGTCGCACGCCACGATGAATTTGCAGCGCCGCTTCACCAGCTCGTAGACTCCAAGATTCTCGAAGTGGCCCCCGTCGGAGAGATAGACATACTTGGCGTTGTCATTCGTCATGCCGGTCAATTCGCGGAGTAACTGATCCAGTCCAACTTTTGGGCCTGGGTCGGTCCAGGTCTTTCTGTTCCTCGGATTGCCCGCCCAGAAGCCCAGGCGCACATTGAAGAATGTCATCAGTAGCGCCAGCGACGGCACCGAATGATATCCCATATTAGGGCTGGCCGCAGCTCCAGAGATACTCATCGCCGTTCCCACGTACAACCCGTTATTCGCATAACCATAATTTTCGGTGGGACGAAAGGCAAACTTTGTTATGTCGTCAACTTTCTTCAGCGCTTTGTCGATGGCGTAATTCTTTTCCAGGTTCCGTTGCTCGATCCAGGTGTCAAAGCCGCAGCGAAGAGGCGTCATTGGAAAGGATTCCGCTTTTCGTTCCTGCCAAGCTAAATCTCTGGTACTTACCAGATTCAGAGTTCCATTGAGAATGGGCAGCGGTCCCGAATATCCCTCGGAACTGCGCAGAGCGGAGAGGAACAAATCGTCTCCGGAATCCAGCCCGGAAAACGAATTCGGCTGGCGTCCGTGATGCGTCGCTCCCAGATAGCAGCGCACCAGCCGGTTCCTGTACATCAGGTTCATCGAGAACTCGTTCAAGTCAACTCTATACGACAGCCACAAACAAACCAGGAGAACCACGGCACAGACTGGAATCAGCCACGCACTGGTCACAATGCTCAGAATCTTGAAGTGGGCTAACAGGTACGACGGTACTCCATGAGGAGCCGATGGGGATGATAACGATGTTGTCCCGCTGAGTGTCACTGCACCGGCCGCGACATTCCCGCTTACCTTCAGCACCCAGTTGGCAACCTTCTCAACCGTGGGACTCTCCGCGAGAAAGAGATTCCACGCTTCCGCCATTTTTGTATTTGCCATGTAGCAACTGGCCAGTATGAGTTCCAATGAGAGCGATAACAAGGAGACCAGCCCAACGATGAAGATATAGGGCGTGAGGGAAAGCAACTTTACTTTGACACCACCGGTTTCAACGTCACCTGTTTTATCGCTCTTTCCTCCCAATACTCCAGCCGCCGTGCTCGCAATCCACGCCAGTCCTCCGGCCTTCAGCCAGCCACGCATCCACAGCAGTCCCACCGGCGCATAGATAGCCAATCCAAATCCTGCCGTCCAGATGATGGCCAGAATGAGAATCCATGCCACCACCCGCGACCACCATTCGCGGTAGGGATCGTAAAACGTCCGTCCCATCAAACCAACATGGAGGGCAGTCGCCGCCAGAAAAACCAGCAGCATCAACGGAACTCCCAGGCTCAGTTCGTGCCAGTCCGCCCCGCACCATGCGCTCATGGGCACGAATGCATGGTGAACCACGACCTTCATCAGCAGCCCGCTGACCGCTCCGGTGGCGAGGGACGCCAGAACCCACCCCATCTTCGGGTTGTGCAACCACCCCAGCCTGTATCTCCGCAGCCACTCCACAAATTGATGCCGAAACTGATGGCTTTCGTCATTGACAGCCTGTTGGCGCGGCGCAAGCAGCGAGCCGATAACCAGCGGCAAGCCGAACAGCACCATCCCTCCGAGAGGCCACCAATGCGCGGGCAAGGCGTCCCATTTGACTGCGTTCGGCCACAGCCAGGCCGTCAAAACCCACAGAGCTACGGAGAAAGGAGCAACAATCGACAGAAGCACCCAGCGCTCCTCCTGCGGAGGAAGCCACGCCCTGGTTCGCTTCACTTTCTGCTTTGGGTCAGTCAGGCCGCGCAGGTTTCGCGCGCCCACAGCCAGCGCCCAGGTCAGGAGGACGAAGACCACGAAGGGCGCCGCGCCCATCAACTCGACAGGCAAGAAATGGGTCAGCCAAACCGCAATGTAAGGAATCAGGAGCAGCGCAAAGAGAAACAAAATCAGAATTGTCTGAATAAGTAACAGATTGCGAAGATAGATGGTGATAAGGGTCCATGTGTCAGCGCCCAGCGCACCCAGCCGCGGCGTTAAGTAGTTACTGTACTCGCGCAGAAAGTGAATCGGCGGCGGCTCGGTATGCGACTTGGCATCCTGCGACTCGCGCTTTCTTAGGCTCTCCAGCCGCTCGGTCCGCGTGGGCCGCAGCTCCTCTTCGACGACATCAATTCCATCGCGGGGCGCCTGACCCTCCGGCAGCTTTTCTTCCTCCGGCCCAGGGCGCTTGATCCACGCTTCCAGCCAGTTGCCGATGTAACCACCTCCCGAAACTGTCGAGAGATAGTCGAAGGTGCGTACCTTATTGAATTTCGCCAGCCCCTGGAGTACGCCCAGATTGAACGTGGCGCTGCGGATGCCGCCGCCGGAAAACGCCAGACCTGCCAGCTCCATTTGACGGGCCTGGCCCACCACCAAGGTCGCTTGATCCGCCGCATCCTTGCCTTCCTTGTCCTTGCGCCGAAATGATCGTGATTCCTTGGCTATCTGTTCTACGCTCTCCCACGTCGAGGCAGACCGCGAATCCAGGTGGCCTTCAACCTTCCGTTTTTGGCGCAGCGCATCAACTTCTACCAGCTCTTCCGCCAACGCCTCGGCAAAGCTCACCGCGTGTTCATGATTCAAGAGGTTAGGCATCAGCTCCTTCTTTCCGCATTCAAGGGGAGATTGCGATGTTTGGAGTCAAGCAAGTTTTATTACGCGATACTTGATGCGCGGCTCTCCGCGCATAGGTCAGCGGCAACCTATGCCATCCGGTTCATTTTTCGAGAGGCCGCTTCATCGCCGGATTGATACCTTGCGGGATATTCCCTAAGTCCTCTGACCGTATAAATTCGTCTTTTGGCATTTGCGGTATCCCACCCATTCGCCAGGAAAAAGGCGAATGGATGGGGCACGGAATTGGCAAAGAACAATCGGTCAGAGACTTGGAGATTTTGGGAAGCCCCGCTCGCAGAAACCAGATTCAGAGGAGTTAAAGGGAATGTTCATCTCCGCTGGGTATCTGTCTCTGCTCTTGAGGCGAAACGATATAGCAGCATGTTATAGGTTGTCAATAAATTGTTTTTTGAGCGACAACAGGCCAATTCGGATGAACATTCCATCGGGAGCTATAGCCAGCTCGATTTTTGCATGTTTACGTGGACCCCATCTTAAGCATCGGGGTCCATCTCCGGCATCCGTAGCTTCGCCAACTCGAGAGCTTGAAGCACGAATGAGTTCCATGCGAATACACGATGATATCCAAAGAATGGATTCTTCGAATCGGTCGGCAAATACTCCTGACTTGTCGGGAATTCCTCGTCAGTGTGGATTTCAGCCCAGAGCCGGTTCGCAATCGCATGTTCCGCCTTTTGCCATCCGTGTAACTTGCCCGTGACATAACCGCAGACTTCGAGCCGCATCCAACTGCCGCCGTTATAGTAAACGCCGTCGGCCGCCTTGCAGGCATAGCTGGCCGCGTAGGAGTCACTTACCATCGGGTGCCACTTTTCCGTGAAGTAACTCCACTGTGTCTTTGTTCCGGACAAGCCGATAAAGATTGGTCTGACCGAGCCTCCTTCCGCCGGATAGGGGCAGTCGTCTCGCGGTAACATCGCCGGAATGTGGCTGAGGTGGTTGACGACCATATCATCCGTCAGGATTGCCCGTTTAAAGAGCCAAAGTGAAAGAAACTCGGGAAAGATATCGGAAAATCCTATTGCGTCATGTATATTGCGAGCCGGAATGAGAAAGCCGCGGCTTGCATCATAGTAACTGCGATATTCTTCTTCCGCTTTAGCAATGTAACTCTCCGAGATGGATGCGCTCACTTCCGGGATCTGAAGTTCGCGGATCACTCTGAGCAGTACGGCAAGCATTCCCTGGTTCTCACAAAGAATGTTAGTACCCTTCGGATAGCTAATCACGTCGAGTTGACCAATGACAAACTGAGCAGTGCAAATGGCTTCGTGCCTGGGGTCGTAAGCGGCCAGACAGTATTCAGCGGCCCGTCGCACTTTATCCATCGGCAGCGCGGTACCAAATCGGCGGTGATTGAGCAGCGCCCACATTAGCCACAGAGGGGTTGAGTCATTGGATTTGCGCTCGACGTTTGCAATGCCTGGTTCTACAAGCGTGTTGATCGCTCCGTCGGCGCCTTGATTTTCGCCCCAGAGGTTAAAGACCTTCTCATTCAGTTCGCGGTTGTGAATGCCGTTGAGAGCGTAGAAACTATCGCGCAGATACATCTCGCCGGCGGCCGAATACCAGATGCTGGGAGCCAACATGGGACGAGTGCTATCCTGTTCAGCATTCCAACTCAGCATCATGACATCTGCGTAGAGTACCTTCTCCGTCTCGCCGCCTTTGAAGCCGAGCGCCTCAGCCAGGCGAAGCTGACTTGCGAGCCGATAACCGCGAAGTGTGTCGGGAATCGCATCGCTCGCAAAGATGAAGACGGTTCTTGTTTGCGTGCTCCCCATCTCCAGGCGATGGTAGGGTTCGCTCCGAGTCGCAACACGAGAAAGCTCAATATGTCGCACTTCGATTGAGGGCGGTTTATCGCTGCGACCATCGTTCGCGCACCCGCTTTCAAAATCAGCAAGCGAGAAGGCAAGAGCAGCGCCTGTGCCTTGCAGCGCGGGAACCACAAAGGACTGATGAAACTCGCTGAAACTCGATGGAGACGCCGGCGCCGTGTCATCAAAGAGCGTGAGATCGTTGAGTTTCTGAAACTGATTGTCCACGTCCCACGCGTGAACCTGAATCGGAACCGCGGAGCGATACTTCAGATGCACGGAATAAATTTCGCCTCCGGTTGCGGGAAATGGCAAAAGTGCGAAATCATTTTTGGCCGCTGGAGACAGCGTGACGATGCCGTTATTTTGCTTAACCTGGATTTCTCCGTTTCTCTTCCACAGGGAAGCCACGGGGAGATTGATTGGAGTGCGGGAACCCTCGCCGGACAACTGGACCGTCGCTTCGCCGAATGTTTGTTGGATAAACGAGCCTTGCTGGGCGCGATCGGCGACTTTGGGAAGTAAGTAGAGGTTGAGATCCGGAATGCTGACTGGCGCGGGCTTCACGGGCGTTCCGTCTCGCCGTATGATCCGGCTCCATTGATTGCGAAATCCCGAATCGGTAAGCAGCCCCACGGTAACTCCACCGGGTGTGCGGAA
>Ga0302192_10000731_pt1 | contig 21005 bp, 47 predicted proteins | sample II_Bog_E3_2_FD_200230 | JGI IMG/M metagenome (GOLD analysis project Ga0302192, IMG submission 200230) | Peat permafrost microbial communities from Stordalen Mire near Abisko, Sweden - II_Bog_E3_2 | ecosystem: Environmental > Terrestrial > Soil > Wetlands > Peat | place: Sweden: Abisko...
GATACTATGAAGTAAAGAACTGGGAAGATTATAATATTGATTATCAGTATTATATAAATAAGGCAAATGAAATAGTTGATAAAGTTGACCCTGTTTTTAAGAGAGATAGAAAACTTAGAGAAAGTGGTCAAATTAGTATGTTTTAGCTATGAAAAATAAATACAAACTAACAGTATTACCAACTAACTCTCAGGTATATAGGATATACAAACTTGGCCCCCAGGACAACTGGATAGGTGTAGGGTACTACTATCTAAAGAATAAGGCAATATCGGGTAGTTTTGCTATAGGGGATATGATGGAGATAGTTAATTGTTGTAATGAAGTAAAACTGAATTAAATGAAAAGAACTATAGAGTCAATTAAAGAGAATGAGGTAGTCTGGTGCAAATCCCCCGAAGAGGCAAAAAAGTTTGAAAGGTTACTACATGAATCAGATAAGGCTTGGTGTGATGGTGATAGTTATATAGAATCAAGTAGAAGCACTGAATACTATGGACATCTTTGCTATTGGGTAAATGCAGGAGGATATTCTGCTAAAGAATATTATGAAAGTGAAAGTTACATAATCACTCCAGCTATAGAGTTTATAGAAGATCAGCAAACTGCTCCTGTAGAACAAAAAGAGGAGGAGGAAGAAGAAGATATATATGATGCAGTACTTAGTTTTAGGGAAAATCATCCAGAAGAAGTTAAGAAATTGTTTGATAGTTTAAACCCCCCTGTACAAGTGAAAAGTGTTCCTTATCAACTATGTCCAATGTGTCATGGAGAAAAACAAATAGTTAGTAGTTTAAGAAGGTCACAAGATGGACAAGTACAATCATCAATAACGATAAAGTGTCACATCTGTAAAGGGGAAGGTATTATACCTCAATTTGTAATAGAGTAACTAAACAAAAATCAAATGAAAGCATTTATAGTAACTTATGAATTAGCTGACCCCGATACACACAAGTTCGTTTGTCAGATTGATAATGCAAGTATCTTAGTAGAAGATAGACCTGATGTTATAAAAGAATTGAGGAGAATGTACCCAATGTTCAAAGTCGATTTGACAACAATAAATTGGGATACTGAAATAAACTCAGCACTTGAACATTTAGGTAAAAGACATAATGAATTTTATAATCCAATGTAATACAAAAACTCATGAAATATTTAAAAATTACTAATAAAGGAGAACTAGATATAAGGTTGATAGCTCTCATGGGAGGAACAACTAAAGCTAATGCAAAATATAAGATAGGTCAATTTGGTACGGGATTGAAATATACCCTGGCATATTTGTTCAGGAATAATCTTGATTTTAAGATATTCTCTGGAACTAATGAAGCACAAATAACTACAGAAAAAGAAGATATACAAGGAACAGAGTTTGAGATCATTTGTATAAATGGACAGAGGACATCTATAACAATAGGTATGGGTATGGAGTGGAAACCCTGGATGATCATTAGGGAAATTTGGTCAAATAGTTTAGATGAAGGAGATGCACAGAAGAACATAACAGAAGAAATAGTTGGTGAAGAAGGAATAACATCATTCTACATACAAATAACCCCCGAGATACAGGAAGTGATTAGTAATTGGGAGCAGTACTTTATGCCAGAGGAAGAAGTACCAATATTCCAAAATGGAGTATTTAAAGTTTATCCATCATCAGGTAATCTGTGTATCTATAAAAATGGTATACTGATACTAAGAGACCCTGATCAAAAATCAGTGTTTAGTTATGATTACAAAGATGCTGAAATTAATGAACTGCGAGAATTTAAAGATAGTAGGTCACTTGTTGTGTCATCAGCTATTAAATTGCTAGATTCAATATCCATAAACCACTTTGTAAATAATGTAGGCCCAGATGATTATGAAGGTAGTTCTGCAGTAGATTACAATTGGTATCAAGATTGGAGTGAGGCATGGAAATCATTTGTGATCAATAGTAGACTTATAACAGACAAGATAAAACAAAGATATAGTAGTTATGGGTATGGCTATAATGAAAAAGAATATGCTACTATCCCACAAGTACTATACAATGCTTTATCTAAAGATCTTGGTAATTTAGGAGAAATTGATACAACAGAAGATAAGAAAGATGGAGGAATTGCATTCTTTCCTATAGAGGGGACAGATGTAGAAAAGAAAGTGAAGATCTGTTTACAGGAGTTATCAGATGTGGGATATATTATACCAAAGGAAACAAAAATACTATATGGAATATATAGAAGGGAGGATTCTTATATCGTTGTAGAAAATAATAAGATTTTGGTGAATCTTGCTACTAAAGACCTTGATAAAAAGGAGATTAAGATTCACTTGATTAGGTCTTACGAACAACTAAAAAAGAGGTTTTCAGGTTCTGAAAATAGTGCTAATTATTTTATCTCAATGTACCTTGATCAAATAGTTAAAGATAAGGAAGAATTGATAGATAGTAGCCCTATTGAGCCTATATACTTAGGTTTTGAATTAACTATGCCAAATGTGGGTTCTTGGAATGGTAGATGGACAGGAGCCGATGATCTACATTATAGTAGCAAGAAAGTAAGTCTGGGTAAGTTAAAAGAACTACTGCAAGATGGGGATGTTGAAAACTTCCATTATGATTTTGGTGACGGTTGGGCAGCAAATGTCAAAGTTTATACAACTAATGCCAGGGAAAATGAAGAAAAAACAAAACTATCAAAAGGTTTCTCGGGTTATGAATGGATGATAGATAGTATCCTAGATATAGGGGAAATAATGACTAATGATAACAGATGGGAATATAAAAAGAATCAGGAAAAAGTAGAAAGCAAACTTACTCAGTAAAAATAGTTTCAAAAAGATTTTGAAATACAAAAGTAATTTGTAATTTTGTAAAGTCAATGTGAACCGTGGAAAGTTTATTGGCAAATTGGATAAACTATAAACTAATTCCCCTTTATGGGAATACAGATAAGAGACCCCAGTCAGAACTTCCACGGTTCATAAGGCTGGGGTTTTCTACTGTTACTAATCCTCATGATACCTGTAAACGAGTATAACCAGGTAAATTAATAACACAGTAAAACCAGAAAGTCTATAGGCTGCAGTAGATCCTGTAAGATTTAGCTAACTATAGAAATAAGAATGGATGTTGTGAAATTTCCTGCTCTGTGTGTAACTTCACAACAGGACCTCGTGAGAACTGTAAATGCAGCATCCCCCCGAAGTCGAGGGAACATAGATTAAGAAGCTATGAGGTTGAGGTTGGTACTGAATTGAAAAGAAGATACTCAGATAACTCTTCTTGAACCTACTGAGAGTACCTCAAACCCCTTCGGGGTAAAAGGGGAAGGTCTCACGAGGGAAAAAGTTCTTATCAAAATAAGTGTAAGTGTAAAACGTATGGAAAACGAACTAATAGAAGTAGAAATAACTGTCAGTAAGAAAAACAAATTCAAGTTACTGGTAGATGAGTATACAGCAAGTAATTTACAGGCATGTATAGATAACTGGAGTATGAGAACAAATAAGTATACACAGCAGTCATTAGCAGACTATATAAATAGTAAGGATTATGCAGGATGTAAAGCAAAAATAATAAAATCGTAAGTTATGATAATAACAGATGAAATAATTACAAAAGCAGGAGAGTTAGAAGAAACTTTTCACGCACAAATAAATCAGATAATAGAGAAAGGAAGTAGTACTGTTAGTTATGAAAGTATGAGATCAGCAGTAGTTAATCTCAAATTAGCTGAACTGGAGTTACGTATAGAGAAACTGGAAAATGGTAAAGTAGATAAACTTTCCCCCTCAGAAGCAAGTGAACTTTTAAAAGATATTAAATAACAATCAAAAAATCAAAAACAATGTTAAAAACACCAAGTACACAGCAATTAGTAGAAGTAGCTAATGAAGGACTCGTAGCACTTTTAGACCAAAATGTATTAATCTTTTGTTTTAACTATTTCTATTATGGTAAATTAGTAGGAGTAAATGATAGTTGTATAAAACTGCAAAATGTATATCAGGTATTTGAAACTGGTGCGTTTAGTGATAGTAAGTACAAAGATGCTCAAAAGTTAGCAGAAGAATGGTATATACAGATATCAGCAATTGAAAGTTTTGGTAAATCGTTTAAGGTTACTTCTCTTTAAAACTAATTTTATGCAAATAGCAAGTAGGCCACATGCAAATAGATATAGGTCAAGGTCATGGTCAGGGTCAGGGTCAAGGTCAAGGTCATGGTCATGGTCAAGGTCAGGGTCATGGTCATGGTCATGGTCAAGGTCAGGGTCATGGTCATGGTCAGGGTCAGGGTCAGGGTCAAGGTCATGGTCATGGTCAGGGTCAGGGTCAAGGTCAGGGTCAAGGTCAGTATAAAAAATTTCTATAAACCCTATCACTTATTGATTAAATCGTACACAAAATGAACTTAATAGATATAAACGAATCGCAAATTAAAGCTTTAAGTAAAGTTTCTCTTAACCTCACACACTTTTGGTTACTACACCTACTCTCGGGGGTAGATACAGTAGTATATATCCCCCAGATAAGAGAAAGAAAGTTATTAGAAGATAGAGGGTTAATTAGTAAGAAAGGTATCCTACCAGCAGGGGAAGCGTTTTATAAACAGATATGTGATACTAAGTTAGAAACCCCCGTGAGTAAGAAAGTGAAGGAAGAGGCAATAGATAATGGTTTTAGTGAGTTCTGGAATAGTTATCCAGCAAGTGCTAACTTCTCATATCGGGGAATGACATTCAAGTCAGAGAGAGCCTTAAGAAGCAATAAGCAAGTATGTGAGATGCTATACAACGCAGCTATCTCTAAAGGGGAAGTAACCAAAGAACAGATACTGGCAGCACTTAAATACCAGGTACGGGAAGCAAAAGAAGCAAGTTTTAAAACAGGTACAAATAAGCTACAGTTCTTCCCTGGGGTAGAACCCTATTTGAGACAAGAAAAGTATATGGCTTTCATAGAAGTAGCTACAGAACATTCAGATGAACAACCAAGTGATTCTTGTTGGGCATAGTTAAACCAAAAAAATAACAAAATGGATATAGCAATAATAGCACAGGAGAAAATAAATAAACTTGTGTCAGATGGTTCAATAGACACCATGATAGAAACACAGATAAAGAAAACACTGGAATCAACAATAAGTGATGTATTCAGGGAATATAGTGATTTTGGTAAGGATTTGAAAAAGGTAATCAGCGATAAGTTAAAAGTTAACCTTGAACAAATTGATATTCCCCTATACAGCAATAAAATAATGCAGGTTATAAAAACTACATTGGTGGCAACTGCATTAGAACCATCCATAAAAAGGATACAGGAATCAGTAAATAGTTGTCTTAATCAAATAGAAAAGAAGAACTGGAAATTGTCAGAGATCATACGAAAATATCTAAATGACAATTATGGAAATGAAGATGCTACCTATGAAACAACAGAACCTGAATATAGTAGTTTCTGGGTCAATATAGGGAATAAAAAAGCATCATACAGTTATGGTACTAAAAATGATAAAGATCTACGGTTAATAGTAGACAGCAAGACAAATGTGATCAGGAATGTATGGTATCAAAATAAGCCCCTGAATGGTTTAAAAGTAGATAGGTTATACAATTTTGAAATGTTCCTAATGGGGTTATGGATAAATGAATGTGTACTGGAAATAGATGAAGATGAATCCGATGAAGCCTGTATAAGAGAAAATGAATGTCACTGTTAAAAATCAAAAATTATGTACATAGTAATAGAATGTTGGCCTGATGCAGAACATGCAGAAATAGTAAGTGTACCAGAAACAGGTTGGAACAAAACATTTGATACAAGAGAGGAAGCACAAGAAGAAGTTGATGATTGTCAAAATGGAATAATAATAGAGATATGAGTTTAAGCTCCGAGTTAGATCATCAAATACAAGTAGCAAGGAAAGGTAAATCAGGAGTAATCCCTGTAGCATACAATCGTGTAAAAGATTATATAGACATTGCTAAAAACACACTCTATAGTATAGCTGGAGAAACAGGTGTAGGTAAAAGCACCCTTGCTGTTGATATGTTCCTAGTAAATCCGATTATGTGGTATCTGGCTAATAAAAACGACAATATCAAACTATCGGTTATCTATCTGTCAATGGAGCGAAAGTTGTATATGATGACCAGCCGAATTATCAGCAGATTGATCTATGAGGAACAAGGTATAGAAATTCCCCCGAAGAAGATATTGGGCCGTAATGGGGGGTATCAATTAACAGATAGTGAATATGCCTTAGTACAAGAGTATTACAAACGAATAGATGAATGGGAAAAGGACGATGTGTTGATATGTCAGGAAGGTTCAAAGAATAGTACCGGGATAAGTATGTTCCTGGAAGAGTTTGCTAAGAGAAATGGTAAAATAACACTAAAGGATAAAGAAGATAAGAGTTATGAGAACATCCTGGCAAAACCAAAAACATACGAACCAACTCACCCAAATCATATAGTAATTATCATCACTGATCATATAGGTATCTTAACCCCGGAAGACAAGGGTGCAAAAACAAAGAGTACTATAGATGTATTCAGTAGGGTAATGAGGGAAGCAAGGGATGTATATGGGTTTTCCCCGGTAATAGTGCAACAGATGAATAGAAACCTCTCAGATGTACATAGACATAAAATGGGGGAACTAAAACCTAAGTTGAGCGACATCGCCGATAGTTCAAACACTAGTCATGATTCCGATGTAGTCATTATTCTACATGACCCCTTGAGGCATAATGGGGAAGTTAGAGAAGCAGGTTTTGATGTTAAACGATTTAAGGATAAATTTCACAGGAATTTTTATAGATCATTGCACATAGTTAAGAACAGTTTTGAGGCTTCTGACGTACCTTTCCCAATGGGCTTTCATCCAATTTACGGTATGTTAGCCACACTACCTCGAGGGGATAAAATTACGGAAGATATCTACAGAGAAGTATTATCAGGTCAGTACTTTCTTAGTAATGGGGATAGTCAAGAGAACATCGAAGAACAAGTTAAAAAACCATTTAAGTTTGGACAAAAATAAATAAGTTATGATAGAAAATCCTACAGAAAAACAATTAGAATCAGTACTACAAAAATTAAAAGATGCTGATCCACAATTCGATTTAAACATTGAATTTGGCAGATTGCTGATGATACATATCAATGATTTTACCCCTGAACAAAGGAATAGATATGATGAACTAAAAGTAATTTTAAAACAAAATTATGGAACAACAAAATGATAATGCCCCCGAGACACAGAAAAGTTATGTGCAGGAATTTTTAGAACAAGTTAAAGATACAGATGGTAATTATCAAAAACTGTTTGCAGAAGATTGTATAGAAAGATATATGACAAGTACTGACTTTCAAGGTTTCTGTAAAGAACTGGAAGCACTACAAAATATGAGAGATGCACTAGGTGACTATCTAAAGTATTTAGAAACTAAACATGAACAGTAATGGGATACAGTACACAGTTTAAAGGAGAGTTGCAATTTACAAAAGAATTAAAAGCAACAGAGTTAGCTAAGATAAAAAGTTTCTTAGGAGAAGATTGTAGAGATCATCCTGAATGGGGAAGAACCGATCTTACCTATATCGACCTGGAGTTATTGGATAATTTTTCAGGTCTACAATGGGATGGTGCAGAAAAAACATATGACTTAATAGAAAAAGTAAACCTGATAATACATGAGATGCAAAAAGACTTTCCCGATTTTGGCCTACAGGGAGAATTGTTAGCTCAGGGGGAAAGTATAAATGATAGGTGGATACTAAACATAGAAAATAATGTAGCAGTAGAAAGGAGACTAGCGGTGACTGGTAATAAAGTTACATGCCCTCATTGTGGAAAAGAATTCATCTTAGAAGAAAGTAAAAACAACTAAATAAATTATATGGAACAACAAGAAAAGAAAAAAGATGAGATCGTATTACCAACAGTTTCCCAAAAAGCAAAAACTGTAAATGCTAAAACAATGTGCATATATGGAAAGCCTAAAGTGGGTAAGACTACTGCCTTATCACAGTTAAAGAACTGTTTGATAATTGATACAGAAAAAGGTACTGCATTTATTGATGGTATAATAATGTCCCCTCCAGAAGATGCTGGTCCAGTTACCAGGTTTAATTGGTTAAAGGATGTAGCAAAGAAAATAAAAGAAGCCGGACGACCTTATGATTTTGTAGCAATTGACACATTATCACAATTGGATTCTGATTCAGAATGGGCAGGAACATTTCGGTTCATGAATAGTATAGCAGGAAAAAACTTCAATAGAGATAGTGCTGGGAATAAATTAAAACCGACAGATTCAAGTTATGAAAGTGTACTATCTCTCCCGAATGGTTATGGGTATAGATGGAGTCGCGATGAGATAATGGACCTATATGATGAGCTAAAAGACTTGGGTAAAATCTGTACAATCTTTGTATGTCACGTAGCTGATAAGATGGTAGCCAATAAAGGAAATGAGCAGGTTATGGTAAAGGATTTAGCACTAACGGGGAAAGTGCGTGATCTGATACCAAGGTTGGTAGATGCTATAGGTAATGTATGGAATGAAGATGGTAAGCTAATGATCTCATTTGTTGGAGATAATGAGAAGATTGGAGGCGTTCGTGCTAAACATTTACTAGGGTACAATAAAGAATTAATTTGGGACGAGATTTTTATAAAAGAATAATAAATAGAAACAATTAACTAACAACTAAACAAAAACTAATATGAAACTAGGAGAAAAGAAAGAGTTTGATAGAAAATTATATACAGGATTTGCTCTTGTCGAGGTTGTGGCTATAAATCCCACAAGGGAATCCTTAGCAAAAATTAAGGGCTATGAGATCAAACCCCCGGAAGAAGGTAAGAGTGCCCCTACTGAATTTGTATACGAAGGTATTGCAGATGGTAATGACTTTTTAGATATAGTATTCTATCTAAAGGTACTTAACCATGATGATAAACCAATTATGCCTGTGAGGTTCAGGCTAATAGATAAAGATGTAACATCAGAAAAAGATGAGAATGGTGTAAAGACAATTAAGTACCAATGGGTAAACGCTCAGGGTGGAAGTACGTGGGTAGATGAAGAAAAGAACCTGCTGGAAAAATTTAAAAAAGTACAGGTAAAAGGACAGAACATAGCAGATAGAGTTTATCGTCTTGCTATTCAGGGGGAAGCTAATTTTTATGGGTTCCTTCAGGCATGGTTGGATAAAGGGGTTGCGTTCTTTGGTGAGGCATCTGTAGATACGAATATCTTGATCGATAAGAAAAAAGCCTTGCGTAACATAGACATATACATAAAAAATGAACTTAAACCACTATTGGGGAGTGAACAAGTTGGTAAATTCAACGCATTGGCGATGGTTAATATCTCTGAGAAAGATGGTAAGATAAACCATTTCCAAAATGTCTATAACAACTTCTGGCCTGAATGGAAGTTTAAGTCAATGGTAACATCTGTTAATACAGGAGACTGGAACATCAATGCTGATACTATTAAGAGTTATGAGTATCTTACTAAGGCATTGAAAAAGAGTGCTTACTCTTTAGGGTGGATAAAATTGTTTAACCCTGACGAACATCTTTCTGCAACTAATGAAACATTTAAACCTGCCCCTGGAGAAGAAAAGGAAATTGATGCTGATTACTAACCCGATAGAGTTCACGACTTAAAGAGGGGAGCAGAAATGTTCTCCTCTTAATTTTCTAAAAACTATAAAAACGAGATAAATGAAATTACTATTTAACAAGAACATAGGAGAAGTTTTTTACAAACACCCTGTAACAGATGAAGAGGTGAGTATCTTTCCGACAGAAGATATAAATCATGACGCTATAGAAGAAATGCTTAGTGGTTATAATGCAGAGTATTCTCTTAGCAGGGTAAAGAGTAATATGGAGACAGATACCCGTCTTACAGGGGATGAGATAGACTATATCATAGAACAACTGGAGATGTTTGAAGAGAGTCAGGAAACTGCTGGTAATGAAGCAGAAACAGGTACTCCCTGGACAGATGAAGACGGTGCAACGTTTGTGCAAAAAGCAAATGCCCCTGTAGGTACTGTAATCGAACCGGAAGATAAGATAGATGCACAGATAAAGAAAGGTGAAGAACTGATAGAAGCATTGCCAAAACCAAGGAAAACACGTCAACCAAGAACTACCATATCATCTGTTCCGGGGGCAAGTAAGAGAACCTTAACTCCACAAGAGTATATGCAGAGTTTGCAGGAGAAAATGGACCTTACTAAACTGTTATCAGAAACACATACCCCCGAGATACCAGAAGGGTTAACGAAGGATGGTAGAAAACTGATGGTAGAGTTTGCCAGCGATTATAATAAGTTGATAGTAGAGTACCTAGAAAAAATACAAAATCTGTGAGCTATGGGATATAGATGGAAACCAAATGCAACTCAAAGAAAAGCATTTGCAGAAAAAATGAAAGACCCAGATGAGAAAAAGATTTATGAAGATAGGAAGTGGGTAAAAACTCATTATAGTAATGATCCAAGAAGTTTCAAACATAAGTCATTTATACCGACTCAATTTCAATATGATAATGCTATGAATTTTCTTAGAGAGAAATTACTAACTTCTCAACAAGAAGATGCTTGCAATCAAGTAATATCGGGGTTTATTTGTCAGAATAAAATACACCATGACTATATACACATAGTAAATGAATTAACAAGAAACAACTAACCAAAAACCAAGGGAATGTTAGAAGAGCAAAAGAATGAACCCCGATATCGACTATGTGACATACTTGGTCTTGCATCGTGTTTGGCAGATGAGGACTTTAAAAAAGAACTTGCTAAAGAGAAGATACCAGATATAGATATCTATGAGATAGTGCCAAAGATGGTAGAGGGGGAAGGAGAGGAAGTAATACGATTAGTGAAACAGATAAAACCAAGGTGGGCAACAATTTATTTTAATATACGCGAAGAATATATAAAGCTACTGGAAACGTTTATCAAAAAGGAGTAGTAAATTTACTCTTCACACACAAAAATCTTTCTGTATGGTGCTCGCAGCAAAAAAGGTAGAAATTACCCGGGACTTCGTATTCTCAAAAATTAGCTCAAGTGACATATATAGCAGAGAACTTCCGGGAATACAAATAGGACAGGCAGTATGCTCCCCACTACGAAAAGATAGGTCACCGAGCATGATATTAAAGATCGGACAGGCAGGTGAGATGAGACATAAAGATATGGCCTATCCAGACGATGAACGGTTCAGTGGAGGGGCAGTAGACTTTGTAATGTCCAGGTATGGGTTATCATATGGAAAAGCTCTGGAAAAGATATCACAGGACTTTTGCTTACTAGAAGGGGAGAAGGTGTATAGGGAGATAACAGATAAGTATGTAAAGCCTGTTATGGATATTAAACGTTCATGTTTTATTCAAGTATCAGCGAGGGGTTGGGAAAAACGTGATGTTCAATATTGGGAACAGTTTGGTATTGGTGTAGAACAATTAAATAAAGAAAATGTGTACCCCTTGAAGGAAGCATTTATAAATAGAAAGAATGTATTTTCAGAATCAGAATCTAAAAAAGAAATCGCATACATCTATCGTTACACAAATGGTTTTAAATTGTATTACCCCACTAGAGAAAAATCTGAAAAATGGAAAAATAACATAAAGTCAAATGTTGTCGAAGGATTAGAAAAAGTAAATGGTCAGGAGAAAGTAATTATAACAAAAAGTAAGAAGGATAAAATTGTGCTCAATAACTGTTTAGAGCCATTTCACGTACTTGTCCTGAGTGTCCAAAATGAATGTGCAGCAGGAATAACCCCAGAACTTTTAAATCGGCTAAAGGGGAAGCAAATCTATATAGGATTTGATTGCGATGATCCAGGTCGTAAGGCAAGTTTGAAGATTAATGAAGATCATCCGGAATTTCGACATGTCAATGTACCAACAAGTTTATGGGAAACACAACAGATCAAAGACTGGGCCGATTGGTATAAAGGTTATGGTAAAGAAGTTCTGTTAGATCATTTCAAAACCAAGAAAATTATATGAATATAAATGACGCAGTAGAAATCTCGTCCAGAGGATATAATAATACACTAAATAATGCTCAAATAGTCTTAGTAGATGCTTATATACAATGTGTATTAGAAGAACCAATGTTAGATTATAGAGAAATTATGGAGTTAACAGAATTGTTTGAACAAATACTAAATAAAATATGAGAGAATTATATGGAGATAAAACAATAGAACAATGGGCAGGTCACACCCAAGAAGATGTAGAAGAAACCTATGACTACAGAGCAGGTTTTATAAAAGGTTGGACATCTGCACAAGAGGAAGATTACAAAGAAATAGCAAGAATAACACAACTATTAAAAGAGGAACTTCTAAGTGATAGAGATTGGAGTAAATCACTAAAAGAAGAAACGTGGATAGAGTATTGTCATGCAAATAAAATAAAGATATGAAGACAATTGATGAAGTAATTAAACAACTACACGAAGTAGGAATAGACCAATATGGTTATGAAGTGCTATCTGTGTGGGGGAAAACAATCATTCAGGAATGTGCAGATAATTTTGAGTGTACAACTGAAAGTGTTTATGTACCAGGTGCTGAAAACGAGTTACAAGAACATCCTGTATTAGTTCGTGATAGTATTTTACGTGTTAAAGAAATGATCAAATGATAACAGCAACAGAAGATAACATAGTTAAGATACTGGATATAGGGAAAAATCAGGTAAGTCCGGAACTTAAAAACCTGCTGGAAGGGCATGAAGCCTGGAAAGATACAGATGATGAGTTAAATGAACACATCTACCAGTTTGATGAAACTCTATACACTATACAGTGGGGAGATGAATCGTTTGAAGAAATGAAGGAGATAGCAATTTTGTGTAACAAGTTCGAGTGTAATTATTTTAGATTAATAACAGTATAAGTTATGGAATCAGCTAGACAATTTTTCCTAAAAGAGTATCTGCCAACAACATCAGATACAGATAGAGAGTTATGGTTAAGAAGCAGTGAAAGTGGCCAGAAGTTCCTATAAATTATGAAAAAGTATGCTCAAGAGGTTGTTGATGAGTGCATAGATAGTATTACTTCCTTGGGACGACATAGCTAGTGAAGTAGTAGATATATTACCTGATGACTTTCTCACAGAAATGCCACAATATGCAAAAAGAATAGATGATGCTATAGAAAGCAATATCGAAGAGATAGAAAAGAATATAAGGAACGTGTATTACCAAATTTAAAGTTATGATAGAAACAGAAATAAATACAGGAGTAATAGAAAAATCCCCACTAGAAAAGATCGTAGATACTCTTGAGTACCAGAAAAAGATCAAATCAGATATCGTAGTACCCTCAGGTATGATCAGGTACGATGGTCTATCGGGGTTATTAAATGCCACTAACTACGAGTATGCACTTACTGATCATACTCACTCACAAATAAGCCAAAAGTTAGAAATACCAATAGGGTATTATAAAAGAATGTTATCAGACACACCTGATCTGTTAGCATCTAATATCAATACCTGGTTATCACGTAAAGAAAAGACAAAGTATCTGTTACGGACCTTTAACTATGACATAGAAGGGACAAGTAACCTTTGTAGGGCAATGTTGTCAGATAGGTACAGCATCTTAGATAACTATGATGTACTCATAGCAGCACTGGAAGCTATCAAAAAGACAGGCATTCATGTAGAGATAGTAAAGGCAGAGATAACAGAGAGAAGGATGTATCTACATGTAGTCGCCCCCGAGATACACATAGAGGCTACAGAGTTGTTAGACGGTTATTTAGCCAATACAGGAGAAGCAAGGTTGAATAACGGTATCATCAGTGGTATGGTAATAACCAATAGTGAAATAGGTTTATCAAGGTTTGAAGTTTCGGCAAGAGCACAAGTTCTAAAATGCCGTAACGGAATGCACGATAGAGACGCTGCTTTTCGTAAGACACATCTGGGGGCAAAAATGAATGAGGGATATGTAGAGTGGTCACAGGGGACAAAGAACAAGAACTATGAACTTATCATCAGTCAGGTATCGGATGCGGTAAAGACGTACTTGTCTACAGAGTATTTAGGTAATTTAACCAGCAGGTTGCTGGCACATAAGTATGATAAGATAGAAAACCCTAAAGATGTAATAGAAGTAGTGTCGGCAGAGATAGGTATCCCCGAGATACACCAACAGCAGATACTTAAACACTTTTACCGGGATGGGGATGAGAGTTCTTTTGGTCTGTTAAGTGCATTTACCAGGGAATCACAGAAAGTAAATGCTGATCTGGCATACGAAATGGAAAGTACAGCAATGGAGTTATTACCAAAGTTTCACAGGTTTGATAAACAAGTTACAAGTAAAAACTAAAAACAAATGGGACGTATAAGTCAAGACGCAGCACATAGTGCATCAGTTAAAATAGTTGCCCCTATACAGAAGAAGATAGAAGAGGTTAATAAAGAGATCAAGGAGTTTCTTACAGTAGTTTATCTGGAAACTGTTCCCCCTGAGGTGATGAAGTTATGGAGGAAACATAGTGAGTGGATGTATCACTTATCAACAGTTTATCCGAAAGGTGTAGGTATAGCCAGTAGTGGTTCACAATCTATAGAAAGTTCTCCTAATAATAGTGGAGGTTATTCAAAAGATTTACACTTATCAAAAGAACAAGCCGCTATTTATGTAAAGCTTATAGACAAAAGAGATGAGCTTAAGGAAAAGTATAAAAATACCCAAAAAGAGATAGAAGTAGCTATCCTATCCCTGGGTACTCATAAAAAAGTAGCAGACCAGTTTCCTGAGGTAGCTGGTTTTTTCATAGAGGGAGTTAAGGAAAATACACAACTGATCGTACAACTTGCCCCTGTACGTGAAAAGGTAAAGTGCTTAGTGAGTGAAGATCAGGAAAAGAAGTGCATAGATAAGTTATAAAAAACTAGTTACAGGATAAGACAGAGAGCAGGTAGGGGTCTATCTGTTCTCGTTTTATTCCTCTTGAGCAGCAAAAATAAAAAAGATATGAAAAGTATAAAGAATTGGTTCAGAACCTTAGCGGCGTTATTATTTATAACTCTTGTGGCTGGTCCTGCAATGGTAATCTGGGTAGTTTTAAAAATAATTACTCTTGGAGAAATGAAAATATGGGTATCTCCCACAAGTACAGATAGTTGGTATTATCACACTATAGAAAGAATAGCTGGACCAGATAGTTGGCTTATAAGCTAGCACACTTATCTTGTAGTGGGGGAGTGACAGAAAGTAGTTATTACCTAGTAACATTAACAATTATTAACAAAATAAATAAAATAGTTTGGTTTATACCAAACTTTTCAGTAGTTTTGTGTTATGAGAAATCCATCAATACTGAAAACTCTACAAGGAGTAACTATTAATCCAGAAAGAGATTTAAAAAGGTTCAAGGAAATAAACGGTTCTGATATAAAGTTTATGATAGCAATTTGTACTTTATCAAATGATTCTGGAGTAATGGAATTATCACCAACTTCTCGTCAAAAAATGATGCAAATTTTTGATATAGGTAAAGCTACCCTATCTGGAAAAATGTCAGAGCTTAGAGAAAAGGGTTTGATTAAGATTTATAATCATACAGCAATGGTTAACCCCGATTACATGTACAAAGGTTCACAAAAAGATTATAATGTAAGAAAGAAAATGTTCGAAAAGATTGAACAGGCTTTAAAGATAAAGGGGGAAGTCAAAACTTATATAATGATAGACCTAACAAATGGATATTATAAAATAGGGAAATCAGACAATCCAATAAAGCGTGAAAAAACATTGCAATCTGAAAAGCCAATGATAGAACTATTACATGTTATTGATAAAAATGTAGAAGCAAAATTGCACAAACAATATGCAGGGAAAAGAGTAAGAGGAGAATGGTTTAATTTAGCAACTGACGATATAGAAGAAATTATAAATGGTAACGGTAACAACCAAACTAATGAACAAGAGGAATTTGAAAATGATCAAAAATAAACAATTATGTCTTGGATAATAATAACAATACTATCATTTATAGTTATAGTAGAAAGTATAATAATATGGCTACTGAGTTCTTTTATTGATACCACATTAAGTCATAAAGATGATATTGCTCAATCTCGAATAACTGCCTGGAAACAAGTACAGAAAGTGGAAGAAGAAAGTAATAAATGGAAGAGTATGTACGAGAAAGAAAGGAGACAATCTGAACACAAATCACGTAAGATAGAGTCGTTCTATCGAGGGGTAATTAGAAAAACTGAAAATGATCAAAAATAAAGAGTATGAAAAAGAAAATAGCAATCAATATAGATGCTAAGGGTAAAGATAAAGAAGCCTGTATAAAAGAAGTAGAAAAAGCATTTAAAGAGGTGAGAAGAGGAATAATAAATGATGATTTATCAGGTGGAGGAATACATAGCCCATACGAAGAAAACCCAAATAATTATGAGTACAACTTCACTATAGAAACTAATAAGTAATGGAAAATAAAGTACAGACAATACAGATACTGGGTCATTGTGTAAAGTATGAAATATTAGAAAGGTATGATGATATAATAATTTTAAAAGCAATGATAGAAACTGCTATAAAAGAGGGAGATGTTTATCATGACATAAGGATATCGAATCCATGTGGTGGACTATCCTTAGATATGAAAATAGGTAGATGGTGGATAGAAAACCCCTGGAAAGAGTTATGTAATGATATGTACCTAAAATTGTTGAAAAATAATGTGCCTGATATACGTGATAAGTATACACTAAATGAACGATATAAAAAACTGAAAGAAAATGATAAAGGATAGAATACAAGTACTACAACATGATATAGACCTGGAACTAAGTGTAAGTATCCCCCTTACTGAGAGAAGTAATTTTATGAAAGAACTAATTGTTAATATAGAAGATGAAATTCATAACGGTAGTTCTTCTGGGATGGAACCAATGTACTATACAGAGGAGATATCAGAACAAGAGTTAGAAACTGATGTTGATGTAATATGGTCAATAGTAAACTGGAAAGAAATCGCTGATCAACTCTATAAAGCAATTAATCAACATACCTATCAGGAAACAGGTACAAAGGATTTGATTGAAGCAGTAAAACAATATGAAGATGCAACAGAAACAAAAAAGGTATAAAATCTGGATAAAAGGTAGTTTCTACCAATTAGAAATGTATGCAGTTAATAAAACTGAATGCAAAAAGTTGACAAAAGAATTTTATGGCAAATACCCTTATTTAATAGAAGAAGATGCAACAGGAAAATAATGAATTAGATAAAGAGGTTCTGAAAGCTGTTTCTAAAATAGTTACAATGAGAGAACTGTTAGATGATATATACAGTTACCTGTTTGATATGTATGGAGAAGCAAATATAGATAGTGGTTCAAGAAGTGGAGATTTGATGAAACGTTATGAAAAACTAATGGAAAATGAGAGTCAAAATAGAAGAAGATGTACTAAATGACGCTCTTGATACAATAAGAGGAGCTACAGATTGTGTAAATCATCTAAAAGCTGAGAACAAGAAACTTAAAGAAGTATTACAACTAATAGTAAAGAGCTTTCCAAGAGAAGTATTAAGTGATCAAATAGGTGAGGAATGGAATGATATAGAGGAATTGATAAATAACTTACCATGATAACAAAAACAGTACTAAATAAAGAAGATACGAAATTAGTATCACGGATATTATCAGATTACTGGTGTTTAAAAACAGGAAGCACAAGTCTAAATAGTGATGGATCTGGTAATATAAATGATCTGGAGATACTGGATAAATTGAGTTTTATAAAAGAAATAATACAAGAACCTGATGAAGAAAATAGAAATTGATCCAATACCAGATAAGTTACTAAAAATAAAGAATGGGTATAAAATAGCAGCGATAACATATATTGTTCATTGTATAATGGGGAATATAGCAGATTGTACAAGTCATCTCAGTATCAAAGAACGAGAGAAGGTAAATAAAGAAGTGGATAAAATTGTAGATGGTTTAATGGTTAAAAGGAGAAAATTACATGGACTACAGTAAAATAGAAAGTAAGTTTGGAAAATGGGGGAAATATTTTCGCCTTTTCATAGAGAGTGAAAAATTTGATGAGATATTCAGAGCACTTAAAGCACGTAAGGGAAAGGTAAATACAGCCCCCGAGAGTAGTGATTTATTCAGAGCTTTTTCTACCTGTGATCCTGATAACCTAAAGGTGATACTGTGTGGTATCGCACCCTATCATACCTTCGTAGATAAGAAGCCTGTAGCAGATGGCTTAATGATGTCAACAAGCAGAACTAAAAAACTACAACCTTCTCTTGAACAGGTTTATGGGGACTGGGAAAAAACATACAATGACACAATAGATGTACAAATGATACAGGACCCTGACTTGGAGTATTTAAGTAAACAAGGGGTGTTATTGTATAATGTAGCATTAACAGTACAGGAAGGTAAACCCTGCAGCGACAATGACCTATGGAAAGAGTTTGATAAGTTCTTCTGGGAAGAGGTTATTAATAAGTATTTTCGTGGAATAGTATGTGTTTTTATGGGAGTACAGTGTCATAAGAGTGCTAACTATCTGTTACCAATGGTACACTATCCCTTTACCATTTCACACCCCGCGAGTGCGTCATATAATAACACAACTTGGGATAGTGGGGGGATATGGTTAAAGATAGATAAAATACTGGAACAGAACAATGGAGTAAAAATTAAGTGGTATAAAAGAAAAGGAGAGGATGAAGAAAATTACCCCGAATGGGTAACAAAATCAATGTATCAGAAATCACAGGTAAATGAAGATGAAGTTTTATCGGATCTCCCCTGGAGCAAAAAGAAGTAATTATGAAAACAAAAATAATAGAAAATGAGCAGAATAGAGTATGAATACACAGATCGGGAGCAAGAACTGTATTCGCAATCACAAGAACAAGGTGATGGTAACGAACCCCCAGACAAGGTAACTAAATGGATAGTACTCGCTATTGTGATAGGAGTACTCCTTGGAACATTAATAACACATAAACACTAAGTAATGAGCACAAGAATAGATAAAAAAGATACCCTTGATATAGCAGATGGAATAGCAAAACAGATATATACAGCTCTTCAAAATGCACATATAGGAAATATAAATTCTCCTCATGTATGGATAAGGGAAATCATACAAGAAGGTCTAAATGACTGGATAAGTGATTGTGAAATAGAAGATGCCATGAATGGTGATTATCAACCTTAATACTACACATATATGTCAAAAACGATAGAAGAAATACAAGTAGATAAAAAGTTTCTGAAATGGTTCTCAAAAAATGGTTACCATGTAAGCTATTCCAATAAACATATTCCTGTATATTGGAATAAAAATGACTCCCCGGGAACTAAAGATAATATAACAGGAGATACTCTAGGACAAACTTGTTACGATTTGGTAGAAATTTATAAAATTTACGAAAAAAGAAATAACGCAAATCATGCCAAAGACAATAACAATTTATGGTAATTACGGAGAACTGATAGCAAGTGTCAGGACAGGTAAGGTAACTGAGTACAGACCAGAATCAGAAGATGATAAAGAGTATGCAGCTATTACTCAAATAGACGTGAGAGAGTATGAGAATGCTTATCATCAGAAACTACGTGGCGGGGAAGTTATTGATATTCTGGATGTTGGGTATCATTACATAAATAGTTCCGGAGAGAGTTGTTATGAGCCATGTATCAAAGAAAGAAGAGAAGAAAGAAGTAAAATAGACTAGTTATGAAATGGATACAACTATATAGAGATGGACAGGAAATACTGGCAAGTGATGGAGTAATGCAAGTTAGCAGTAAAACACTAACAGGTATGAAAGAAGAAGTAATAGCAAGAAATGTAGTAGGTGGTGAAAAAGGAGAAGCAATTGATAAATATAAAAACTAAAATTATGAAAAATAAAATATTAACACCAGAAGAATGGCTTTTGGAAAATTGTAAAGACGTTGATTGTGACAGATTAATGGAAAGACTAAGTGATACTATGTGGACAAGAAATGTAGTACAATATATGAAAGAATATGCAGAATATATAGCTATAGAAGGTCTTATAGATGACTGTCCTAGTGATCATGAAACACTATCAGAAAAGTTAACACCTTTTCAAAAAAAAAAAATATAATGAAGCAGTACATAAAATACAAACAGAACTAAAAAACAAATAGTTATGACAGACGAAGAATATGATTTAATAGGAAATGACTTTGGTCGTCCTGGTTATACAAATTATGGTAAGAACAATATCCCCGTAACAGATAATATACCAAGAAGAATAAGGCTTGATCTAAGTCTTCCGGCAGAATTAGCAATAAGAAATGCTGTTGATGAAGTAGAGAAATTACGTGCTCCTGTAAGATTAACAGAAGCTGTAGTTTTATTAGATAAAGCAAGGAACTTGGTTGCTGATTACATAGATGAACAATTAGCTAAAACAAAATAACATGAATAACTATCAAGAAAATATACAAGACGATATCCTAAAAATGAAAGCAAGTTTTGAAGGTAGTGGGGATTATATGTCAGGTGTAGGAGATGGTTTATGGTATCTATTTAATAGAGTAGTTACCGATAATGAAAATGATCTTATAGAAAAGATAATCGAAGCAAGGATATTCTACATGGAGAGTAAAAACAAATAATATGAGTTATAGCGCAAAAAGAAAGTTAGAAGATAATATAGCGGCCCTGGAAGTACTAAATGATAGGTTACAAAATAGCTACTCCCCTCTATCAGAAGAAGTACAACAAGAGTTACTGTCTCACTATTCTGGTTGGGGGGGATTGAAAGGAGTACTTAATAACTGGGATGCTACTAAAGAACAATGGATAGAGGATGGAGCAAGTAAACAGGATATAGAACTCTACGACAGGTATCAAAAAGCCTTTGAGTTAGTTAGAGAGATATTCCCCTATAGTCAGCAT
>Ga0302192_10000733_pt1 | contig 20968 bp, 28 predicted proteins | sample II_Bog_E3_2_FD_200230 | JGI IMG/M metagenome (GOLD analysis project Ga0302192, IMG submission 200230) | Peat permafrost microbial communities from Stordalen Mire near Abisko, Sweden - II_Bog_E3_2 | ecosystem: Environmental > Terrestrial > Soil > Wetlands > Peat | place: Sweden: Abisko...
AAAAACACTTATACTGATAAAGGCAAGATAGAACGCTGGTATTACAGTAATGCCATTAGTAGCATTAGCGGAAGTCTTGCGTTTAAGAACCATAAATTAATCGCAATAAGCGAATAGCAATATGATAAGCCGAAAATGAGTAGCCCCCAAATTGGGGGCTTTTTTTATGTTGGTGTATTAAGGGTGCCTGTGATGATGGGAGTGGCCGGAGCATATAATACGGGGATATTTGCGGAGAAATCAGTGAAGGAGTGTGAGAACATGAGCTCACGGGTTTTGAGGCCCGGGCGGCGGTTGTCTGTGGCGTAGTTGATGCGGTGCATGGGCTGAGCCAATTGCTTTACGCTGTTGTCTTCATTAAATGCGACCGGAGGTACCCATCCTTCCAGGAGCTGGTATATCTGGTATTCCAATTCCAATATTTTAAGGGCTGCCTGCGAGTAGGTGCCAGGCGTAAGGTTGCTTGTTTCTTCGTAGGGATCGGTGGCGAGCTTGAGGAGTATATTGCCGGTGGCCCGTTGGTTACCCTGTGTGAGCTGCTCGAACTTCCAGTTTGGAAAATCTATGAATACGCAGGGAAATATAACCCAGGGACGTTCCGGCTGATCAAGCTGGCCGTAATCCATGTCGATAAACTTAATGACGTTGTAGACAGTTTCATCTGGAGCGGTAGCAGTGATGGTTAGCAGCTTTTGCATTATCTGGAAATAGATGTTTCCGAATGGGGAGTTCATTATGTTCATGATACAATGATTTTAAATAAGAGTGGCACTTCTTTTTTGAACATGGCTTTGATCTGCTGATCCAGTACCGGTGACCGCCCCATAAACTGGCGCTTTGGCATTTGTGTGCTGTGAGCACCGATGGTGGCGCGGCGAATGGTGCTAATACCCCGCTGCTGATTAATGGTACGGACTTTTCCGAGGTGTAATTTTCCTGCCCTGTCTTTTGCGAAATTCAATATTGTATCGCGCATGGGGTGCGGGATCATGCCGCCTTCGTTGTGAATTTTGGAATAAGGCAGGCTGGAGGTTATGATGGCTTTCTCAGCATCTGAATAGGATTTGAAAGGTGACCGGCGCAGGGCGGTGCTTTTCATGAGTATGGGCCGCGATTGATCTTTTTTGTCTGCTCTTTTTTGCCAGGGTTCGAAGGTTGCGCCCTGGAAGCCGCCTTTCTGGAAGTTCTGGTCTATAAATACCAATGCGGTGGCCGCCATCTTGTTTACCAGGACAGGACGTTGCGCCTTGATGCGATCAAGGATGTTTTTTAGTGGTATTTGTAGCGGGTCCTGCATTTATGATCTTTTGGGCAGGTTTTCTTTTGCCCAGGTGTTAAGAGATTTCTTTGGTACTCCGGTATAGTAGGGGTGATCGGGAGGCAATGCCTGAGATTTGCGGGCATAGTTGGTGCGGAACATGGCAGGGATGAGTTCGGGATCAGGAAGGGTTTCATCAGGGGTTTGGATATAGGTGCTGTTGGGTAGCTGCAGTATAGTGCAGTAGCAATTAAAATGCAGTAACGGACTGGCGTATTCCCACACCGGATCATTGATGGGCCTGATCATATCATCATAAGGGGCGCATATAGGACAAACGTGCTCCCCTTTTGAGGTTTTAAACTGCAGGTAAGGCATTGTATCTGCACTCTCCTGGAAGCGGCCCCATTTGGCAGACATTTGCGAAGCTGCTACAGCTGCATTATATTCTACTTTGCCATAGGTATCTACATACACTCCGAGCTTCTGCCTGGCTGCAGTCTCAAATTGGGAAAAGGACGGGGAGGATTCGACTCCGCTCACCATGACAGGCTTAAGCAGCTCAGAGAGCGCCTGGTTGATCTGGTAGCTTTTTGCGGCGCTGAACTGGTATACTGATTTCTCCAGGGCTTCAAACATTTTGGCATCCGGAGTTGTATAATCGTAACCCTCCGTGCCGGGAAGCGTGACTTCTTCTGTGGTAAGCCCTTCTTTTATGGCTTTGGTGAAGTTCTCTGCCATGTGAAGCGCTGTGGGATCATCTATGTCGCCTGGCTTTATATCACCTTCAAATACCTTTTGAATGAGGTTTAAAAACGGCTCCGGCAATTCTGCAGGTGCATCATTATCCTGGTCATGATCATCTTCGAGCTGATGAACATGGCCGTAGAGTATTTTAATTTTTGCCCGGAGGTGTGCAGCCGGGCTTAGGCGAAAAAATCTTTTAACTTTTTATCGAGTATGGCAGATATGGCTTCCCCAAAATCATTATAATTTGGTCTGCGCATTCTTTGCTCTCCAATAGATTTCAGTAAAGCAACTTCATCATCCGATAAATTAATTCCGTCCTGACCTTTGGGGTTTGCCGGAGCCGGTGCTTTAAGGACTTCATCTGTCGGGGATGGTTCAGGGATATTATATGTGTCATAAAAATAGTCCGTAGATATACGTAAACCAGCGGCGGATAGGGCGGTGTCGATTTCTATTTTAGCAATCGCATAATCAATATCAATTTCCGATTTGATATTAAATCGGCCACCTTCCACAACTGGCAGGCCATATGAGGCTAATATTTTTATAAAGTGTGGGTCGTTGAGATGCGCCTCAAGATAACGGAGATCGGCTTTAAGGAGTTCTTTTTGTTGAGCAGAATGTGTTTTGCTTTTTGAGCCGGTGCCTGTGGATGAATTGGTGGTAGTTTCGGTATTTCCCAATATGATAATGGATAAGTTCTGATCCATTGCCTTTACAAAAGTATCCTGGAGGCCCCCGGTGGCGTTGGCCGTCTTGCCATCAATGATTTCTACCTCCGCTGTGTTGGGTATCAATATAGCAGTGACATTGCCATCCTGATCAACCATTTTAGTGAGCCTTGCTTCCGAGTCTGGGTCGTTTGGGTCGTATTTAATGACGCGGATAGGCATGCCGAATATCTCAATGAAGTTTGCCCAGTCGGCGATGGCTTCACGTTTATATATAAGGTACTGGCAGCACTGGTTCAGGTAGCCAAGGTCTTCCGGCTCTCCGACAATCCACACATTGTCGAGCTTAGTATAGTCAAAACCTTCGGACTGATCATTTTGCTCTATGCTGATGATTTGCGTTTTAGGCTTAATGTGTTTTCGGGGTATCACGCGAAAGTTTACTTTAAGCCCAGGAAGAAATTCAAAACCGGATATACCCCATTCCTGGGCTTCCATTATGGTGCGCTTAAGTATGTTACACTCATTACTACCAAGGAATTCCTGCATATCTTCTACTTCCTGTCCGTCTGGTCCCAAGTAATCAATCATCTGGTTTATTACAGATAATATGCGTTTGTTTTTAACGCCGGTGTAATGGCCATCGAGTGAGAGATGGGTGTATATGTCATATAGGCGTGTACGGTTAGGCCAAGGGCGCATTTCTGCCGCCCTGAGGGCTTCGAGGTAGTTGTTGATACCTATTTGTGTGCGTATAGGGCTACGGACATAGATATCATTCAGGATGACTTCTACGTTGCCGCCAACTATAGGCTCATTTTTATAGACAGTAGAGTTGTTATGACCGAAGGGCTGATTAACGAGAACGTCTTTAGACTCGGTAATGGCAAGGCCGGCAGGTTTTGCTGCTGCATTTTTTTTATAGGTCTTTTTCGTTTCTGGTTTTTTCTTTGCTGTAGCCATGACTAAAAATTGTTTGAACGTTTAGGACGTGCTTTTATTTGAACCGGGTTTCCTTTGGTAGCATTCGTATTTATGGTATTCAGGTCAAGAAGTGGCCAGTTTTGGGGCACTTGTTTGAGCTGCTGTATGCGAGTGAGGGTGTGTATAGCATCTTCCTGATTTGTGCGGATAAGAGACAGGTCAATGCCTACGTTTGCGAGTTGCACAATATTCCAGCAGGCAATGTGTGCACAGAGTTTATTTAAAAACTGATCTGCGGGCATTGTGGCGGCTGTATCAGCTACGGGATCACCGAACATGGCCACTATATCAAAGCGCCCTAAGAATGTCTTTACTTCGCTTATCGCGGACGCAATTGCATCGTTGACAATGGTAGCATTACTGCGGGTTATCGCAGTGATTTTTTCAGGGTATATATAGTTTTCAAGGTCTGCGAGTGCAATTATTGGCGTGTACATATTTTATGCGTTTGGCGTTATTGTATACACTCCTGATACATATGTCAGGGTGAGATTATTGGTGGTGCACCAGGACTGGAGGTCGGCGGCGCAGCAGAGGGGGGGCTGATTGTCGAAATCATCAACGAAGAGATCGCAGAGCTGCTGGTCTGTTACGGTTACTGTTTGCCCTTCCAGGGCTTTCCTGATATCAGCGTAGTGCATTATTAGAATGTTTTGTTGGGGTTACGTCTATGTTTAACCATTTTGACCATAGCAGTGGCTTTAATGGCTTCTTTGTTGTTGATCATCCATATAGCACCTTCTACCGCATCAGGACCGTCATCATGCGCACGGCCACCGGGACCGAAGGCAATAAACTGATCGTACAGGTTTTTCATGCTGATATTGGAGCGCTCATCTTCATTGAGGTATAGTTTGCCGTTCCGGTTGAGGGGTTCAAGCAGGGATTCTATACGGACGAACTTATCGGGCTTGCTACGCTGATCACCGGTGATGGGGACTGCTTTGCCCCGTTTGCGCGACTCCTTGTTAAATTCGGCATAGAAGATATCCTGCATAAAGACAAGCTCCATGAAGTAATAACATGCATGCTGGCCAACGAAGTCCATGATCTGATAATGCCAATCGACCATAGTAGCTGTGCCTGTCTGCTCTACAAATGCCTTGATCACATGAAATTCATCTTTCCACTTGCCGACCAGTACTGTGGCCTTAAAGTCGTTTTTCTTAGACTCCTTATACGACGGGTCCGTGTAGCATACCAATAAGGAATACTCCTTGAGTTGCCTGGCGGGCTTGTATGCCATTTCTTTAAACACGGACCCTTCGTATATTGGATTATTGTAGTATTCTTTCTGCACTGCGAAGTAGCTCTTCTGGCTGAGCACACGGTCAATGCGCTCTTCGGAGTTCTTTTGCGGCCATGTTGATTTACCATCTTTATCACGGATGTTTACAACATCCACATGATCAGCGAAACCGCAGGCGCGAACTACGCAGCAATCAAGAGCGATCTTGTTACCGCAAAAAATAATGGTTGTATCCTGGGATATGGAACGGGTTGAGATCAGGGCTTCATCTAGCCATGCCCAGCGCGCTTTTATGATCTCCTGATTGCGGCAGTCCTCATCCGTATCGATATCATCTACGAGCAGCACATCAGGTCGTATCTCTTCATTACGGGAACCGCGTGGGGATTGCCCAGCGCCGAGGGCGCGAAATGCTATGCCGCTGCGTGTGATAAATTCTTTGTCGGTCCAGTCTCCGGAGTTTTCCTGTATGCCGTAATCGTTCTTAATGCGCTCATTGGACTCCATATTTGCTTTGTATGGGAGCAAGAGGCGCTGTGCATTTTCAGAGGAGTTACTTACTAGAAGGACGTTACGTTTGCGCTGACGGACAAACGGCGGTAATTTTTGTTTTGCATCTTTAGGTATTGCTTCGTTGTGGACAAGATGGCCTACCAGTGTGATATAGAATGTGGTCATCATTGTGCGCGTGGACTTCGCAAGCTCACGGCTCCACATGATCACTTCGTACCATTCGGGGTTGTCTATTATCCGCTTTGAAGCTGCAATATGGAATGGTGCCGGTGGTATCGGTTGGCCATTGGGTTTGGATGTGTATTTCGGAAAGTAGTATTTATACCATTCCTCCGGGTCGGCTTCGAGCCGAGATATGCGGGCACGCTTATCCTTTGAGGTCTCAGATAAATCGACGGGAGTACTGGCAGCAATATTTTTGGTATACTGTTCCCAGGTTTCAACCTTGCGCTTATCTATGGAGGATAATGTGGTATTCATACTAATTTTTAATGGTGCTTAAACGGTCTTTAATAAAGCGATCGGACCAAATGTTGATGAGCTTGGATGCTTCGAAATCTTCTTTTTGCACGAATGATATAAGAGCAGTGAGGGCGTCAATCATTTCACCTATGCCTGTACTATTCTCCAGTTTCTTAATGGAGTTGGTAAGTTTGATAATGCGGTCTGCATCCGGCATTGTATTGGGGTCATTGTCCTGCAGGGATTTAACGCCCTCCTTATTGAGGAGGTCAAGCATTTCATATAGCATGTTAAGCTGCTCCTGCTTTGTTGATAGAAGGGTTTTGCGCATGCCGTCCCATTTGCCATCATTTACCCAGTTGGACATGGTTTTTTCCGTGACACCGACTTTCAGGGCAATGTCCTTTTGAGTGTTATTGCCGCGTATGTAGAGTTCTTTGGCCCATTCCTTTTTCTGGTGCGTGAGCAGGTCTTGTTTCGCCATAAAAAATGTTTTCCGCTTTGCCCCCGACGTTGTCGGGGGGCGCGTGTGGAAACAAAGTTCATTTTTCAGTGGCTTTTAAATTGGGATAATAACAATGACGGTGCGAATAATGCACCGTCATTGTGTTTGTGTCATGAACGGCTATAATGCTGTTTGGTAGCGTGTTTCAGGAGTTGCAATTTTACGCTCATACCACAGGGAATATGGCATTAAAAGCGACAGGCAAAAAGTTTGTGATCAGCGACAGCAGCGTGAATGTGTATAACATGCGCATGATGACGAGCGGTTATGATATGGCCGAGTATGCTAAAAACCCAATAGGTTATTACGGCCATAAACCTGATGATGGTGTGCTGCTGAGGTGGGAAGATATACACCTTGATGGTGACCAGGTGATTGCTTATCCGAGTGTGAACATGGACCATCCCCGGGGAGAGCGTACTTATAATGAGATCATTGATGGCCTACTGAACAGCGCGAGTGTAGGTAAGTTGTGTATCAAGGAATATCACCTGGAGGATAACGCTGCTGATCCTGAGAATCCGATCATCGTTGTTACTAACTGGTATAACAAGGAAACCAGTGTTGTGGACAATCCTGCTAACCGCAATGCTATGAAGGCTGAGCTGTATGATGGGGAAGGCAATGAGATCAACCTAGACGAGCTTACTATTGATTTAAAAAATAAACTGAAGGATATGGCCAAAATAACGATTCCGGTAACGCCGGAACTTTTGTCATTGCTGAACCTTGGCGATGATGCGACTGCTGATGCAGTGATAAAAGGCATACAAGGTTTGTCTGATGAAAACAAGACACTGACAACTAACCTGGAGAAGGCTAATACTGATATTGCTACTGAGCGTAAAAACACAGCAGCTGCACGTATAAAGACCATCCTGGATAAAGGTCTTGAGGACAAGAAGTTTAATGTAGCTACCCGTAACAAACTTGAAAAACAGTTTGCCGAGTTGCCTGATCAACTTGAAGACCTGGTAAAGGACATGACGCCGATGCCTAGCGTAGTGGATGCGCTACAGCAGAATACTGACGGCCTGCCAAAGGAACTTGCCGATAAGAGCTATGACGATCTGCACCGGATGGGCAGACTGGCAGAAGTGCGTGACGGCTATCCCGAAGAGTATAAGAAGCTGTATAAGGCGAAACATGGCCGTGAACCAAAGGTGGAAAAAGCAAAGTAGGTGAAGGGTGCCAACGCCACCGGGGCTAAAGGGGAGCACAAAGCCAGGACAAAAAGTTTTAAAATCTAATAATTATAACAATGAAGAAAAATATCAGCGGAGTACAAGCACTCCTTTCGTTAGTGGCCTTTATGGTTCTTATGGGAACAGGGGCGCCGGTATTGCAGCACCAGTTCGGCGTACCGCCGTTGGTGACGTTTGCAGTGGCCATTTTAATAGTTGCGATCAGTGCGCTGAGCCGTGCGGTTCATGGCGGCGATACAAAAGGCACGCCGGTGATGAATGCTGTGCAGGTAGAAAAATGGGTGGACTACATCATTGAGCGCCTGTGGAAAGATAATATGTTTCTTCAGAAAGCATGGAGCGATGATGATTTTGTGGTGAACAATAGCCTGGTGCATATACCACAGCCCGGTGCAGCACCAACGGTGATGAAAAATAATGCGACATATCCGCAGGTAGCTGTGCAAAGGACTGATAGCGATATTACTTATTCGCTGGATGCCTACAGCACTGTGCCTACGCATGTGCCTGATATAGACCTGGAAACCATCAGCTATGATAAGGTAGCCAGCCTTATCAATGACCACTTCGGATACCTAATAGAGGGTATGGCCGATGATATGATCCATAAATGGAGCAATGGCCTGAACGGCTCACTGGCCAGTGCCGGTGGCAGCGTGATCAATACGATAGGCGGCGCAACTACATCTACAGTAACCGGACAGACGGGTAACCGCCTGGCGCTGACATACCGCGAGCTGCAGCTGGCTCAAAAGGCACTGAATAAACAAAAGGTGCTGAAGACAGGCCGTTACTGCCTGCTGAGCAGCGAAATGCTGGACCAGTTCATCAACAGCCTTAATGGTACGCAGTATAAAGACTTCTCCAGGACATATGATCCTATCACCGGTACGGTGGGTGAGTTTGCCGGATTTGGTATCATAGAGCGTGCAACAGTGGGTACTGTGCAGGCAGCGCTGAGCGCCGGTAACCTGGTAAGTAATGACTTCCTGACTGCAGCCGGAACAACCGATAATGAGTTTGCGCTTTGCTACCAGGAGAATACGGTGAGCCGTGCGATAGGTGAGCGGAAATTGTTCCAGCGCTTACAGGACCCATTGTATTATGGCGATATCTACAGTGCGCTGATCCGTATGGGTGGTGTGCGTAGAAGGGCTGATAATGCTGGTGTGATAGCGATAGTGCAGGCAGCTGCTTAATAGTTTAAACCGAGATAAAAGGATTTTTCATACGATCCTATAGCCCGTAGCCTAACCAGGCACGGGCTATAGGCGGCAAAAGACAATAATATTTAAACGATCGTTTTATGAAGAAGATTATTTTGTTCGTTGCAATGGCTGCCTGTTTACTCACGGCTGGAACTAACGCCCAGGCGCAATATACCCCGAGCTGGGGCACGAATGGCCTACCGGGGTCTTATACAAAAGGTAGTTTTCCGGCCTTCTACACTCCGGTGGATACTTTCCCGAGCGGAAATGTGGCGTATAATGACAGCGTGTGGCTGTACCTGGGCAAGGGGTATACTACAGCTCCGGGTTTAAGTAACCTAAACAGTATCACCTTCCAAGCGGATATCCTGAAGGTAGCGGGAACGCCCACTGTGGTAGCTACGCTGTACGAAGCGGCTGACCTAAATGGTACTTACGGGCCTTTTTCGGGGCCGTCATATGGGAGTGCGGTGGTAGCTTATACGGTAGTGCCTACGAGCCTCACCGTGCCAAGTGTAATACAATATACGGTACAGGGTAACCCGGCAGTGAAATATTTATGGACGATCGTGCCGAGTGCATCGAGTAGCGTGGGTTGTGTGACCTCTGCGCTGATACGATAACACCTGGTAAGGATCGAGTAAGTATTTATAACCTGTAAAATAGTAGCAGTGCATCATCAAATAGACCTGGGAAGCCAACATCATAAGAGTATACATGGGGCATTTTTGTTTATGGTATGCGTGGTATTGCATATCACTTGTGTGAAGTTTTCGGGGTTTCATTATGATCTGAGCGCTTTTACAAATCATTTTTCACTGGGAGACACGGTGAGTGTGCTGAGCGGTGTGGGAAGTATAGCAACGGCGGTGGTACTTGTAAACCACTATATACTGCGTAACAGGCTGCTGCGTAAGGAGATCAAGGATGGTAAGGGAAGTGATACGGATAAGGAAAAAGACCAGGAAAAGGAGGACGGCAAATGAACCAGAACAAGGATTATTTATTCGGTGTGTTGATCATAGCGATACTGTTTTCGCTGATCGGCTTTGGATTGCTGGCACTCCTTAAGAACGTGGACCTAAATAAGGCTACAATAGTGATATCGTTCCTGACAACAAACGGGGCGTTCCTGATAGGTTATAGATGGGGGAGTAGCAAGGGGAGCAAGGACAAAACGGACTTACTGGCTAAAGAGCAGGAAGACAAAAAACCATGAAGAATTTAGGTAAAATATTCTTTGGCATATTACTTGGCATAGCAGCTACGCTTCTTATGGGGCGTGGGTGTAAGCATAAGGATGCGGACCGTGCGGCTAAAGAGGCGGCTAAGAAGGAGACTTCTGTGATCGCTGATATTAATAAGCACCGGTTTGATAGTGTGCAGTACTACCGGGACCAGTTTGACCAGGAGCACGCACAAAAGGCTCTGATATTGGGAGACGAAGCAGCTATCAAGATATTTTACAAAAAGAAGGAAGATAGCCTGTGCACGGTGCTTCACCTGAGAAATGCCCAGCTAAAAGATATGACCGATGTGGTAAGCCAGGTTAACGGCTCGTTTACTACGGGAACCCAAACGGTGGGTGAGCAGGATATAATATCGGGTAAACCCGCTGGCTGGAAGGGCTATATGTTTCAGTACAAGGATGATTATATGCAAGAGACGGGGTTTGTGGATAGCGTGACCACTGAGGTACACTACCAACTGACCATACCGGTGAGCATTACGACTTTCTGGAAGCGTAAGTGGTTCCTGGGGAAGAAGCATTATTTCATTGACGGGTTCAGTACGAATAAAAATGTTCATATCACCGGTTTAAGCGGTGTATCTATAAACAGGTAATTTTTTTAGTTATGACTGAGGCTACAAAGATCATTGACTGGAGTAAGGTGGAGCTGGAGAAACTTTTTAAAGTGGTGCCTGTTGTTGTGAAGACTTACGGGCCACAAGCTCTGGAAGTGTGTAATACCATTAAAGCGGCTTTGCAAACACCAGAGGCTGCCTTGATAGAGGATGCAATAGAACATATGATACCGGGAGCCGGTGTTTGGGAGGCGGCGATTGTGACAGCTATCAGCAAGGCGCTGGGTGTAGCTATACCGATGATCACCAAGATAGATGCTAATGCGGCTACAGGTGAGAGCCTGAATGCGCAGGCGCTGCAACTGGTGCAGTACTTGCAGACGCTGAGTCCGTTTATGCAGCATGCGGGATTGCTGAAGCTGCTGAGCGGGTTGTTCCTGGCACTGGACTCTAAGTTGACAGAATTGGAAACTGACAGCGCTGCACAGACTTTATATGCAGTGAGTAAAAGCCAAGCTGCATAATGCCAGATGTGAGCTGTGAGTGGTACTGGGCTGTAGCAGCCTTCCTATTTGGCGGTTTTATTGTGTGGTGCGGGATGACAGCAGCAAGCAGTGTAGAGAGCCTTACCAGGGAAGAGGAACAAAAGTGCACGCAGCATATACTGAAGGATAGCAATATAGGGGTCGAGGAACGGCAGGAGCTTTTGGATGCGCTACAGGAATACGCGGTGGATATAAATTACGAGTTGACACATTTACCTCCGAAACTGGAGGCGATAATAAGGACGGTAACTGACAAATGGATATGAATAAGACTGATCAACTAAAAGAGGCATTAAGCAACAAGAACGTTAAGGCGTTCCTGGAAATGATCCGCCACAGTGAAGGCACTGTAGGTAAGGATGGTTTTCGTATGATGTTTGGTGGCAAATTGTTTGATTCAATGGCTGATCATCCGCATATCTTTTTCAATTACAAGAATAAGGAGGGCAAGGTGATCAAGACGAGTGCGGCGGGAGCCTATCAAATTACCTGGACTACATGGGTGGCTCTGAAGCAGATGCTGGAGCTTACTGATTTCAGCGAGGAGAGCCAGAACCTGGCGGCGCTGGAGCTGATCCGGGAGAAGGGAGCGCTGCTCCAAGTGCAGGGAGGATATTTTGTAGATGCAATAAACAAGGTGCGGGAGATATGGGCATCGCTGCCGGGAAGTGGATGCCATCAGCCGGAGCATAGCCTGGCAGAAGTGGAAAAGTGGTATGATGATGCGGGAGGAGAATTAATTAGCTGATTAGCTGATGTGATTATTAGCTTATAAAAAAAGTATTATGAGGGCGTATTTGAGCATGTTATTGTTGTGTGGTACTGCGGTGATCTCCGGATCGGCTTATGCACAGGACACGGTAAAGGTGGAGCATGATGCTTATACTACGGTATTTGTAAAGAGTAGCCATGTACCAATATTGGTGACTTATACGCTTTATAGCTACTCATTTGATTGTGATCAAACACAGCGGCTGGCCAGGACAAACAATTTTAAGGCTGATCCGGAGGTGAATGGTACGGCGCTGGGGAAAGATTATGACCACAGCGGGTATGACCAGGGGCATTGCATGAGCGCGCAGGATAACATTTGCGATTCGATAGCAATGGCTGAGTGCTTTTACTATACAAATATGATACCGCAGGCTCCGGGACTAAACAGAGGCATCTGGAAGGCACTAGAGGGCAATGAGCGGGATCTCGCTACCAAGTATGACAGCATCAAGGTTTATATAGGCTGGTATGGGACCGATAAGACGATAGGGCCGGATAAAGTAGTGGTGCCTGAGTACTGCTGGAAGGTGATCTACATACCAAGTGCGCATGAATGGGATTATTACATTTTCCCGAACAGAGCATGCGATGGTACGCCTGCAAGGTATATGGATACCCTGCATGAAAAGCAGTGCAACTGGACAGCCGAGCAGAAGCAATGGATGCTGTATATACTGGCAGAGGGGACACGGAAAAATTCAAGGTTTTAAATAGCTTTTAAACAATAATTAAACACTCTTTTTTATGAAGAAGATCAATAATGCCCGATCGAAATATTTCGAAGGCCATAAGGATGCCAAAGAATTGTGGTTTGTAAAGATAGGTGGCGTGGATAAGGGGTACCTGAGCGAATGGGCTGCCAATAACAGCATCGGTAAGGCAAAGGATGCTACAGTGGACCATATCACCCGGGAAGAGGTGGAAGAGTGGATAGCCAATGGTGGCGAAACGGCACCGGCTACATTTGACCATGAGGTGACAGAACAAGACATGATCGAAAATCCGGAATTTAAGGATCAGGGTATCAATGTGGGTGACATTATCCAGGTTCCCATTGATGCGGAAGATAAAGAGCCAGAAGTGGTAACACCTGAAGACGAGAAGCGTGATGTAGCTGCTGCAGCGAAAAAGAAAACTGCTAAGAAGAAGAAACCAGCAGCTAAGAAGAGCGCAAGCAAAAAATAGTGATTAACAAACGGTTCACTCCGGGAAAGGGGTAAGTAAACAATAACATTTTTAATACCATTTTATGGCAGCTCCAAATAAGAAACTTTATAACATACAGGCAGCGTTCAGGAGTAATCCAACGCTTGACGCCATGTATGTGACCAGCGATGGCCTTCCATTTAAGGCATCTACTGATGCCAACCGGCATGCGGCAAACCTTATGAAAAAGGCTACTCCTCAAGTGATGCCTCCAGAGGGCACTCCGGCATATGCGACCACACAAGCGGCAATTACAGCTGCAGGTGTGGTAACCAATATGAGCAGGGCACTTGTGGGTGTGCCTCCGACTGGAGGTGCTGCCGTTCCGGCTCCTGCTGCTGCCGTTCCGGCTCCTGCTCAATTGACGCTGGCCCAGGCAACCGAGGCAAATGATAAGGCGCAGGCTGCACTTGTGACTGCCCAGGAAGCATATAATGTAGCTAATGGCAAACTGACCGATGCACAAGCTGCGCTGGGCGTCCTGCCGTCTACTGCAAATAAGACAGCAAAGGGCATTGCTCAGAAGTTGGTAAATACTTGCACAGCTGCTATAGCTGATGCGAAAGCAATTTTGGAGAATGCTGAGTTTGACGCGACAATGGCCGCACAGAATCTGGCTGCTGTACCTACTGCCTAAATTAATTTGAAAATTTGAAAATGTGCAGATTTGAAAATGCACTTTAAATAGAATAGTTATGAAACTGAAAGGGTTTTTTGAATTTTTGATAGGGGTGGCAATGATGCCTTTGCTGGCGGGGGCTTCTCCATTTATGCATGTTTTGTTTGCGGTGATCCTTGTGCTGGCGATAGTATTGCCAAAGCCTAAGAATACGTTTTTCCTGAAGTATGGATTGCGGACGACTGCTTGTGGTACAGTTACGATCAATATCGCGCAGGCGTCCATCGGGCAGTCATTGCAGACTAATGACGGAATATGCGGAATGGTGCTTACAGGGGTTACTGAAGAAGGTGGGTACACCCTGGGCACGCCTATATATGTGACGAGCCTGGCAAGCGCATCGAGCGGGGCAAATGCAATTACCCTGGCGAACAATCCTTTTGCTTACCGGCAGATCAGCGATTTTTACAGTGTGCCCGGGACGGTGAATGCGGGTCTGTATATCATGCTTGTACCCAATACTATGACGGTAGCTGATATGGCCGATAATACGAACAGCGCCAGCGCGAAGGTATTATTGAATTATGCCAAGACGGCGGGATTGCCTATAAAGAAACTGTATATTATGAGCGATGATACGGTGGTGACTGTGGCTGATATAACTGCAGGCATTAACCCTGCCTGCTATACTGCAGTTACGAATATGCAGGTGATGGCTACAGCTTTTGCTGCTTTACAGTTGCCATTCAGGTGCATAATAGGCGCTACTTCTTATGACGGAACTGTAGGTAACCTTACGAATATGACCAGCGGGACTACCAATAACCGTGTGGAGCTGCTGCTGTGGGACTTACAGCCATCCAGTGGCTATAGTGGTGGCGCGGCATGTGCGCTTGGCTTTACGGCTGGTTGTGATGCAGTATTGCCGGTGCAAAGGAAGCGCAGCCGTGTAAAGAACGGGCCGCTGCCAGGTATAAGCGAATGCTATGTAGGTACTGAGACTGTTGAGGCTGCAGGCGGTGATATAGCTACCATGGTGACTAAGGGATTTGCTACTGTGCAGACTTATCCGCAGGCCAGTGGTTACTTTTTCTCAGGGGTGCCGATGTGTACGGCCACAAGCGACACTTATAATACCCTAGTGGCAGGATGCGTGATAGATAAGGCGCAGATCATAGCCTACGCAAGGTATTTGCAGGAGGTAGATGACGAGGTGCCAGTGCAGGCAGACGGGACCATTGATCCGAGCTGGGCGGGAAACCTGCAGCAGGAGACGAATAATGACTTTCAGACTAATATGGTGGCGCCGGGTAATTGTACGAGTGCGAGCTGCAGCATAAGCCTGACACAAAATATTGCTGAGAGCGGCCTCCTGGCTATAATGATAGTGGTGAATGGTGTGGCGTATGCTGTGAATATCCAGATCACACTGGGGCTGGCGGCGTAGGTAATTTGAAAATTTGAATATGTGCAAATTTGAAAATGCACTTAAGTTAAAAAGTAAAAAATCGTTTTTATGAGCCAAATAGGGTTTAATGAGTATGAAGAAGCTACCTGGAGTAATGGTACTTTCTCTGCAGGTGGAAGCGTGAGCGGAAAATGTACCGGCTATAAGTATAAAGAGAATTGGGCCGATAAGCCTCTGTATGCCGCAGGGAATAAGCCTCGTGCCATACAGCCGGGTAATATTGCTTATACCGGAGGTTTTAAGCTATTGCTGGGAGACTTTACTGCGCTGACCGTGGCAGCTAAAGCTGCAGGCGCAAAGAGCGTGTGCGGCATGGTAATAAGTGTAGTGATCACTTACCTGCCTCCAGGTGGAACTGTAATGCAGGATACCTGGGTAGGCTTTAAGATCAGCTCATATGAGAAAGGCTGGGACCAAGGGGCTACCGAAATGGTAATGGACTGCCAGGGGAACTTTACGGACCTGGTGACGGTGCCTTAATGCCCATAAGATGAACACTTAAAAACGGAGATAAAGTACCCAAATTGCCCCGCCCTGAAGCGGGGTTTTGGGGTGCAAAAACAACATTTAAACAGCATTTTTATGACAAAAGACAATACTATAAAATATAAGACCGAGTCGCAAAAACCTATGTATATAGGAGAAGTAACACCTGAGCAGATAGAACTGTGGAAGGCGAATCACCTGAGGGGGATATTCCAAGTGATCGATGATAATGAAAAGCATATCGGCTATTTCAGAAATCCTTTTCGCGGAGATGTAAACGCTGCACTTGCTAAAGCTGATGCAAAAGAGCCACTGGCCACTGTCAGGGTATTTGCGGAGCTTCTCTGGCTGGGCGGTAGTGATGTGTTTGTTACTGATACTCCAGAGTGGCTTGGAATGACAAGCGAGATCAGGGCGAAGATGAATGGTGTTAAGGCGCGTCTGGTAAACTTATAGGGGAAGCGGAGGAAAATCTCGATACCGATTCTCCCCTATATATCGAGACTGTAGTAGAGTATTATTTTCCGCGTTTTGATGCTAAGAACGCTACAGATGAGGAACTGGCAACGAGGGTGGCGATCATGAACCACATCAGGAAGGAAGAAAAGCGACAGAGCCAGGCGAAGGGCTAAAATTGAAAAACGGGGAATTCCATATAAATGACCTAATGTATTTATGGGCGATATAGTAACATTCACGCTCGAACTAAACGAGAAACTGAGTGGTGGCATCCAGAAAGCGGCTGTTTCCACTCATTCTTCTTTTGGGGGTATCCATGACGATATAAGCAAGGCTGCAAAAGGGCTGGACGACCTGGGTAACGAGCGCAAGATACGTGTGGATCATGGAAGCATAGGTGAAGCAACCGGCGCGGTAGAAGGGCTCACCGGCGCAATGGAGCGGCTGAGCGAGGTGCACCTGATAGGCGGCATGGCACTTGGTGAACTGGTGGCCAGGGGGGTGGAAAAAACAGCAGACTTCGCGAAGGAACAAATAAAAGACGTATTGGGCGGCGGTATGGAGGAAGGCAAGCTGCAGCTAGAAATGCAAGTGCTGGCCGGTGATGATGCAGGTAAGGACCTTTACGAGCAGATACATAATTACATTCCAAAAAGTTTATTTGGCCCTGAATTGAACCACGAGGCCGTAGTGCTGCTGGGGATGGGGGAAACCATGAAAAATATATTACCGGACCTGAAGGAGTTCGGAGATATCAGCATGGGTGATGACCAAAAGATGCAGAGCCTGATACTGGCATTAGGCGAAGCCAAATCGCAGGGTCACCTGAGCGGCATGGAGATGCGCATACTCAGGACTACCGGATTTAACCCACTGGTGGAAACTGCAAGGGTTACGGGGGAAAGCATGACAAACCTAACGGCCAGGATGGCTGAAGGGAAGTTTTCATTTAATGACCTGCGTAAAAGCATGGAATATGCTGTGGCTGAGGGTGGCCGCTTTCATGATATGCAAAACCGGATACTGGAAACGCCAGGTGGCCAGTATAAGGAAATGATCACCAATATAAAACAGGCGAAGACAGAACTAGGGCTGGCGTTGCTTCCTTCAGAAGCTGAAGTGATGAAAGCGTTTATGCCACTTGTAGAGCGGCTTCCTGAAGACCTGAAAAGAATGCAACCGGCATTGGAAGCCGTGATACACGACTTTGCCGATATGGTGCATTGGGTGAGCAATAATACTGATACCCTGGGCAAATGGGTGGGCGTAATAAAGGTGGGTGTGGAGGCGTATGTTGCCTGGAAGGTGGGAACGGTGGCCATGACTGCAGCTAACTGGTTGTGGACAGCAAGTGTGGGAGCAGAGACTGCAGCAACAATAGAGAATACTACGGCTGTTGAGGCGCAAACCGCAGCACTTGCCGAGCAGGGCGCAGTAGTGGAGGGCCTGGGGTTGAAATGGGCAGGAATGGGCCTTGCTGAGCGTGAAGCGCTAATTGCAACCTCGCAGGCATCGTTTGCATTGCCGATCAGCACGATGGGTGCAGCTGAAGGAGCCAGTTTGGGCGCTGCCGGTCTTGCCGGTGGGTTTGCTGCAGGCGTGAGCAGCGCGATAATACCGGTGGCCGTAATGTACTTCGGGGCGCAGGCCGGTGAAGCGATGGGATTGTGGAAGGTTAAATCAGGGTGGGATCTAGCCGTACCGGATGCCATACTGATAGAGATGGGCACGGATGCTTATTCGCAGGGGTTAAGAGACAAATATGCGGCAGAGGTTAGACGTGACAACTTACAGCGTCATCCTGCAGAGTATGCCTTTGGGTGGGACCTAAATAATATGGTTGATCCCGGGAAGGATTTAAATGGCGCTCTCCTGGATAAGTACGGAGTCAAGAACCCGAATTACAGTAAGGCAAAAGAACCGGGGGAAGGCGGATTGAGCAGTGCAGCAGATAGCATCATTGGTGGCGGCCCAAAACAAATACATATTTCGGCAAAATTCGTTGTGGAAAAAGTGGTTGTAAACAGCGCAACCGAAGGAGCAAAACAAGTGATCGCAGGGTTTAAGGAACAATATTATGAATTGCTGAAGGGGATACCCGGATTGCACTAAAATATACAAATGAATAACTATACTTCTCCGGTTGTAAATCTTGATTTCCTTGCACAGTTGTTTGATAAGGTTTTTTACGTACCTGCGAGTGCATTTGCACCGGCTGTGACTGCTCTCAAGGGTGATGGTGGTATAACAGAGCTTGACCGGACGGAGTTCGGAACCTATGGCGCTCCCTATTATGATGATGACGCCAGTGGGCGCGAATACTTTATGCCGGTGCAAGTGACCTATACAAATAGCAGTGGCCAACAAGTCGTCTATAACCTTCCGTTTCCCGTTGTGTCAATAAAGCCAGTAAAGCATGTTGTAGACACGGAAATGACGGAGGTAAACGGGCTTGTAAGCGAATTGATCAGTATTAAGGCATATGAGATCAATATAAAGGGTTTTTGTTTGGACCTGGTAGGTGATGAGTATCCGGAGAAGGATATTATCAGCCTGCGGAATTTGTTTGAGTGTAACCAACCAGTCAGTATCAAGAATGTGCTGACAGATGTATTCTTACTACGCCCTGAGCGCGATGGAAGTGACTGGGTAACAATACGAGAATGTGATTTTCCATTTGAAGTAGGTACAAAGAGCATTCAAGCCTATACTATTAAAATGCTGAGTGAGACGCCTTTTAGTCTAATTGAAATATAAAAATGAGCTGGCAGAGAATAAATAGCAGTGTGACGATCAATAGCAGCCTTGTTCCGGCGTTTACTTTCAGTGGCGTGCATGATATTGTTATTAATAAGAGCCTGCATAGCGTAGTTCAAACTGCAAAGCTGACACTACCAAGTATAGCCCGATTTGTACCTAAGAACGGAAGTACACCTGTTTGGGTGACCACCGGTACACAGTTTGCTGACGGTGATCCAATCACTATTAATTTAGGGTATAACGGGCAGATGAATAACGAGTTTGTGGGGTTTGTAAAGCGCAGGGACCTTGCAATGCCACTGGTGGTGGAATGTGAGGGCTATGTAAGGCAATTGCGTCTTAACAATGCTATCAATGCAAATTTTACTAAAGTAAATACCAGCGCAAAGGCATTGCTGGAATTGGCATGCCAAGGAACTGATATTACTGTCCAATGTCCGGTAGATTTTCCACTGAGCGGAATCCGTCTTGTAAATGCTGACGGGCTGAGGATATGTGATTATATCAAGGAGGCAAGTGATCATACGCTTACTATTTTCTTTATTACCCCAACTACGCTGTGGTGCGGGCTACCCTATACCGGATATGCAGCAGGAGGTGGAAGTACTCCTCTCACCTTGAATGGCAGCGTAGGTAGCAGAACCGTCCAAGGCAAGAGCTTTTTCGGAAAGCCGGGCGTAGGATACAGGATAGGATATAATACAGTAAAGGACAATCAGCTAAAAACCCGAATACCAAGTGAGCCTGTGCAAATCATTATGAATGGCAAGCTGGCATCAGGGACTGTGATCAATACAAAAAGCAAAGCGGCATTTGCAAAAAGGAAAGTACAAAGCCTTGTGAACCATGTGCCGGACAATGCAACGGTTGAAAAATTTGCCCAAGAAAAAGAGTACTTCATGAACTATATAGGATATGAAGGAAAACTGACTGCATTCGGTGTGCCATTTGCATTGCCTGGGTTCAATGCCTATATCATAGACAGCAGATACCCTGAACTCGAAGGCACTTATGTAATTGAAAGTATCCAGGTGAAGTTTGGAATGGGTGGCTATAGGAGGATATCGGAAATAGGGCCAATGGTGAATTTTAAAATGCCTACAACTTATAATTATGGCGGATAAGCTGGATAGGCTAATAGCGGAGCAACACAGGAGAATTGTAGGGATGGAGTCAAAGCGCTTTCCGGTGATGAGCGGCGTGGTAACTGAGGTGGATAGCGAAGGGATGATGTGTACTGTGCAACTGACGGCAGATTCGGAAGACCAACCAACGGACGGAATACTGCTGAACGTAATACTTAACAATGTGAACGGCATGTATATGCTGCCGGTGGTGAATGCAAACTGTGTGGTAGCGGAAGTAGATGGACCGGGGCAATTGATGCAGCTGCTGTGGGCTGATAGCTATACGAAGGTGAGCGTGACGGTGAATGAGACGCAGTTTATTGTAACGGATGGGCAAATACAGGCGAAAGATGGCGGCGGTGGAACAATGACAATGACCGAGGGAAAGATGAATTATAAAAATACCAACGGAGGTGATCTTTTCAAGATGTGGAAAACACACATACAGAATATGATGCAGCACGTTTTGAATGTAGAAGCGATAACCACTGACACGCCAACGGGGATGAGCGGAGTGCCTGAGAATGATCCGGCGTTTGCCCAGGACTATTCCAATTTCGGACAGGACTTAAATGCTTTAGGAGAAATTTTATATTGATGAGAAAGATTAAAAATATATTACTGGCGGTAGTGCTGATCTGCATGGGTTTTGCAGTGGCGCATAGAATAATTGTACTGAACGGGGTGACTATAGACCTGACCACCGATGGCAGCTACACGATACCTGGTGTGGGTGGCACATTTACACTGACGACCACCGGCAGCTCCGGGCCATCTACTTACAGTGGTGGCATCCTGAATATACCACAGTATGCAGGCGGGATGACAATGTTTGACTCTGCGTGGGTGATATCAAAGTTTGTACCGATAGCTGACAGCGGTACACTATATGTGACCCCTTCTGATCTGAGCG
>Ga0302192_10000740_pt1 | contig 20790 bp, 23 predicted proteins | sample II_Bog_E3_2_FD_200230 | JGI IMG/M metagenome (GOLD analysis project Ga0302192, IMG submission 200230) | Peat permafrost microbial communities from Stordalen Mire near Abisko, Sweden - II_Bog_E3_2 | ecosystem: Environmental > Terrestrial > Soil > Wetlands > Peat | place: Sweden: Abisko...
GCTGGTCTAGCGGCCATAAAGACGAGCAGGGGCGTGCGAACGGCCGTCCGTCAACCTATGCAGACCCTCCTTTCAACGGGTTCCGGCTATCAACTCCCCTATCCTGAGATCCAGCCATCAGTGCTGGGCAGTCGTTGACATTGTGAGTTCATGGACCGAGCACGCAACGTGCATCGAAAGACAAACCCAGCTCAGTTGCGACCTTGACGAGATAGGCACGATTCTCAACAAGTGGACGGGGTTTAAGGTTGGTCAATCGACACAGCTGAGTCATTGAAATGACCTTTGGCCCCCGAGCCAATTCATTCAGCGCCCAGCGGATGATTCGGCGCATAAATTGCTCCTTAGTCTCGGCTAAACGTTCTGCTTCGGCCAGCGTTGAAGGATACCGATCTCTTCCTCGATCGGAGAGAGCAGCCAATGCGTCGGCTGCCGTAAGCAAACGGGTCCGCGTAAGCCGCTTTGGCCGATCGGGTCTTTCGAATTCCTGACGTGCCATTTGCCTCACAGCCGCGGATGCCGCTTGATCGAGTGGATGGCGGTCTCTAAGCGCCTTCTGTTTTCCTTTCCTATGTCCCCATCGAGGTGCGGGAAGATGGCTCCGGAGCCAGGCTCGGTCGTACTTCCGCAGCCAAAAGTAAGATCCTGAGTGGCCTTCGGCAAACTCATTCCGCGACTCGCCGGGGTTATTGCGCCGGAATTCTAGAAGGGCGTCGCGGTGCTTCCCACGCTGTCGCATAGCGCTTGCCTCGCGATGAGCGTCGCAAAGTTCAGGCCGATCAAGTTCAATTAGAAGAATCGACCAGGCTGAAACGTCGTACTGTCGCTGAACTTTACTTTTTGGAATGCCATGCGCTAGGGCATCCCGTATCGCAGCGATGCGCTTGGCCCCGAGTCGCTTCGATGTGACTGTCGATAGGGGCAGGTGAATGTGATGATGCCGAAGATCGGCTGCCAGCGTGCAGAGACTTACACCGAGGCGCTCTGCGGCGACTTTGAGCCTTCCTTTTGCGGCATCGAGAGCTGATTCAATTGCTTCTTTTTCGATCCGCTTTCGTTTCAAGCTAAAGGTTGTCCGGTAACCTGAGGGCAGACGAACTCTTTGCTGTGCAGGACTGGATGCCACGGGGCTCCAAAGCGAGCTAATGTCATCCGTCACGAGTCGTGCGAGTAGCAGCATGCGCAGGAGAGATGGGATACGCCGGCCGTCGATCACATTGCGAGATAGAGTCCGACCTGCCCAGTAATCACGGGAGTTGCGCCAGTGCCCAACGCCTAATTGGCTGAGAACCGGTTCGCTAAACCGATCGAGGATTGATTCGGAGATCAAATTCTGATTCAGACCACCGTGCAAAGACCCAAAGCCTTCACGCCTCAACGCAGTGAGAAGGTTGGCTGCAATGTGCACCTTCGGCATGAGGTTTGGATTTTCGAGGATCGTTGTGACCTGCCGCGACAACCAAAGCCAGTTCTCTTCCGATTTGGCATCGAGATCCGCTTCTAGCAGTTCCGGCGTGCGCGGCTCACTGCACCCGCAACGGCCGGCCATCTGCCACCTGCCAACTGCCTGACGGGAACCTCGACCACACAAGCAATTGGAACAAAGGCGGCGGGCATGTGTGGCACACATGGTCACAAATAGTGGTTGATGCTGTCGGTACAAAACCGGAAACCCATAGGTCCTAAGGTCATGTGCGATGCAGTCTGGGCAGAATCTCGTCGTATGCCAAAAGTCTCTAGATACCGTGGCAGAGATTCCCAACGAGGCAGAGGGGTTTCCACTGCTTCCGGAGATGATGGTTCTGAGAACTGCGGCCGCACGTTCAGGGTGAGCAAAATGCAACAACAATGGTAGGAGCGTGTGGTCTTTGGCGATCAATTCCGGTGCGCCTTCCCAGGGATGGCTTGGCGGCAGGATTGATGCGAGTTGACGCAGGTCATGAGGGATTACGGAACTGGGCGAGGCGAAGTACAATCCGAACAATTCCAGGAGTCGAAGCCTCGCTCCGGCGCTGCGCTCCAGATAACGCGCAATGACCGAAGCGAGCGTCTCGCCACGTTGTGCAACAGGGAAACCGGGCAGATTCATATTCTATTCACCTTTTGAACCTTGGATTTCGCTACAGAAGAGAAACCTCTACTTGTTTGCCGGAAGGCGCTGACCAGAGTAATGCCGAACGAAATCGCTCCGACGCTGACAATTCGGGCATGTCTGCTAAGCAGGCTGGGCAGAGATTGGGCTGTTGAAGCTGATTCCACGGGCCGATGAATACTCGACCGGTTCAGCTTTTTCGGACGTCTCAAGGCAGGGAATTCCAACTCCAATCGTCTGGTTGTTGGTTAAAATGCAATCCCACTCCTTGTGAATCCTGTCCCAGGCGATCAGCAACTTGCCGAGCAAGTGGTGCAGCAGATAGAAAGGAAATGAGCTTCGAGGGGCGCATGGCGCGGAGAATCATGCGAAGCCGGTTCTACCACGTTTATTCTCGCCATGATCAAAGGCGTTTTGCTTGGAACGGGCATTGCAGCATTGCAGGCGGGATCTGTCTTTTCGGCACTGAAGTGTGGCCGCGGTGAGGCCGCTCGCTCAGTCCGCCCTTATCGCCGAAAGTGATGGTTCCGGCTATCCGCCGAATGAGATCTACATGGACGAGAAACGAGGGTTAATTTCAACCACCGGCGGTCAGGAAATGACAATGCAGATCCATTCACGCAGGCGGGGCTGAGTATGCCTTCAAAAAGACCGACCAACACTATTGGGAGGGAGAAACTCGATGGCCACTCGCAAGGACACGAAGCTACTTGCAAACCCAAAGCCGAAACAGATTAAGGGAAGCAAACAAAAGACCGTTCTCGATCTAGCGCGGCTCAGCGCTCGGGAACGGCTCCCAGTTCATGTTGCGGAGTGCTACCAGGTGGCGACAGGCACGAGTTGGGAAATCTTAAACTGGTTGAAAGGCGTTCCGGAGAATGAGCGGCAAATTCTGATTCCATTTCCGAATGAGGCTAGTTACCAAAAATACGGCCCGATCTTCTGGCAATTGGCGCAAAGGCTGCCAGAGATCGTCGAGAAAATTCAACACCGCAGGTTCGAACAAATTGTCGACGCTCTGACTCTGGAATTGCCGACAAAGCCGTGAGCCAGGTGGGCTAATGGGTTGGCTAAACCGGGCGGTTCGCCCAGAATTTTGGAAGGTTATGGAAAACGTCTGCAGGAAAAGGGGAATGGTGGGAGTGAGCGGAAAGGCTCTCTGCAACGACGATGAGTTTCGCAAGCATAAAGGCGAAAAGCACCTTACGCAAAAGTCTAGGTCCAGTTTTCTTGGCTTCGAGTATGAGATCACCCGGCAGACGTCTGCAATTCCTGGAATTCACTGGCGAGGACCACAGCGATCCTGACGCTCGGGGACTGGAGCGATTCTTTGGAATGATGATGTCTGTCCTGACGGGGGAAACGCCGTGACATGAGTTTTCGCGGGTGGGTATCGGAAGTTGGCGCGGGAAGGAAAAGAGACAGAGACATAGATCCTCCTCAACAGGTTTACTACGCGTAATCAGAGGGCAGCGATAGTTACCCACTGAACAAGGCAGTTTGCGACGACACTCATTGCGTTCCAGCCGCCCGACCCTTGAGAGTCTCAATCGTCACCAAAATCCGGGTCGTCAGGGCGTATTCCCCTTGATCTAAGGAACAAAGCATAGACAACAACGGGCCAGATAATAAGCAGCGCCGGCGAAACCAGCAGAGCCAGGAATCTCGTTTCCGGGCGCCAGCGGAAGAAGAAACAGTTCTTCCGCGGCGCGGTAAGAATCATCACAAACAGGCAAGATGCGCATGCAACAAAGCAAACGATGGCTGCCTGAGCAATGATGGGCAGCTGAAAAAACAGGTCGATGCCGTTCATCGGCGCTCCTTCGTAAAGACTGAAGTCAACGGATGCTGAGCCAACAGGGCGGGAAGATTTGAGAGGTTATTCACGGGACCGCGCTCGTAGGGAGGAGATTCGAGCCAGGCCGGGAGTCGTCCCGGCCCGTTCACTCTTGCCTCTTGTACTCGATCTGGCCGAAGAATCCCGGCGCCAGAATGGTGTCAGTCCGCTTGACGTAGGTGAGTTCCGCGGACAGGAGCGCTCCCTTCACCTCAAGAGCTCCATCTTTGTAGATGGCTCCCACGCCCGGCTTCTGTTCCTGGCCGATAATGAGGTATTCGTCGCCATTCCGCGTGACCTGGAACGTATCGTTCGGATTCTTCGTGTTGACCCATTTGCCAAGGTACTCCGATCCCTTGGATGCGCACCCAGTGAGGGTGACGGCACTCAGCAGGAAGATAGATATGAAGCGAAGGATTAAAGTTCTCATTGGGTGTCTCCAGTAGTTGTTTTCGAAGATAATTCGGCATTGCGGGTGCAGGATCACCTGCTGCCGAAGTCATTGAGGCGAGATGCCCATTCCATTCGTTTCTGGCCGGTCCGGCTTCGAGTTGCGGTGTCCTACATTATGTAGGAGTTCTCGAAGATCAGCTCCATCTCGCCAGGCGGCAGAGTTTCTTCGTCTGGGTCATAAAGTTCCGGATCTAGGTATTCGCATTGTTCGTCCTCGAGATAAGCCTCGAAGTCCTCAGAGGGATGGGCATCTGCCGGAGTGTAGGCCCTCCCCTCGTCCGCCATCTCGTTGAATCGCCTAGCACCCTCGTCACTCCAGAAGTCGAAAGCCGGTTCGACACTCTCCTCTCTGGTTTCTTCGTCCGGCGCGTTGTCGCAGTTTGTTTTCACTCGATGATTCCTTTCCGGGCCGTGAATCTCGACGAACCGGCCCGCTTTTTCGATTGTCGTAGAGAAACGCCGGTCCGGAATGCGAATGGGTACTTTGGATTGTTCCTGATGAGCACATCTTTCGATAAAAGGCCGTCGAGGTTAACCACGGCAACTCGATTTCGGAACTGTCCGGGGCTTGGGCACCTCGAACCGCAGGATCACGGCGGTCAGTCCAAGGGACCGAGCGAGGGGCAGAAGTCTGCCTAAGGGTAGAAGCGCAAGCCCGCACTCTGTCTTGGATAGGTAACTTCGGTCGATTCCAGGTGGCATCGATGCCAGCTGGGATTGGCGAAAACCGCGCCGCTTGCGTAAGCTCCGGAGCAGAACGCCGATCGAGTGAGCGAGTTGCTTGGAGTAAGTTTCCGGGTGCGGATCGAGCAAAGTGCCGACTTGAAAAAATAAGTACTCGACACCAAGAGAACAATGGCAGCGGACACAGTTGCCATCCTTTGGGTATTGGCGCGTTTTGCAGCGCCGGCAGGTAACGGTTTCGCTTTCGCGAATCGAGGGCAGAAATTGAAGAATGGGCATGGAGTTCCTTTGCGCATGCTGTAGGTGAGGTTGTCGGGATGGAGGGCGACCAACTGCTCAGGGTTGGGCAGGAAGCGTTGAGTGGTGCTTGCTCGGGGACGGTGAGTCCAGCAGCTCGGAATAACTTGTCGTCTTCGTATCCTGACCGCTGATCGTCAATTCGTGGGGATCTCTCCGCGCTCTTCGAGGATGGCTTCTAGATCGAAGTCACGCGCATCGGGGACATGTGCAGACCAGGACGACGCGCAGGTGAAGATTGACGGCGGCACGTATGGCCTATAGTTCCCAAATTGGATCGATTCTGGAGTATGGACTCGGTACCCCCCGATCCATAGGCGGTCACTGAGTGAAACCGCGTAGCCGAATGCGGCCAACTCGCTCTCGATTTCGTCGCTTATTGATCCCGGCGGAACATCTGCGTAGCCGTGGTCACTTCGCTCTGCGACGGCTATCAAGTTAATTACTGAGCGATTCATTTCGTTCCTTTCTGCGGACTTCCGGCGGCGACGACTGCACTCAGGGCTGCGCCCCCAGTCGCCAAATTGGTCCGAACCCCGGGGAATTCGCTCGGCGCAACGGAGATGACTCCTCCGGCTGAGTTTGAGTTCTGTGGTATGAAGGCTCCGCAGTTTGGTTTGGGCAGCCAGTCGAAGAATTGAGGAAGGTTGTGACCTCTGCGGAGAGGAGATTTCCCAGGACCAGAGAATCTGCACACAGACCCAGACTCGCGTTCTCGCGGAACAGCTCACTCGGGCAGATGTACCGCCGCGAAACGCGCCGCGATCGGTGGCGCGTGGTTTTAGCGATGGAACGCTCGGAAGATCCGTTCAACCCTGCATGCGTCGCCATGCCGGCCCGGACGCTGTGGCCAGCGATGTTGGTTGCATCAAGACCTGCGGTGGCGGCAGTATTCTTGAGAATCGCCGCGATCGAGTCACCTCGATGGCTGCGTGGAAGTTGAAGCGGCTTACTACGGAGCTCCGCCGGGCTGGATCGGGTGGCAGGTTCATGTGCAGTGGGATGCGATGTATGTTCGGCTGCTCGATCCGCACACCGGCGAGCTGTTGCGCGAGCATCTGGGCCAGAAGCGTGGCGGCCATCGCATCCGCGATGCGGACCGTCCGCGGCGCACGCCGCAACACACGCATCAACTGCTGGCGCGGGCGCACAAAGCCGGAGCCAGCATCGGCGCGGTCTGCGACGCCATCCATCAACGTCAGGACGAGGCGGGAAGGCGCGACCCCGGCGGAGCGAATACAACCTTAACACGCATCCAGAAGCCTTGAATATCTCGCAAAGCTGCAACAGCTCAAACCACACCTTGCCCAAATACGCTGCGGCAAGGTAAAACAATCACGTCTTCGGCCAATCCCGTTGGCCGGTTTTGAACTGATAACGTATGGCCGGTTTTAAGGTGATCACCGAGGAGTCTGGAGAAGTCTAGCGATCCTGTCATGTGTCTTTAGGCAGAGTGATAGACGGGGACTAACAGTTAGGACGGATTATTGAAAACTTCTATTCATTGTGCCAGGGCAGCAAAATCCGCCACAGGTACGTTCATGTTCATCGATGCTGAGCGTTGCGCAGTAGTTCGGAACATCCTCTAAGGTGCGAGCAGAGAACGGCCGTCAAAGGTCATGTCCAGCTCGGCAGCGACCTTGAGGATATAGCTGCGGTTTTCCTTAAGTTCTTCACGCGACGCGCTCGCCAATGGCTCCAGCCGATGTTGCGAAATAGCAAGCTTTTGCCTAGCTAGTTTCTGTAGTGCCCAGCGTATAGCCCTTTTCATGAATTGCGATCTAGTTTCAGCTAAACGTTTTGCTTCGGCAATGGCTGACGGGTAGCGATGTTTTTGATGTGAAAAAGCCGCCGACGCGCCGGCAACGAAAAGTAAACGGCTCCGCGTGAGCCGCACAGGCCGATCAGGTTTTGCAAGTTCTTGACGTGCTGCTTGCCTGACGCCCAAGAATGCCTCTTGATCAATTTGTTGCCAATCTTTGAGGGCCTTTCGCTTTCCTCTCCCTCGCCGCCCCTGGCGAGATTCAGGAAGATGGCTATTGAGCCAGGGGCGGTCATGCTTTCCGAGCCACAGGTAGGATGCGGAATTGCGTTCGGCAAACACTCGTCGCGACTCACCCGGGCTATCGCGAAGGAATGATAAAAGAGCGCCGCGGTGCTTCTCTCTTTTCCGGATAACGCTAGCCTCGCGATGGGCGAAGTAAAGTTCAGGCCGGTCAAGTTCGATCTGAAGAATTGAAAACTGTGTGATATGGTATAGCCGCCGAATTTCGTTTATTGGGACCCCTTGCACTAGGGCTTCACGCACAGCAGCGATGCGCTTGGCCCCGATCCGCTTCGATGTGACCGTCGATAGGGGCAGGTGAATGTGATGATGCCGAAGATCGGTTGCCAGCGTGAAGAAACTTACACCGAGGAGTTCTGCAGCGACTTTGAGCTCCCCTTTTGCAGCATTGAGTGCTGATTCAATAGCTTCTTTTTCGATCCGCTTTCGTTTCAAGTTCAACCTTCTCCGGTAATCTAAGGGCAAACAATCTCTCTGCGGTACAGGATTAGGTGCCACTGGGCTCCAAAGCGAGCGAATGTCATCCGTCACGAGTCGTGCGAGCAGCAGTATGCGTAAGGGGGATGGGATACGCGTGCTTTCAATCACGCTGCGATGCAGAATATGTGCTGCGTGCAAACTAGGGGTTTCGCACCACCTTGCAAGGCCTAGTTGCCTAAGAAACGATTCGGCAAACTGGTCGAGCAAGGAATTGGCCAACGCATTAGGATCAAGGCCGTTTCTCTTATCACTCGCGAAGCCGGCACGCCTTAGAGCGACGAGAAGATTGGCTGCAATCTGTACTTTCGGAGTAAAGTGTGGCTCGGCGAGAATAGCCGCGACTTGCCGCGACAACCATAACCAATTCTCTTCCGATTTAGGATCGAGATCAGCCTCCAGGACTTGAGGTGTGCGCGGCTCACTGCACCCGCAACGGCCAGCCATCTGCCATCTGCGGATTGCCCTGCGGGAACTTTGTGCACATAGACAATTGAAATGCAGAGGACGGGCGTGTATGGCACACATGGTCACGAATGGCGGCTGGTGCTGCCGATAGAAAATAGGAAATCCAAAGACCTTAAGATCATGTGCGATGCAGTCTGGACAGAATTTAGCCGTATGCAAAGAATCTCTAGATCCGATAGCAGGGGTTCCCAATGATGCAGAGGTATTACCGCTGTTGCCGGAGATGATAGTTTTCAGTACGGCCGCAGTACGTTCAGGGTGAGCGAAATGCAATAGCAACGGCACGAGGGTGTGACCTTTGACTATCAATTCCGGTGTGGCTTCCCAGGGATGGCCTTCCGGCAGGACTGATGCAAATTGGCGCAGGTCTCGGGGGACTACGGCGTCCGGCGAAGCGAGATACAACCCGAGCGTCTCCAGAAGTCGAGTCTTAGGCGCGGCGCTGCGCTCTAGGTAACGCGCGATAACCGAAGCGAGCGTCTCTCCGCGCTGTGCAACGGGAAATCCAGGCAGTTTCATGGGCGATCCAGAAAGGAGACAATACTGCTAATGGAGTCAGCTGTAACAAGTTTCTCGATTTGTTCGTTCGTCAGCGTCGAATTCCGTTTCTTCGTCGGAGATGTATGGCGGGTGCGACGGCCAGGTTTTGACGGACTCCCAGTGTTCTGAGTTTCGGCGGATGGCTGCGCCTCAGCTGCGGCCGAGTTTTCCGCGCCCATAGGCCGTTGATCTGCACCGATGTCATCCTCACTGCGGTCAATCGTTGGGTAGGCGTTCCGATAAAGATCGTCGAATTCGTCCATCAGCTTTGGATCTCCTGACTTAAGAATTCGAATTGCAGAATGTAGCGGGGTCATTCGCTCTTGATAAACCTTCCGAATTAGGTCGGCGTCGACTGTTTCGGCGCCGTCCCCTTCCATCGCCGCAAGTTGCGCAGTAGTCAAGACGGAGAGCATGATCCCGCTGATGCCCTGACTGACCTCATAAAGAGCCGCGGTAATTTCGGAGGAAAATTTTGCAGGTTCGCGGACCCACATGTACTTCCAAGCCGCACCGCAGAGCAGGTTCCACGCTTCGTCCTCGGATGACAACGGACGCTCTAGATCGAAGTAGCCACCTTCGCACAAGCGTCGTGCCGAACTCATGGTTCCCTCGAGTAGCCGTAGTGCCTTATATGTGCCAACCAAAACAATGGGAACACCCAGTTCGTCTCTTAAATTGACGAGAAGCGCGATGATTTTTTTCGCTCCAACACCCATTAACGAAAGATTCTGGAATTCGTCAAGCACGAGCAGCCCAACGTGATGGTCCGTAATAATCTTGCGGATTTGTTTCAGGTACTGACTACGGTCGGCCCGCACTTTGGTAAAGGCTCCGCTGTAAAGATTCGTGCCAAGGACACGGTCGGTGTGATCACCAAAAGTCGCGCACAAAGTACCGAGTGTGCAGTGCTCTGGCAGATTGCGCCTCAGCCACAAGATTTGCTTCTCTGGGAAACTATCACCCTTGAATTTTCTGTGTTGGCAAACCTGGTGACCGGGATAGGCAAGGATCCGGTCCATGAGAGTCGACTTTCCCATCCCAGAATGTCCGGCAACGAAGGATATAGTTGAGCGGTAAGGTGCGTTGGCGGGTCCTCCATACAGAATTGCCTGGCCCTCCGGGGTCATCGGATTGCGGGCCGAGTAACTATCAAACATCTGGGAACTAATATCGATGAGAGCCCGGCGGTGAGCGGGTAGCACCGGAACGAAGAAGCGACGCAATCGATTGACTCGGATGCGCCTGATCGAGGTAGGCAATTCGCGCTCGTTCGGGTCGAAATTCGCCCCTAAGCCGAGGGCAAGAAATGCATCATCGTCCGTCTCTGGTGGCAGGTGCAGATGAGCTAATAACGGATTGTCGTCGATTTCTGGTACACCGATGGTATGGTAATCGGGGTTGGTTTCAGGTCTTGCTTGTTGCATCTATCTTGCTCCAAAGCTGTTTGAGCTTGTCGGTCCCGCTAGACTTAGCTGAGTTATCTGAAGTATTGACGATTGACGACTTGTCGGCCAGCTCCGACGGCTGTGGCAGAGCGCCGTTGAGCCTGGCAGTACGCTGGTTTGCACGCTCTTGGGCGCGATTCTCGATGATATTGGCCTTGGCTACGCTGGTCTTGAAGGGGGTTTCTTTCTTCTCCTTAAGCGCGTTCATAATGGTTTGGCGCACGAATGGTAATCGTTTGCGGCGCCTTCCGTGTGCGTTGAAAGCCGCCTGTCGAGTGAGCGACTCCTGCCAGCCGCGATAATTATCGGCCTCTGAGAACGAAAACTTTAGGCGGTAAACTTCAGGGTCGATATTGAAGGCGGCTGTCCAGGTGTTGCGTTCTCTGTCATAAAAGTAGACTTCGGACGCAAGTATCGGATTGTAGGCGACAGTGAGTTTGACCTGGTTGGCGACAGCCGCGACAAGGTAGCCGAGTTCGCGCAAACGATCGCAGTTGAACACCTCACCTTCGACATGAATACCGTTAGGCCTCACGGTGGCTTTCGCCTTCGTGAGGAGATGTTCATAAACGAAGTGGGGGCCCATTTCACGAGTGAATCCTGGGCGATGCGTGAGGCCCCATTCGTAAAAACCGATGCGGCTTGCCACCTTGGCACCCTCTACCAGCGCGTCCGGCGGAATCCGTCTTGATTCGACGGGCTCCCGATTGATATCCATGATGATTTCAACCAAGATTCGCTCGAATTCAAATATGTTCAGGGCAGCTTCCTTCTTGCCGTCAGGGTCGCGGCGCTTGCGGATTTTGGCAAAACGCCCAGGCAGATCAAACCGGCCTGCCTGCGGCCTCTTGATTTCGGCATGCTTGCCTTCGACGGTCCCCTTTGCTTGTGGATTCATTGGGGGTGGCGTTTCGACGCGGATACCGGAAGCCGGAAATTCCTGACCCATGTTTGAAACCAATTCAGCACGGTCGGCCCGCAGCATATTGGGCAATTCATGGCACGGCCAGTCTCTAGCTTCGTACGGCAGGCCCAGCCTTTCGAATACCGCCGCTTTATCGCTGAAGCAGTTGTACAGAGCTAGCGCGGCCGTAGCCCAACTGGGATTTTCCAACGTGACAGCATAACCGACGATGGCATTGGAAAAGATATCCACGATCAGATAGACGGTCGGCCTGCCCACCAACTTTCCTTTCGTCAGCCTAGATACTAGCTGAACCTGAAAATGCGTGGCATCGATTTCAAAGAATCCCGGGCCGAATGCATCGTCGGTAGCCCTGCCTCGTTGGCCCTGAGGTAGTTCAGAATCTGCTTTGAATGCAACTCTCTTTAACTGGCGAAAGCGATACCTGGTTTGCAGCCAAGTCGGTGCGCGGTACTTTTCGATTAGGTTGGGATCTAGGAAGTACCCCCTCTCAGCGGGTGAAAAGGCCTCCTCGGGTATGCCGTATATCTCGATGAGCATGTCATGGTAAGCGTCAGACCATTTCCTGTCCTTCCCGACAATGTATAGATCCCAGGCGCGTTTGATTTTGTCCTTAACTTCGGAGGAAGGAACGTCCGAAGCGAACTCTGGAACTCTGCTTTTGACTCCTCGCTTTTTCCCTGTCGTCTGCGGATTCACTGATTGATCGCGCTCTCTCTCAAGAAAAACGCGGACCACTGCGGCCGGATTTCGGCCGAATCTCAGCCATTCGCATACCCAGCGCTTGATCGTTCTGCAATTCCTTCCTGTGGATTGGGCGATATCCGCGATGGCACTCGCCAGCTTCTTTGGACCGTGCAGGAGCGATGGGTCTCGCGCGAGAGTTCCGGTGACCTCTAATACTCTCTTGTAGCGTTCAGCCGCACCTTCAGGTAGATCGCGTGCTACCGAGGAGAAATTCAAGTAGGGATCGGTGGTTTTTGTGAGAGCGCCGGATCTAAGGTGCTCAAGCCAGTCTCGGTAGCTTACTGCGAACGGCAAGGAGTTGGCCTTTTCGCCGATCGGGATCAGTATGACTTCCTCCGAACCAACCATATCGATCATCCGTACGAGTCCTTTGATCTTTGGCAAAGGTACGGTCGGTTCGAAGACGTCATGGATTGCAAACATTTCGCCTCCTTATGTAGCAAGTGCGACTGGAGCACGGTGACCAAGCTCCACGGCATCGATATCGATGCGGCTGATGTGCTTCCAGACTGCGGTGCCCAGCAGCGCAAAGCCGGTCTGCACATCGATACCCAGATCGCGACTCGTTTTCTCTAAGATTTCGTTGAAACGAAGGCCCTGTGCATGGTTTGCCTCAAACCGGTGGCTGAAGAGGGCCGGAGCAATCCCGGATTTACTCGCCCGGTCATCGTGGCGTGCCAGCTCGAAGAAGTGGAGATTTCCAGCACGCAATTTCGGGATGTTCTTCTCGGTTGCGAGGAGCCAGGAAATTCCCCGGCGGTTCCAATAGAGGCGCTCGATGAGCAGTTTTTCCAAAGTCTGAGGAGTCAGATGCTTGCTAAGCGTCGCACTGACGGCAATCAGTTCAATGCCATCTAGATGCCTCTTTGTCAGAAGGAGGTCAGTTGTAATAGCGGTCGGTGTTGTGGTCCCTGGATATCTCGGATGTCTAATGCCAAGCTTGCTAGCGATTGCTTGCGTCTCGTCCCAGGGCAGGAGTGCAAAACGTTCCCGTATGTCGATAATGGTTGGGCTATATTCGGCTAACAGATGTACTTGGTACTCCTGTCGCGTTATGTAATGGTGAATTCGACCGCTGACCGGGCTTTTGACGGTGTTGGACAAGCCGCCCGAGGGGATGTCCCGGACGAACATGAATGGTTTGTACGCCGCGCCTTCCCCTTGCCCAAAGCCAGCCCTAATCCATCCTTCTACGATTTTCGGTGTTGGCCTGCGAGCCTTCGTTCCAGCCATAGGTTTTTAAGATTGTTTCTCCTTCGGTGAGCAGATTTTTTGCGTGGTTGGCATTGTGGGATTCACCTCGATCAGCGCCGACCGTACACACCCAACTTTTGCCTGTTGACTCGGGTTCTCCTTTCGGAGTAACGTAATCTACGTTAAATGCAGTTACAGTGTAACCGCATGTACGTCACTTGACAATACAATGGCTAAATCAAATTCTGCGTCGGCGCAAACCGAAGTAACTCGTCGCGTGCGAAATCTTCGAGTCGCGCTGAAGCTGAACCAGGAACAGTTCGCCGCCAAGATGGGGGTGGGGCGTATCGCAGCCTTGTATTGGGAGAGTGGGCGCTCTCAGCCTTCTGCTGAGGTTTATGTACGAATGGCGAAAGTCGCGAGGGAAATAGATCTGGAAAGTGCCGTTTGGTTTTGGGAGCAAATCGGCGTAGATCGAGACGCGCTTAAGGATATCCTTCCTGAACTCAGGAAATCCTATGATGAAGCCGAACAGCGCGTTCGCGTTGCGTCACAAGAATCTGCGAAGGGCATCGTCAACGTTCCAATCCTCCGCGGTATAGGATCTGCGAAGGAGCCGCTGGTTGCAGGGCCAGAGCAAATCGAAGGATGGTTCCCATTACCTGCGGTACTCATCCCAAATCCATCAAGGACAAGTTGCATCCGTGCCCCAAAGGGCATGAGCGCACTCTTCGGAGATGACCTCGTTATCGTGGATGTTACGCCACTCCCCCTCGAAAAACTCTGGGGTAGGATAGTAATTGCGATTCGTCATAGCACTGGGACGGCGTATGCCGGTTTTCTACAGAAGCTCGAATTGGATAACCGCCAAATAAGTGCTCTGAGTCAGATTCGACTCAATGAAGATTTCGATCTCAAACACACCACGCAAATCACTGACATGACGAATTTAGCTGCCCGTCAAAGAAAGCAAAGTAAACGGACAGCCACCGATCTTCTCCAGTTACCTGGAATTCTGCTAACCATGACGCCGAGTTCAGACTGGGATTTGTTAGGACACGCGATTTGCTGGATCAGCTACAAGGACCAGGGCTGGCTTACCGCCATTGAGGGGACGCCCGATCCAATGTAGCATGGACGAATGTCAGAAAGCGGCTCAATCTCCGTTTTCCGGGGCACAGATCGGGCCGCTCGGAATCGAAATTCAAGGCGAACCAAATTCAGACAATGGAAAAATAAATTGTCCTTCAGAGGAAATTGGACAAAATGTTTTGTCTCTGCACCGCCAGAATTGGACAAAAAGAATTGTCCCTTAACATCATGAGGGTTACCCGAGCGATTCCCCGCGGCCTACTAAACGCGACACCACGCGCTTCTCAACGCGCCGTAATCTCCGCCCGCTCAACTCGCCGGAGGCCCGCATGACCGAATCCGTGAACACCGGCGGCCGGCTGCGCGCCTACCTCGAGTTTCTGGCCGCGCTTCTCTATTTCTTTTTCGCGCAGCATCTCGCCTTCCGTGGCGCCCATGGGCTCGCAGGCGAAGCCTGGTTTCCGCTTGTCGAGCAAACCATGCTGGTTTTTCTCCTGCTCATTGGCTACGCCGCCATGGGCTTCTGGTTCGAACGCCAGGCGCACCCCATCAGCGAACAAGGTCTGCCGCGGCGTTCCGGCTGGCCGCGCGAAGCAGGCCTCGGCCTGGCAACCGGTTGGGCCATCGCTCTGGTCTGCGTCCTGCCGCTCACTTTATTCGGCGGCATCGCCATCTCGTTTTCTCCGCAGGCTGCATCGTGGGGCTGGCTGGTGGCCGATACCGCCTTCTTCGCTTTAGCCGCCCTGGCGGAGGAGATCGCCTTCCGCGGCTACGCATTCCAGCGCTTTGCCCAGGCCGTCGGTCCCATTGGAGCCTCACTCGGCTTTGCCGCTATCTACGCTATTTTGCAAGCCCTCATTCTGGGCGCAAACCACGCCAGCTTCGCCGTCTCCATCGTGCTCACGCTTGTCCTTTCCGCGTGTTATGTGCGCACCCGCGCCCTATGGCTCAGTTGGGGTCTCAACTTCGCCTGGAAAGCCAGCCGCGCCTTGCTCTTCGGTCTCGCCATCAGCAGCGTTACCAGCCATTCCCCGGTGGTGCAGGGCGATCCCATGGGTTCGTTCTGGCTCACCGGCGGTGCCTTCGGACTCGACGGCAGTTGGCTCACAGTTTTTGTGCTTCTCGCGGCCCTGCCCGTGGTCTTTCGCATCACGCGCGACCTCAACTACCGCTACAACGCTCCCGTGATCGTACCCGGCGGAATCCCCGTCGATCTCGATGCCATCGCGCGCGCCCAGCATGAAGCCGCCATGGGACCGGCCGCGCCCGCCGGGCCTGCGCTCGTGCAGATTGGGAATGCAGCGTCCGAGGGACCAAGAGACAAGGGCAACCAGCAATCTGCGAGCAGCCAGCCCCCCACCGCCTGAAGGCTAATAGCTAAAAGCTGGTTTTTGGCTTGCCCGGTCTCGTTCCCTGGCGTTGGAGTGGCTCAGTCGGCTCTCAAAAAAACTCTTGACATCGTTATTTCGCTTTTGATAAAAACACGATCGTTCGTTTTTTGAACAACCGTTCGTTTTCCTTTATGCCGAAACTTGCCAAACAGCGCGCCGACCAGAATCGCTGTCAGATCGAGAAGGCGGCTTTCAGCCTGTTCACGCGGCAGGGCTTTCATGGCACCAACATCCGCGACATTGCGGAGCTGGCGCAGGTTTCAACGGGCGCCATTTACACCTACTTCCCCACCAAAGATGCGCTCTACGTGAGTGTGGTCGAGAGCTACCAGAAAAGCGTGGTGTACAGCTATCAGAAGCGCATCCGTTCCTGGCTGGCGCGCGAATTCGAGAACTCCCAGGAGCCGTTCTCACGGCACAACCTGGAGGGACTGGCGCGCGAGATCCGTTCCTTTGTCTACGATCACGCCGACTACTGGAAGCTCATGTACATCGACGTGGTTGAGTTCAAGAACCAGCACTTTGCGCACAGTTTTCATAACATACCGGAGCAGTTCAACTGGACGCTGGATGCACAACTGAGAAAAGTAGCGTCCAACCCCGCTTGGCGCGGCATCGATCCCGGCTTCGTATTAGCGACGATTTACATGCAGATCCTCACGTATTTTCTGGTGGAACGGCTGTTTGGCGGCGAGCAACATCTCGGGGTCCCGGAAGACACTGCGATCCGGAGGATGATTGACATGGCGCTGAACGGGATTTGGAGAATGGACATTGCTGGTTCCCCAAGGGCGGGAAACCAGGCACGTCGCAAGCGAAGCAAGAACAAGCTGGGCAAGCCGGGAAAAACGGTCGCCAAGGCCGTCGCGGGAAAGAGTGGACCCCACTGAGAGATTTGCATCGAAGAGGATCTAACAGATCGGCAAGGAGAACCTATGAGCATCGAGAGCCTGAAGGCCAAGCGTGTGCTGGTGACGGGAGCGGCGGCGGGAATCGGCAGAGCAACTGCGGAGCGTTTTGCGCGTGAAGGCGCCCGCGTTGCGGGATGGGATGTGAAGGCGGAAGCGGGCCCGGCGTGGGAAGCAGAGTTGCGTGCATTAGGCGCTGAGGCCCGATTTGCCGCGGTAGACGTGACGAATTCCGGCGCGGTTGAATCCGCGGTGAACGAGATGGTTGCCGCGTGGGGCGGTGTGGATGTGCTGGTGAACAACGCCGGCATCCTGCGCGACGGGCAGCTCGTGAAAGTGAAAGAAGGCGCGATTGCCGGAACCATGAGTGACGAGGCATTTGACGCGGTTCTTTCGGTTAACCTGCGCGGCGTTTTCTACTGTACGCGTGCGGTCGCGCCGCACATGGTTCGCGCCCACACCGGCGTGATTCTGAATGCGTCTTCAGTGGTGGGGCTGTATGGCAACTTTGGACAGACCAATTATGCGGCCACCAAGGCGGGCGTCATTTCATTCACGCGCACCTGGGCGCGCGAGCTGGGCAAGTACGGCATTCGCGTGAACGCCGTGGCGCCGGGCTTCATCGCCACCGAGATGGTGCGCGCCATGCCAGAGAAAGTGCTGGAAGGTATGCGCGGGCACACGCCGCTGGGCCGCCTGGGCGAACCTGGTGACATCGCCAATGCCTATGCGTGGCTGGCCAGCGACGAAGCCGCCTTTGTTCACGGCGCCGTGTTGAGCGTGGATGGAGGAATCGTCCTGGGAACATAGCGGCCCGGCAGCGCGAATCTATCAGGCAGGAGAATGCGCGTATGCGATACGCACAAATCATCGGCACGGGAGCCTATCTTCCGGAAATCGAAATCACCAACGACATGCTGCGCGAGCAACTGGCGCATGTGCCCGGCTACGTCGACAGGATGGAAGCCAACACGAGCATCCGCAAGCGCTGGTACGCGCCCGACCACTGGGCCACAAGCGATCTGGCATTGAAGGCCTGCGAGAAGGCGTTGGCTGACGCGGGACGCAAGCCCGAGGATGTCGACCTGATCATTCTCGGCACAGATTCCCCCGATTACATTACCCCCGCCACTTCGGTAGTTCTACAGCACAAGCTGGGCGCGAAGCGCGCGGGAAGCTTCGATGTGGGCTGCGCCTGCGCGTCATTTCCGGCGGGACTGGCGATTGCTTCAGGCCTGCTGGCCACCAACGGAAACTTGCGGACCATTCTCGTCGTTGGGGTCTATATGATGCACAAGCTGGCCGATCCCAAAGATCCCACGGTCTTTTTTTACGGCGATGGCGCGGGCGCTGCGGTGCTCGAGCCCTCAGACAAGCCAGGATTCCTCTCCTGCGCGTTTCTCGCCGACGGATCCTATGCCAAACACTGGGGCGTTTTCGCCGGCGGAACAGCGGAGCCGGCGAACGAAGAAGCGCTTGCGGCCGGACGCACCAAGGTAAAAATGATGGAGCGCTACCCCCCTGAAGTGAATGAAGAGGGCTGGCCGAAATTGGTGCGCGAGGTGGCCGCGGCGGGCGGCTTCAAGGTGAGTGAGATCGGGCAGGTAATCTTCACGCAGGTGCGCAAACAGACCATCGACAAAGTGATGGCAGCACTGGGTCTCGACCGAGAGCGCAGTCATTGCATCATGGAAGAGCAGGGTTACACGGGATCGGCTTGCGTGGCCATGGCCCTCAACGACGCGCGCCGGCTGGGCAAGATTGAGCCGGGCAGCATCGTGATGCTGGTCGGTTCGGGCGTGGGCTATAACCAGGCAGGGGTGGCGTTCCGATGGCAAAGTTAGAATCCCGCACCGTCGACTCCGCGGCCGGACCGCAGCATGTTCTGGCCGCGGGTTCCGGCACACCCTTGCTTCTGTTGCACGGCATAGGAGCGGCCGCGGCCAGTTGGTCTTCGGTTGGCGAGGCGCTCTCCTCCGAGTACCGCGTGGTGATTCCCGATCTCGCGGGCCACGGAGCCAGCGCGCCGTTGACGGGCAACCTCACCTTCGCAATCCAGTTGAGCGCGCTCGAAGCCATACTGCACGCGGAGTGCACGCAGCCGGCGATCCTCGTGGGCCATTCGTTGGGCGGGTGGCTGGCCTGTTTGCTCACGCTCAACCATCCTGAGCTGGTGCGGCGCGTGGTGCTTGTCAACGGGCCCCTGCTGCTGCCTTTGCCCGAAGGACTTTCCCTCATCCCCAACAATCGTACCGATGCGGCGCGGCTCTTCGCCGCGACCAGCTCTTCAACCAGCCCGCCAGTCAGCGATGCGATGCTTGACGCCTACATCGCCTATGCAAAGGCCGGTCCTATCGGCCGCTTCGTTTACGATCTCGAGGCCTGGAAGCCATATTTACTCGGCGATAGCCTCCACCGTTTTCCGCGCCCTGTGGATCTCATCTGGGGAATGGATGACGAGCTGGTGAGTTTTGCCAATGCGGAAATTCTGCTGGCCACGCTGCCCAACGCGCGCGTCACGCGGCTCGAAGGCTGCGGCCACCTGCCGCATATCGACTGCGCGGAACGATTCATGCAAGCCCTGCGCGCCACGCTGGAGCGTCCCGAGCAGGCGAGCGAGGCGTCATGATTGCCGGCGATATTCTCAGCGAGCGGGCACGGCTCTCGCCACGCGATGAGGCTTTACTCACGGTAGCCGACGGCCGGCGCTTTACCTACGGCGAACTCGATGCGCGAGCCAGTCACCTGGCACAGTTGCTTCGTACGGGACTGGAGATCGCCAAAGGCGATCGCGTGGGCATTCTCGCCGAGAATGGTGTCGCCTTTCTCGACGCATTCTTCGCTGCGGGGCGTCTGGGTTTCATTCTCATTCCACTCAATACCCGCTGCACCGCGAGCGAGCTGGGACAAGTGGCGCGCGACTGCGGCATGAAAGCGCTCTTGCATAGCGAGCGCTATGCGGCGGCCGCCGCGGATCTTTGCAGCGTGGCGCCCATCGCCCTGCGCCTGCAACTCGATGACCGCGCCTACGCCGGCGGCGAGGAGATTTGTGCGCGTACATCCTGCAAGCCGGAAGATCTGTATCTCCTGCTTTACACCAGCGGCACCACCGGCACCCCCAAAGGCGTCATGATTCCGCACCGCATGGTGGCATGGAACGCATATAACACTGCGGCGTCGTGGCAACTGAGCGCAACCGACGTCTCCAGCATCTGCACGCCTCTCTATCACGCCGGTGCATGCGTTTCCATGCCCGCCCTCTTCTTACTTGGCGGCCGTATCGTGTTGCACGACGGCTTCGATGCCAGCGCCGTTTTGCGTGCCATCGAATGCGAGCGGTGCACCTTCTTTTTTGGCGTGCCCACCATCTTTGAAATGCTCACGCGCGCGCCAGATTGGCCCGCGGCAGATTTGAGCAGCTTGCGCTGGTGCATCAGCGGCGGCGCGCCGCTGCCCGCTCCACTCGCCGAACTTTATCGCCAGCGTGGCCTCATCATGAAACAGGGCTACGGACTCACCGAGGCCGGCGTCAACTGCTTCGCGATGAGTGCCGGGGAATCCGAACGCAAGAAAGGCTCTATCGGCAAGCCCATGCTCTTCACGCAGGCAAAGCTCGCCCCCGTCCCCGGCGTGGCGGACGGCGTCGGTGAGCTGTGCCTGCGCGGACCGCATGTCGCCTCCGGCTATTGGAATCGGCCTGAAGCCACAGCTCAAACCTTCGACACGGAAGGTTGGCTGCACACCGGCGACCTCGCGCGCGTCGACGACGAAGGCTTTTACTGGATCGCCGGGCGCCTCAAGGAGATGCTGATCTCCGGCGGCGTCAACATCTATCCGGCGGAAATTGAGACCGCGCTGCTCGATCATCCGGCCGTCGCGGCCGCGGCTGTTGTGGGCGTGCCCGACGCGCAATGGGGCGAAGTTCCCGCCGCATTTCTGGTTGCACGTGCTCCTGTCACAGCCGAGGAAGTCACAGTTTTTCTCGGCCAGCGATTGGCGCGTTACAAGCTGCCCAGGCGGATCGAATTTCTCGCCGAATTGCCGCGCACCTCATCCGGAAAGATCGCGAAGAAAGAGTTGCAGGAGAGACTGGCGCGCTCGAATGGCGCCTGATGTGCTGCCCGCAGGTGCGATGGCCGCTCCCGCCGCACTGAAAATCAACGGAGACACGA
>Ga0302192_10000758_pt1 | contig 20453 bp, 19 predicted proteins | sample II_Bog_E3_2_FD_200230 | JGI IMG/M metagenome (GOLD analysis project Ga0302192, IMG submission 200230) | Peat permafrost microbial communities from Stordalen Mire near Abisko, Sweden - II_Bog_E3_2 | ecosystem: Environmental > Terrestrial > Soil > Wetlands > Peat | place: Sweden: Abisko...
TGGCCAGGATTGCGGCGAAGAGAATAGTTTGAAGAGGAAATTTACGAAGAATCACAGGTCTGATTATCTCACTTTGAGCAGGGCAGATGGGGGTGGTGGAAGTTGGATGAAGGGCGAGGAAATGCGGCGGCGGAGTTGCGGCGGAAGCTGGGAGAACTGAGCCGGGAGTGGGCTCGGGGGCGGGCGCATGTGGAGAGCTACGGGGAGCCGGGGGTGGTGGTTTTTGCGCCGGAGGAGGGAAGGCACGGGAACTTCTTTGATGCGTCGTTTGCGGCGATTGTGGGGAGGCCGGAGTGGATGCGACGGTTTGAGAAGATTCATGCGCAGGGACGGGCGTTGCCGGGGGCAGAAACGGGGAGGCGATGGCGGGAGCTGGACTCGTCGATGAGCTCGGATGCGCTGCTGATGAATGTGTTTTGCGCGCCGGGGGTGGTGGAGTCGGCGGTGGTTCGGAGGGCGCTCGGAGTTGATGGAGGTGGTCCGGAGTTTGGGTGGAAGGCGCGGGTTCCGCTGGCGAGTGGGAGAGTTGACCGGACGGAAGTGGATATGCGGTGGGGAGGGCTCTTGGTGGAGGCGAAGCTGACGGAGGGGGATTTCCAGACGCGGGCGGCGCGGGTTGTGGAGGGGTATCGGGATTTTGACTGCGTGTTTGAGCGGGAGCGGCTGCCGCGGGTGGAGATTCGGACGGGGCGAAGGCGGACTGCGGCGGAGTTTGCCGAGGCATTTACGCAGGAGTGGGATGAGCCGGTGGTGGATGACGGGGCAGCAAGGGAGTTTCAGGCGGGGCTAGTGGCCGAGGCGCGGGAGGCGGAGCCGGCGGAGGCGGGGTACAGGGGGTATCAACTGATTCGGAATGTGCTGGCGGCGTATGCGACGGGGACAAGCTTTTGCGTGGTGCACGATGAGCGGCGGCCGGATCTGCGGGAGGAGTGGTACGCGGTGATGGGTGCGGTGAAGCTGGCGGAGATGCGTGTGCGGTGCAAGGTGCTGACGTGGCAGGAGCTGGCGGGGATGGTGCCGGAGGGGTTGCGGTTTTTTTTGGGGGGGAAGTATGGGGTTTGGGGTGGGTGATGCAGGAGCTTTGTCGGGGGGTGTTGGCTTCAATGGAGCTGTGGTCGGGGAATCGGGGATTTGTTCCGCTATGGCGACTTTCCATTCCCTATCTGTAGTAAATGAGCGCTACGGGGATTTATCATTCACCGAGAGCCACTTCCGCTTCCAGTTGGCAATACATCGCACGGAACCCATCATTCAGCGATTCCCAGACCTTGTTTCAGGATAACTTCCGGGTCGCCGACGAATTGCCCAGAGCGCCCTCTTTAGGTTAAGAGTCGCTTCTGAGCCGGATGATCGAATGATTGAATGAGCGTTCTCACTATTTGTACAGCATGGCAAAGTGACTGTTCAAAAGCCACTTCGGAACGACTCCTTCGCTTTCCTCGTATATTTCAAATATGCAACTTAAACTGGCGCTACCTCTTTTTCTGGTTCTGGCATTTTTTGCAAGTCTTCAAAGCCACGCGTCCGACTTGGCCTTGGTTGGAGCAAAGATTTATCTTTCCCCATCTAAACCACCGATCGAAAGCGGCACGATCCTCGTACACAGTGGCCACATTTTATCGGTTGGGCCAATTGCAAAGATCAAAGTCCCACGCGGTACGACCGTAATCGACTGCAGGGGCCTCGTCGTGACTGCCGGTTTCTGGAACAGCCACGTGCACATTTTTTTGCCGGGATTGATTCATGCGGAAAACCTCTCGTCGGAGCAGATCACTTCACAACTTCAACTGATGCTCACGCGGTGGGGATTTACTACGGTTTTTGACATCGCTTCTGTGCTCGAGAACACCAATCTCATCCGCCATCGCATAGAAAGCGGCGAAGTGAAAGGGCCTCAGATTCTCACAACCGGTGAGCCATTCTGGATGAAAGGCGGAACGCCGATTTACGTTCAAGGCTTCCTCGAAGCCAATCACATCAGCATCCCGGAGGTGGAATCAATGGCGCAAGCCAAAGAGCGAGTGCGCCAGCAGATCAACGACGGAGCAGTTGGCATCAAGATTTTCGCGAATTCCGCGGAGCGCGATGGCATGTTAACCATGCCTTTAGACGTGGCCCAATTGATCGCCGCCGAGGCCCACCATGCTGGCAAACCTGTTTTTGCTCATGTCTCCAATAATCAAGGCATCGAGGTAGCGATTCAGAGCGGGGTCGATATCCTGGCCCACACGATTCCCACCGATGACCTCTGGAGTCCATCTTTCGTCCACCGTCTAACGGCAGCTCACATGGCTCTTACCCCCACGCTTACCCTTTGGGAGGTCGTGTCCCCGAACGCCACACCTGGCGAACTTGAAAAGGGCATGAGCAGGGCGGCCCAGCAACTGGGGGCTTTCTACCAGGCAGGGGGACAGGTTCTCTTCGGGACCGACGTTGGCTTCATCGAGCACTTCGACACTTCAGAAGAATTCAAGTGGATGTCGCGCGCCGGAATGAGTTTCCAGGGGATCCTTGCTTCGCTCACCACCAACCCCGCCCAGCGCTTCGGCTACGCAACTCACAGCGGACGCATCGCGAAAGGAATGGATGCCGACCTTGTGGTTCTGAGTGCTGACCCGGCACAGAACACCTCGGCATTTTCAAAGGTTCGATACACGATTCGCGGTGGGGACATTATCTACGCAGAGAAATGAAATTCCGCGAAAACCCATGGTGTACATCCGGACGCCCTTTGTAATTTTCGGTTGATCGCGGGCAGTTGAGGAGCAAACCTGAAGTAATTCTCAATTGTTACCAACAGCCCAATGCACTCATCCAGCGTGATTTACATGCCAAATTGAGGATCGGGAACGATAAACGCCCTTGTCGTCAATTGGTCGGAGCTCGTCTGGAACTTGGGAGGCTGCAGGAATCGAAGAGGCTCCCCTATCCTGGGGGCTGGAAGGCCGCCCGGGGAAGTGGTGAATTCGATTCTGTTGGCTTTCCTGACGGGGTCGGCGGAGGGGGTATTGCTTGAGGGTTCGGGGTGGGGGCGCTCTCGGGAGACATGAAAAGGCATCCCTCAGGGGCAGAAGCCCCGGGGGCATTTGGGGCTTAGCGGCACGGCTGAAGCCGAGCCCTTTCAAAACTGCTCAAGCTGTCGGCGGTGGGCAGGGGCAGAAGCCCCGTTGATGATGAGGGGTGCCTATGTACGTGCTAAAGCCCGTACCCTTCACAAAGAGGGCTACGGACATTGGGCAGTGGGTGAAGCCCGTGCTCTTCACTATGCGGGTGGCCGGCAGTCGCGGGGGGCTAGCGGTGCCTCTTTCTGGAGGTTTTTCTGGAGGGGGAGGCGTGCGTGCTGGAATGCGACCTTGTGTGGGTGAGGGTGGTGCGTTCTGCGCGGCCATGATGGCGGGTGTGTCTGCCGTGGTGGGGCGAATAGGTCCACTTGCGGATGTTGCCGGTGTCTACGTGGATGAATTGGGCTTTTGGGTAGTAGCCTACGCCGCCGGCGCCGAGGGAGAGGGCAGCGTCGCGGAGGTCCGCGGCTGGGACGCCGGGGACACGGATATCGAGCGCGGTGGCCTCAATGTGCTGGGAATGCTCGGCTGCGTTGGTGGTTCCGCTGGCGCGGAGGGCGTCGTTGGTCTCTTTGGAGCGATAGCCGGAAAGGACTTCGATGACGCTGGTGGGTCGATTGAGCTTGGAAAGCATGGTGTAGAGGAGGTCGAAGGCGCGAGGGTCGTAGGATTTGACTTCGCCGTTGTGGCTGTCGCGGAGATATCGGTTGAGCTTGTCGAGGCCCTCGAGGATATAGGTATCGCCGACGCGGTAGGTGACGTTGAGGTTGTCTTCACCCTGGCGGGCTAGTTTGAGGACATAGCGCGGGCCCTGGTCGGGGACGAGTTCGGAGAGGAAACCGACGTCGGGCAGGTTGACGTCCTGCAGCATGAACCTGTTGGCGTGGAGATGAGGATGCCTGGCGTGGAGGGTGGTTGCGGCGCTGGCCGAGGATGCGGCTGCCGCGAGCAGAGCGAGGGCGATGAGGGAGCAGAGGAGGCGGGCGGGGACGCGGCGATGAATGGATGGGGCAAAATGCATCGGCAAAAGGGCAGGACTCCTGATCTCTATCGTTATGTAATTTCAGCTGAGTCCGGAGGCGTGCCGCCTTGGGGGCGATGCGGGAGATGTCCGGCAACGCGAGGAGGTTTGGTGCCGCAGGTTAGCTTTGTGTTTAAGTTTACTGGAACGGCGGGGGTTCCGTCCAAGGAAAGCTGATATTTAGCCGGCGCTGGATGCCCATTTTTGGAGAGTGGGAGGGGTGTCGGATTGGGAATGGCGGGGAAATGCCCATCCCTTTCGGGGATGGGAGAGGGCATCCCTCCGGGGCTAAAGCCCCATGGATAGGAGTGGTTTCTATGTACGGGCTAAGGCCCGTACCCTTCACGAGGCGTGCACAGGCGGCTTGCGGGCGGCGGTTATGCGCCGCCGCCGGGGATGTAGGTGTATTCGATTTTGTCGGCTTTTTTGATGGGGTCGCCGGTGAGGTCGTGGGTGTGCCAGGGGACGGATTCGCTGGTGACTTCGGGGTGGCTGCGGAGGTACTGGAGGGCGTAGACGGCGGCGGTTGGGTCGTCTTTCTGGTCGGCGAAGCGGGCGGATTCCCAGGCGGCTTTGTCTTTGACGCCGAGTCGGCGGTAGAGGATGGCGAGGTTGTAGTGGGCGGCGAGGTCGTCGGGGTCAACGCCCTGCAGGCGCTGGTAGACTTCGCGGGCCTTGGGGTAGTTGTGCTGCTGGTAGTAGCTGAAGCCGAGTTCGCGGAGGGCGTCGCGGGAGCGAGGGTAGGGGACGAGGACGGCTTCCAGGTCGTCGATGGCTTCCTTGACCTGGCCGCCGTTGCGCTCGACCAGGGCGCGGTAGTAGAGGGCGCGGGGGTCGTTGGGGAGGAGGGTGAGGGCTTTGGCGAGGTTGGGGCGGGCTTCGTTGTACTTTTCCCAGAGGATTTCGACGACGGCCATGTTGGTGAAGGCGTCGGCGTAGTTGGGACGGAGGGCGGCGACGCGCTCGAAGGCGTGGACACTGGCCGCGTACTGCTGGCCGTCGAGGAGGCAGATGCCGTAGTTGTTCCAGCGCATCCATTCGGGATTTTCGTCGGGGGAGGGCGGGATGGGTGCGTTGAGGCCGAGGTTGAAGGTGCGTGACTGGGAGGCCATGTCGACGATGGGCTCAGGGTAGTGCTTCTGGCCCATGGCGTAGTCGAGGAAGTGCTGGTTGAAGCGACGGTAGCGGACGGTGGCGGTGAGGGAGATGGAGCCGGTGAGGTCTTTGGGGATACGGAAGCGGTAGCGAACGAGCTGGCTGCGACCGGACTGGAGTGCGTTGTTGTAGGCGAGGACGCGGTTGTGCCAGATCTGGTGGAGGTCGTTGAACTCGCCCTGTTTGTTGATGATGCGGTTGGTGAAGGAGTGGGCGGAGGGGTCGAGGCTGCCGTCGGGCTTGAGGAATCCGGATTCGGAGAGGGATTTGCCGGATGCGTCCTTGACGGTGAAGTCTACCCAGGCTTCGTAGAAGTCGCGCTGTTCGGGGACGAAGGAGTGGCCGATGCCTTTGTTCTGGATGACGACGTCGGCGGTGACGGCTTCTCCGGGTGTGAGGGAGAAGCTGGTGAGTCCGAGGGGAGCGACGAGGACGGAGTCGGATGGGGTGGCCTGAGCGGACTCCTTTTCGAGAGCGAAGATGTCGACGTTGAAGACGCCTTTGCGAAGGAAGGCGATGGTTTTGTCGAGCTGCTCATCATATTTGTAGTACTGGGACATTAGGGTGTTTGCGCCTACCCAGCGGTGGGAGGCGAGTTTGTCGTCCTTCGCGCCGTAGTCGGAGGAGTTGGTGGGGAGGGGTTCGCGGATCATGTGGCAGGTTTGGCAGGTGGAGACGGTGTCTTTGCGGTAGAAGGGGAGGGGTGACTGCTTGGTGAAGCTGGCCTGCTGCCATTCGTCGTAGGGGGTCATGGCGCGGAGCCACTTGTAGTCGTCGAGTGTGTGGGGGATGGCGGCCTTGTGGCAGGCGGCGCAGAACTCGGCGGTGTGGAGGACGGGGCGCATGACGGCTTTTGAGTGGCGGTCGAGGTGTGCGAGGATTTCGGCATCGGAGACGGGTCGGGTGATGGGCTGGTCGTTTTCATCGACCATGACGGCGGGAGTTCCCATGACGTAGGAGCCGGTTCCGGTGGTGGTGGTGGACTGGATGGCGTGGCAGGTTTCGCAGGTGACGCCCTCGTCGGCGAAGGGTCGCTTGCGGGGCATTCCCTGGGAAAGGTCGCCGGAGAAGAGAGCGACGGGGTTGTGGCATCCCTCACAGTGGCGGGAGAACTGTACGCCTTTTTCTTCAATGAGGAGGTTGACGTTTTTGAGGTACCAGGGAGCGCGGAAGGAGTTGGAGTGGACCGATTGGCGCCACTGGTGGTAGCTCTCCTTGTGGCAGTGGCCGCAGTACTCGGCGGTGGGGACGGACTTGGGGTTGAGGAACTGTCCGTTGGCGGTGGTGGCGTTGGAGGGGAGGAATGGGGCGTCCTTGCCGAAGGCGTAGTTGTATTTGCCGGAGACGTGCTGCTGGTATTCCGACGGTGCGACGGCCTGCCAGGGGGCGATGGTGGGGGGGGTGGCGGAGCCGGGGGCGGAGCCGAAGGTTCCTTCGTCGGGAGATTGCTGCTGGGGAGCGGCTGGGGGCTGGGCAGGCTGCTGGGCCGGTTGCTGGGCGGCGAGGACGCGGCCGATGGGGGCGCGGGCCGCGAGGATGAGGACGGCGAGAACGGCGACGGCGGGCAGCAGCCGGGTGAGGCGGCGACGGTGTAGAGCAGGCATTAAGACCCCCAGGGAAGTGGCAGACCACCATGCGGTATGGGAAAGATTCGCGCATGCAGCAACTGTGACGCAGGCCACATCCAGCGGCAGGTTGCTAAGAGGAGAGTAGCAAGCGGCCAGGGATGTCTGTCTTCCACCTAAGGTTGGAGGGCGGGGGTTGGTATTTTTGTGCCGTGATGCGTTGAGGGATTCGGGAGGGTGGAAGCCTATGTCCCGGATTGTGATGGGGCAGCGGGCGTGAGTGTCCAGAAAAGGCCTGAGCCTGATACTTTATTGATGTAGTTCAAGAAGGAAATGCCTTCGGCAACCCTATGGTCTCGACTAGCTATTTGCCACTTGTAGTGCTTTTCATTGCCGCGCTTGGGTTCGGCCTGGCGCCGCTGGGTCTTGCCTGGCTGTGGGCGACGTTGATGTCGCCGGCGAAGCCGAACGAGGTGAAGAACGCGATTTACGAATGCGGATTGGAGTCGCGCGGGGACGCGTGGGTTCAGTTTCGCTCGGCGTATTACCTATATGCGATCATTTTTCTGATTTTTGACGTGGAAGCAGTGTTTCTGCTGCCGTTTGCGGTGGCGTTTACGGGCCTGACTGCAGGTGCGTGCGTGGCGATGCTGGTGTTTGTGCTGCTGCTGGTCGAGGGTCTGGCGTGGGCGTGGGCCAAGGGCGTGCTGACCTGGAGCTAGAGCGGCCGGGTGTTTTGGTGAATTTGGGCGGGAATAACCTGATTTTTCGGGGAGTTGCGGATGGCGGTAGAGCCTGAACTGAAGATTGAACTCGGCAAGCAGGGTGTGTTTGTGACGACCCTGAACGAGCTCTACAACTGGGGCCGGCGCAATTCGGTGTGGCCGATGCAGTTTGGTCTGGCGTGTTGCGCGATCGAGATGATCGCGACGACGATGGCGCGGTATGACCTGGCGCGCTTTGGGGCCGAGGTGTTTCGTCCTTCGCCGCGGCAGGCTGACCTGATGATCATTTCGGGCACGGTGACGAAGAAGATGGCGCCGCAGGTGGTGCGGTTGTACAACCAGATGGCCGAGCCCAGGTATGTGATTGCGATGGGTGCCTGCGCGATCTCCGGGGGTCCGTTCAAACAGGGCTACAACGTGCTGAAGGGGATTGACCGTTATATTCCGGTGGACGTGCATATTCCGGGCTGCCCGCCGCGGCCGGAGGCGTTGCTGCACGCGTTTATGACTCTGCAGAAGCAGATTGAAGAGCAGCCGTTGACCGGGGAGGGCCGTCCGCGGCACCTGGATACGGCGGCGATGGGCGAGTTTCAGATTCCGGTGCAGGGCGCGCATGACCTGGAGCCGCCGGACAACCGTCTGGTGTGGCCGTTGCCCGCGCCGGCGGTGGTGGAAACTGCGCCAGCGGCGGAGACAGGAGCCAAGGAATGAAGAGTACCGAAGAGATTCTGGCTCGTGTGAAGGAAGCGGTTCCAGAGGCTGAGGTGGAGCTGGTGCTGAATCCGAGCGTGAGCGCGCAGCACTCGTTGCGGGTGAGGCCTGCGGATGCGATGGCGGTGGCGGCATTTTTGCGCGAGGACGCGGAGCTTGCGCTGGACTATTGCTCGAATGTGTCGGGCGTGGACTGGCCGGGCAAGGAAGTGACGGAGAAGGTGAAGGCGACGAAGCTGGTGGAGGGCGTGGAGACCGAGGTCGAAGAGACGGTAAAACGCCAGGAGCCGGGTTGCCTGGAGGTGGTGTACCACCTGTACAGCATGAAGCACTCGAAGGACGGAGCGCAGACGCCGGTGGTGCTGCGGATGCGGACGGGCAACCGGACCGACGATGTGACGCTGCCTTCGCTGACGCCAGTGTGGCGTTCGGCGGATTTTCAGGAGCGCGAGGTTTTCGACCTTTACGGAGTGGTGTTCAAGGGCCATCATGATTTGCGGCGGTTGCTGATGTGGGACGAGTTTGAGGATCATCCGATGCGGCGGGATTATGTGGAGCCGGACGATTTTGAGTATGAGCCGACGGCGCATGACGAGGTATTGAAGCGGGCCCAGGCGCAGGCCGCAGCGGAGGTGGCGCGATGACGGCCGCGATGGATTTCAAGACGTATCTGCCGCCGGTGATTGAGCCGGACGGGGACGGTTCGCTGCTGGAAGTGGCGATGGGTCCGCATCATCCTTCGACGCACGGGGTGTTCCGGATGGACCTGGCGCTGGATGGCGAGCGGGTAATCCGTTTGAAGCCCGTGTTTGGGTATCTGCACCGGAATCACGAGAAGATTGGCGAGCACACAAGCTACCTGGGGATGATGCCGTATACGGACCGTCTGGACTACATGTGTTCGCTGACGAACAACTGGGCGTACGCGATATCGGTGGAGAAGCTGACAGGGACGCTGGTGCCGGAGCGGGCGGAGTATATCCGCGTGATACTGGCGGAGCTGACGCGGATCCAGAACCATGCGAGCACGATTGGATTTTTGACGCAGGAGATGGGCGCGAGCGGCACGCCGCTGATGTATGCGTTCCGGGAGCGCGAGAAGATTCTGGACCAGTTTGAAGAGCTGACCGGATCGCGGATGATGTGCAACTACATGCGCTTTGGCGGATGCCGGGTGGATGTGACGCCGGCGTGGCTGAAGCGGACGAGCGAGATTGTGGCCGGGCTTCCGGGGTTCATCGACGAGGTGGAACAACTGCTGAGCGGCAACGAGATTCTGATGGCGCGTACGCAGGGGATGGGCGTGCTGACGGCGGAGTTGGCCATCAATGCGGGCGTGACGGGGCCGATGCTGCGGGCGGCGGGCGTGAACTATGACCTGCGCAAGGTGGACGGCTACGGCGTGTACGATCGGTTCAAGTTCCGTGTGCCTCTGGGCGAGCATGGGGATATTTTTGACCGGTACATGATTCGCGTGCTGGAGATGCGGGAGTCGGTGCGGATATTGGAGCAGGCGCTGAAGGATATTCCGGGCGGTCCGATTCGCGATCCAAAGGCGCCAGGGCGCATCTTCAAGCCGAAGGTGGGTGAGGCGTACGGGCGGATTGAAGCGCCGAAGGGCGAGTTGGGGTTCTACCTGATTTCAGATGGGACGGGGAATCCGTATCGGTACCGTGTGCGGCCGCCATCGCTGATTAACCTGACGATTCTGGAAGACATGTGCCTGGGGCATAATGTCGCCGATGTTGTGGTGATTTTTGGCAGTGTGGACATTGTGCTGGGCGAGGTGGATCGCTAATGGCTGAGCGAATGACGGAGGCGCGATGTTAGGCGAGGGATTGCTGAAAGGACTGGCTGAGACGGGGAAGAACTTCCTGGGCAGCTATGTTTCGAAAGAGCGGATGATTACGGTCCAGTATCCGGAAGAGCGGATTGCGCCGATCGAGAATACGCGCGATTTTCCGTTTCTGGTGTATGACGGGACCGACGCCTTGGCGGGGCTGCGGTGTGTGAGCTGCCAGATATGCGAGAAGGAATGCCCACCGAAGTGCATCTACATTACGAAGAGCGCGGACAAGAAGCCGGACGCAGTGGGGAAGATGCAGTTTTACCCGACGCGGTTCGATATTGATATTTCGGTGTGCATGAGCTGCCAGATCTGCGTCGAGGTTTGCCCGTTTGAGGCGATCAAGATGGATACGGAGTTTGAGCTGTCGACGACGGACCGGTTTGGCGGGCTGATGCATGACCGCGCCCAGTTGTCGAAATCGAATGAGTACTTTCACCAGATCCATCCGACGGAGGCTGCGGAGATAGACGCGCGGCTGGCTGCGGAGCGGGCGGCGGCTGAAGCCAAGGCCAAGGCTGCGGCGGAAGCTGCAGCGGCGAAGGCAGCGGCAGCGGCATTGGCTGCACAGGCAGCACCTGCAGCGCCAGCAACGCCTGCGGCGAGTACGCCAGCGACGCCAGTAAAGGAGCAGGGGGCATGATGAATCCTGCGGGATATATACAACAAGCGGACCAGATATTTGTGACCTTGCAGCATTGGGTTGCGGGGTTCTTTCCGTTGTGGTTGCAGCCGCTTGTAGGCATTGCGATTGCGGTTGTGGGGATTGTGGCGACGTTTCCGGCGTGCTTTGCGATTGCGGTGCTGCTGGAGCGCAAGGGACTGGGGCGGATTCAGAATCGGCTGGGGCCGAATCGCGTGGGGCCGTTCGGGATTTTGCAGCCGATTGCCGATGCGATCAAGTCGCTGACCAAGGAAGACATTGTGCCGTTGAGCGCGGACGGGGTGGTGCATTTTCTGGCGCCGGTGGTGTTGGTGGTGGTGACGTTCCTGGGCTTTGCGGTGCTTCCGGTGGGACGGAATATGGTTCTGCTGAATATGGACGCGGGGCTGTTCTTCTTTTTCGCGATTGGGGCATCGACGGAGTTGTCGATCTTCATGGCGGGGTGGTCGAGCCGGAACAAGTATTCGCTGCTGGGCGCGATGCGCGCGGTGGCGCAGATGATTTCGTACGAAGTGCCGCTGCTGCTGTCGAGCGTGGTGGTGGTGATGATAACCGGATCGCTTTCGACGGTGAAGATTGTTGAGGCGCAGGGGGGATTCACGGGGATTTTCCCGCACTGGTATGTGTTTACGCCGTGGGGATTTTTGGGATTTGTGTTGTTTACGGTGGCTGCCCTGGCGGAGACGAACCGTTCGCCGTTTGATTTGCCGGAGGGTGAGTCGGAGCTGGTGGCGGGGTACTTTACGGAGTATTCGGGCTTCAAGTTTGCGCTGTTCTTTCTGGGCGAGTATTTGGGGATGCTGTCGATATCGGGGTTTGCGATCACGCTGTTTCTGGGCGGATGGGGCGCGCCGTTGTCGTTTTTGACTTTTATTCCTTCGTGGGGCTGGTTCTTTTTGAAGCTGCTGGGAGGGATTGGTTTCTACATTTGGCTGCGGGGCACGATGCCGCGATTGCGGCAGGACCAGCTGATGAATTTTGCGTGGAAGTTTGTGCTGCCGATGGCGCTGCTGAACCTGGTGGTTGCCGGCGCGTGGCGGTTTATGGGCGAAGGCTGGCCGCGCTGGGTGATTGCGACCGCGGTGCTGGGCGGCGCGTATGTGCTGCTGGGCCGCACGCTGATGCGGCGGCAGAAGATTGGCCCGAGGAGCTATCGTTATGCGGAATAACTTAAGCCTGATTGGGCGATGGAACGAGGGGGCGCGATGATGTTTGGCGTGGGTGTGCCCTTTTTTCTGGCGTCCTTTATTACTTTGGTTGGAGCACTGGCTGCGGCGACGATGCGCAACCTGGTTCATTGCGCGCTGAGCCTGACGGTGGCGTTTGGCGGACTGGCGCTGCTCTATTTACAGTTGGGTGCGCAGTTTGCAGGGTTTGCGCAGATTCTGGTGTATATCGGGGCTGTGGCGATCCTGGTGGTGTTTGCGATTCTGCTGACGCGCGGAGTGGGCACGAGCCTGATCCATGTGTATGCGCGGAAGTGGGGCCTGGGTCTGGTGATTGCGGCCGGTGTGTTTGCGCTGCTGGGCTGGGCGCTGGTGACGAGCCTGCCAGGTGCGCAGGCGGTTGCGGAGCCTGAGGTTTCGATGCTGGAGATAGGGCGGGCGCTGATGAGCACGTATGTGCTGCCGCTGGAGATAGTGGCGGTGCTGCTGACGGTGTCCTTGATTGGGGCGGTGATTGTGGCGATGCCGGAAGGCAAGACGAAGGAGGATGGACGATGACTCCTCTTGCGGCGTACCTGCTGCTGGCAGCGCTGGTGTTTGCGATTGGACTGGGGATTGCGTTGACGCGACGCGCGGCGATCCTGGTGCTGATTGGCATAGAGCTGATGCTGAATGCGGCGAATTTGAATTTGATTGCCTTCTGGCGCTTTGGGCCTCATCCGGAGGCGCTGACGGGCATGATGTTTGCGATTTTCTCGATTGCGGTTGCGGCGGCTGAGGCGGCGGTTGGGCTGGGGCTGGTGATTGCGTATCATCGCCATTCGCGGACGGCTGATCTGGATGCGATGACGCGGATGAAGGGATGACGGAATGATGATTGCAAGTTGTGCATCCCTGATGAGTGCGCTGGTGGAGCCGCAGATGGGCGCGGTGCTGGCGTGCTGCCAGCCGTGGATTGTGCGGAATCTGTGGCTGATTCCGGCGCTGCCGATGGCGGCGGCGGGGCTGATTGCGCTGTTGAAGCAGCCGTACAAGAAGGCGGCGGCGGGGCTGGCGATCGGGTCGATGTTCGCGTCGTTCCTGCTGGCGCTGTGCGCGTTTTCGCGTGTGCTGCTGAGCTGGCACGCGGGAACTGAGACGCGGTATGTGCTGAACTTCGACTGGCTGTCGATGGGTGCGAGTTCGGTGCAACTGGGTTGGGTGCTGGATCCGCTGGCGGCGGTGATGCTAGTGATGGTGACCTTTGTGGGGTTGCTGATCTTCATCTACTCGGTCGGGTACATGGCGCACGACGTGAACTTTACGCGGTTCTTCTGTTTTCTGGCGCTGTTTGCGGGAGGCATGCTGGGGGTGATTATCGCCAACAGTTTGCTGCTGCTGTTCATGTGCTGGGAGATAGTGGGTCTGACGTCGTATTTGCTGATCGGATTTTGGTATTTCAAACCGGCGGCGGCCGCGGCGGCAAAGAAGGCCTTCCTGACGACCCGGATTGGCGATATTTTCTTTCTGCTGGGGATTGCGTGGCTGTTTGCGCAGACGGGAACGACGCTGTTTTACAACTACGGCGCGGGCGCGATTGAGTCGGGCGCCTTGAAGGTGCTGCTGAGCCAGCCGGGCGCGCTTGGGCTGACGGCGGCGGGCGGGATTGCGCTGCTGATATTTGCCGGGGCGGCGGGCAAGAGCGGGCAGATTCCGCTGCACGTTTGGCTGCCGGACGCGATGGAGGGTCCGACGCCGGTTTCTGCATTGATTCACGCGGCGACGATGGTGGCCGCAGGCGTGTACCTGGTGGCGCGTGTTTATCCGCTGATGGATGCGGGCGCGGGACCGGGACAGACGACTGTGGCGCTGACGGTGGTGGCCTGGATAGGAGCTGCGACGGCTCTGTATGGCGCCCTGGTGGCGATGGCGCAGAACGATATCAAGCGTATCCTGGCCTACTCGACGGTGTCTCAACTGGGCTACATGATGGTGGGTTTGGCGACGGGCGGGGTGGCGGTGGGGATGTTCCACCTGATTACGCATGCGTTCTTCAAGGCGCTGCTGTTCCTGGGGGCTGGGTCGGTGATTCACGGCTGCCACGACGAGCAGGATATTCGCACGATGGGCGGACTGCGCAAGGAGATGCCGGCCACGTTCTATACGTACATGGTGGGCATGCTGGCGTTGAGCGGGTTCCCGATCTTCTTTTCGGGATTCTGGAGCAAGGACGCGATCGTGGGCTCGGCGCACAACTGGGTGGGTTCGCAGGGACCGTTCTGGATGCTGCTGACGGGCGCGCTGCTGACGGCGTTCTACATGACGCGGCAGATTGCGCTGGTGTTCTTCGGCAAGTGGCGCGGAGATGGCCATGCGCACGAGAGTCCGCTGGTGATGACGGCTCCGTTGGGGATATTGGCGTTTTTCGCGGTGGTGCTGGGCGTGCTTGGGACGCCGGCGTGGCCGTGGTTTACGGGATTTCTGGAGAGCCGGGCAGTGCCGTTTGACTGGGCTGGATTTGCCGAGCCGGGACTGCTGCCGCTGATGGGCGTGGCGTCGCTGATTGTGTTCGCGGGGCTGGGGTTGGGCTGGATGCTCTACGGCAGCAAGCCGCGGGAGACGGCCGAGGCTCTGGATCCGGTGGAGCGGGCGCTGCCGACGCCTTTTGGGTGGCTGGCGCATCGGTTGTATTTTGACGAGTTGTACGGAGTGACGGTGCTGCGCTGGTATGGGTGGCTGGCGGGGTTGTCTGGCTGGCTGGACACGGCGGTCTGGGGCGGGCTGGTAGCGCTGGTGGCCGGCGGCTTCCGCGAGTTGGGCAGGGTGAACAAGGCTGTGGACACCAAGTGGATTGATGGCAGCTTTGACAAGGGCTGCGAGGAACTGGTGACCGGCGGCGGAGTGCTGGCGTGGCTGCAGGCGGGACGTTCGCCGGGGTATCTGCGGCTGCTGGCGTTTGGGGTGCTGGTGCTGGCGGGGCTGGCGTTGTTGGCCAGCGCGGTAAGTGGGCAGGTGCGGCTATGAACAATATTTTGAGTGTGTTGACGGTTCTGCCCGCACTAGGCGCCTTGGTTGCCTTGTTCAGTGGGAAGCGGGCGCGGCTGCTGGCGTCGATGGTGGCCCTTGTGTCTTTTGGCCTCGCGATGCGGGTTTGGTTCCTGGTGGATGGCACCGGGCAGATGTCGCTGGTGGAGCGCACGTCGTGGGTGCCGAGCCTGGGCATTGAGTATCACGTGGGGGTGGATGGCCTGGGCGCGCTGATGCTGATTCTGTCGGCACTGGTGACGCTGATGGCGGTGGCCGCGTCGCGGAAGGTGACGGGGAATCCGGGGCTGTATTTTGGCCTGATGCTGCTGCTGGAGTCGGGGCTGATCGGGACGTTTACGGCGCTGAATTTCTTCCATTGGTTTTTGTACTGGGAACTGAGCCTGATACCGGCATTCTTTCTGATCAAGCTATGGGGCGGGTCGAAGCGCGGGCCGGCGGCGACGCAGTTTTTTGTGTACACGATGGTGGGTTCGGTGGCGCTTCTGCTGTCGTTTTTGGCGCTGTATGTGGCGACCGGATCGATGGATTTTGAGGGGCTGGCGCAGTTGGCCGCGCTGGGCACACTGGAACCGATGATTACGGCGCACCTGGGGCCTGTGGCCCTGTGGATGGCGTTGGGAGTGCTGCTGGGATTTGCGGTGAAAGTGCCGCTGATGCCGTTCCATACGTGGCTGCCTGCGGCCTATGCGGAGGCTCCGACGGCGGTAACGATGCTGCTGACGGGCGCGATGTCAAAGATGGGCGTGTATGGCCTGTTGCGGCTGGCGCTGCCGATTTTTGGGCATGAGCTGGCGCAGGTGCGGACGGAGCTGCTGGCGCTTGCGGTGCTGACGGTGGTGGCTGGAGCGTGGGCCGCGGCGGTGCAGAAGGATTTGAAACGTGTGTTTGCGTACTCGTCAGTGAATCACCTGGGGTATTGCCTGGTGGCGATATTTGCGGTGATGCTGCCGGCTGCCGGTGACCCGGCGCTGACATTGAGCAAGGCGGCGGCGCTGGATGGCGTGGTGCTGCAGATGTTGAACCACGGGTTGACGGCGGCGGCGCTGTTCTGGTTCCTGGCGCTGCTGGAAGAACGCTCGGGCGGAGTGCTGGCGGTGGATGGATTTGGGGGGCTGCGCAAGGTGGCACCGATCTTCTGCGGGATGATGGGCATTGCGCTGTTTTCGTCGCTGGGGTTGCCGGGGCTGAATGGCTTTGTGAGTGAGTTTCTGATTTTCCGGGGAATTTTCCCGCTGGCCTGGCAGGCAGCAACGGTTGCGGTGCTGGGGCTTCTGATTACGGCGGCGGTGATTTTGACGGTGATCCAGAAGGTGTTTGCCGGCCCCTTGAACGAGAAGTGGTCTGGCTTCAAGGACCTGACGCGGGCTGAGCGATTTGGGTTGGCGCCGGTACTGACGCTGATGCTGATGCTTGGACTGGGCCCGCAGTTGATTCTTTCGGTGGTGAATCCCACAGTGGTGCACTGGCTGGCGGGGTGGAGATTCTAATGCTCGCATATACCATTTACATTTCGTTTGCGGGCGCCCTTTTGCTGGCGTTGATGCCGCGAGTGGCCGCCGGATTTGCGCGGGTGTTTGCGCTGCTGGTTGCTGTGGCCGGACTGGCGGTGGGGCTGGCCGCGTTTGTGCAGGCCGGAGCATCCGGGCCGGTGGCGGTGGCGAACCTGGCGTGGATACCGTCGATGGGGATCCATTACACGCTTGCCGCGGACGGGATCAGCCGGGTGCTGGTGCTGCTGACGGGGTTGGCGGCGGTGGCGGGAATCCTGTTTTCGTGGACGGTGAGCGAGCGGACGAGCGAGTTTTTCGCGTTCTTCCTGGCGCTGATCGGGGGCGTGTACGGGGTGTTTCTGTCGGTTGATCTGTTCCTGCTGTTTGTGTTTTACGAGATTGCGATTGTGCCGAAGTACTTCCTGATCGCGATCTGGGGATCGACGCGGCGGGAGTATGCGGCGATGAAGCTGGCGCTGTACTCGTTTATCGGGTCGGCGATGGTGCTGGTGGGTCTGCTGGCGGCGTATGTGACATCGGGCGCGCACTCGATGGACCTGCATGTGCTGGCGGCGTATCCGTATCCGGTGAGCTTCCAGATGTGGGCGTTCCCGCTGGTGTTTACGGGATTTGCGATTCTGGCGGGCATGTGGCCGTTCCATACGTGGGCTCCGACGGGCCATGTGGCGGCGCCGACGGCGGCGTCGATGCTGCTGGCGGGCGTGGTGATGAAGCTGGGCGCGTATGGGTGCCTGCGGGTGGCGATGACGGTTTTCCCGCATGGTCTTGATCCGTGGGGCTGGTCGCTGATGGGGATTGGCTCGTGGCGGACGGTGTTTGCGCTGCTGGCTGTGATTGGCATTGTGTATGGCGCGGCGGTGGCTCTGGTGCAGAACGACTTCAAGTTTGTGATTGGCTACTCGAGCGTGAGCCACATGGGCCTGGTGCTGCTGGGCCTGATGACCTTGACGCAGGTGGGTCTGGACGGCGCGGTGCTGCAGATGTTTTCGCACGGTGTGCTGGCCGGGCTGTTGTTCGCGGTGGTGGGCTGCATTGTGTACGAGCGGACGCATACGCGGGACCTGGGGGTGCTGGGGAAGCTGAACCTGGGCAAGCGGCTGCCGTTTGCGGCGGTGGTGTTTATTCTGGCCGGGATGGCATCGATGGGGTTGCCGGGCTTTTCGGGATTTGTGGCTGAGCTGCAGGTGCTGATGGGCGCGTGGCAGGCCTTCCCGTGGTTTGCGGTGGTGGCCGGCGTGGGGTTGGTGGTGGGTGTGGCGTATACGTGGCGGGCGCTGCAGAAGGTGTTTTTGAGTGATGCGCCAGCGGCGGTGGTGGAAGAGTCTCATCCTGATTACGCGCCGATCAGCTGGGCGGAGTGGGCGGGCGTGCTGCTGCTGACGGGCACGAGCCTGCTGGTTGGCTTGATGCCGAGATTGTTGCTGGACGTGATAACGCCGGCGGTGCAGGCGCTGCCTCACATACTTGTTGCGGGAGGCCGCTGATGAACGGCGCGAACTTTCAAAATCTTTTCAGCCTCACGTTGCCGGAGTCGATTCTGGAGGCGGTTTCGCTGCTGGTTCTGGTGCTCGATCTGGGTATCCTGAGGAAGAGCACGCAGGCGTTGCGGACCGCTTCGGTCGCGGCGTTTGGGGTGGTGGGTTGCCTGGCGGCGCTGGGATGGCTGTTGAGTCATCCGGTGCAGGCTGCGTGGGGTGATGCGCTGGTGGCGACGCCCACGGTGTTTGTGGCGCAGGCGGGGATACTGGTGCTGTCGGCGCTGGTGCTGCTGCTGTCGGTGCGGTCGGAGTTTTCGCGGAATCCGGGCGAGTTTGTGGCGCTGGTGCTGCTGGCTACTACGGGCATGATGCTGGTGGCGGCGGCCAGGGATCTGCTGGTGATTTTTGTGGCGCTGGAGCTGCTGAGCTTGTCCTTGTATGTGCTGGCGGCGTTCAACAAGCACCGGGCGGAGTCGTCTGAGGCGGCGCTGAAGTATTACCTGTTTGGGGGGATGTCGGCGGCGTTTCTGCTGTTTGGCTTCAGCTACCTGTACGGTTTGACGGGGACGACGAGCCTGGCGGGAATTGCGGCATCGATTACGGGCGGCGGACTGACGCCGCTGCTGGTGGTGGCGCTGGTTCTGGTGGCGGTGGGGCTGGGATTCAAGGTGGCGGCGGTGCCGTTCCACCTGTGGGCTCCGGACACGTACCAGGGCGCTCCGGCACCGGTGGCGGCACTGATTGCGTCGGGATCGAAGGTGGCGAGCTTCTCTGTGCTGGTGGCGGTGACGGCGGCGCTGGTTCCGGCGGGAGCTGAGCAGAGGGGTGTTTCGTGGGTGGTGGTGCTGCTGTGGATGGCCGGGGCTTCAGTGATACTGGGCAACCTGGGGGCGCTGGTGCAGACGAGCGTTCGGCGGCTGCTGGCGTACTCGGCGATTGCCCATGCGGGATATATGCTGCTGGGGATTGCGGCGCACACGACGGCGAGCGGGGGAGCGGTGCTGTATTACGCGCTGACGTACTCGGTGACGACGGTGGGTGCGTTTGGCGTGGTGGCGATTGTGGAGCGGGGCACGGGGAGCGACCGTCTGGATGCGTTTGCGGGGCTGGCGAGGCGGAATCCTCTGCTGGCTGGAACGATGCTGGTGTACCTGCTGTCGCTGGCTGGGATTCCGCCGCTGGTGGGATTCTGGGCGAAGTTCAACCTGTTTGCGGCAGTGCTTCGAGCTCCGACGGCAACGTTGTGGAGCCTGGCGATGGTGATTCTGGCGTTGGGCGCGAGCGCGGTTTCCCTGTACTACTACCTGCAGGTTTTGAAGCGGGTTTACGTGGTGAAGGGGACGACGGAAGTGCCGCTTGAGACGCACTGGATTGAGCTGTTTGCGCTGGTGCTGATTGCTCTGGGCGTGGTGGGGATGGGGTTGTTCCCGAACCTGCTGGGGCAGTGGATTGCGCTGGGGTAGTTGCTTTGACTGGGTTCAAGACGAGGGCTCCGCTGCGGCGGGGCCCTTGCAGTTTGTGGGTCAGGGTTTGATTGGGACGAGTTGGCGGATGCCGCGCTGTTGGAGGTAGGCCTGGTCCTGAGCGCGGCTGGCGAGGACGATGGCGGGGCGATGGCCGTCGTTGAGGAGCTTCATCCAAGCGGCGGCGAAGGTCCAGTCAGAGGGCCAGGGTTTGGTGGTGAGGCCGGTGTCGGGAATGACGAGGGCTAGGGGGCGGTCCAGCGGAACGGGTGGATTTTTGCGGAATTCGGCGGCGAGTGCAGCGAACTGGCGTCCCATGGGTTTGGGGCGGTTGTTCAGGTCGAGGAGTCCCAGGCCGTATTCGTAGTCGCTGAAGTCTTTGATGGCTGGGTCGATGTCGTGGGAGCACCACCAGGTGATGCCCCAGGCCTGGCCGGTGGAGGCGATGGCGTGGACGGACTGCTCCATGAACTGAGGCTTGAAAGCTTCGGGCATCTCCTTGTTGCCGATGCCGGTTTCTTCGACCCAGACGCGGCGGGCGGGGTCCGAGGCGTAGGCGGCGGCGAGCTCGACCTCGTACTCGGCGAGGTGGATGGCGGCGGGGTCGGAGTAGCGGAAGCGGTCGAGGACTCCGTCGAAGTAAATGTAGGAGTGGATGACGGTGGCGGAGCCGGTGGAGGCGAGGCCGGCGCGGGTGAAGCCGAAGTCGGCGAACCAGTGGGAGTGGTCGGCGCCGTTGACGTGGAAGCGGCCGGGGGCGATTTGGGCGCAGTAGGCGAGGATTTCCGCGGCCCAGGCGTCGGCTTGTGCGGGAGTGACGGGGTTGTTGATGGCCTGGAGGACGCCGAGCTCGTTGCCGATGTCGAAGCCGAGGAAGCGGGGATGGTTGCCGATGGTGTCGGCGATGCGGCGGAAGAGTAGCTTTTCGGCATCGATGATGGGGCGGGAGGTGAAGATGTTGCGGTCGTCGCCGTTTTCAGGGCGGGCGAGGGGATCGACCCAGGCAGGGAGGAAGGAGAGGCCGCTCATCCAGCCGTTGAGGACAGTGACTTCGACATA
>Ga0302192_10000769_pt1 | contig 20181 bp, 12 predicted proteins | sample II_Bog_E3_2_FD_200230 | JGI IMG/M metagenome (GOLD analysis project Ga0302192, IMG submission 200230) | Peat permafrost microbial communities from Stordalen Mire near Abisko, Sweden - II_Bog_E3_2 | ecosystem: Environmental > Terrestrial > Soil > Wetlands > Peat | place: Sweden: Abisko...
GCCGATTCGATTCCATCTGGCTCGTATCTTCTGTATGACGGCGCATGCGGCACCGGCGGAATGTTGACAGTGGCTGAGGAAACGCTGTTCGATCTCGCCCGCCAGCACGGCCGCGAGGTGCGTACCCACCTCTACGGCCAAGAGATCAACGGTGAAACTTACGCCATCTGCAAAGCAGACATGCTTCTGAAAGGGGAGGGGGAGCACGCTGACCACATTGTAGGCGGCCCGGAATGGTCCACGCTGTCCCACGATGCATTCCCCGCCATCGAGTTCGATTTCATGCTCTCCAATCCTCCTTACGGCAAGAGCTGGAAAAAGGACCTGGAGGCGATGGGTGGCAAGGACGGAATGCGCGATCCCCGTTTCAAGGTGATCCACGCTGGTGACCCCGAGTTCCCGCTGATTACGCGGTCAAGCGACGGGCAGATGCTGTTCCTGGCCAATATGGCATCGAAGATGAACCATTCGACTCCGCTCGGCAGCCGCATCGCTGAAGTTCATAACGGCTCATCCCTGTTCACAGGCGATGCTGGCCAAGGTGAAAGCAACATTCGCCGTTGGATTATCGAGAACGACTGGCTTGAGGCGATTATTGCCCTGCCGCTCAATCTCTTCTACAACACCGGCATCGCCACCTATATATGGTTGCTCACCAATCGGAAGCCGGAACACCGCCGCGGCAAGGTGCAACTCATCGATGCGACGGAGTGGTTCAAACCGCTCAGGAGGAATCTGGGTAAAAAGAACTGTGAGTTTTCGCCCGAGGACATCGAGACAATTTGCCAGGCATACTTCGCATTCAAGCCTACGAAGCAGTCGAAGATCTTCCCCAACGCTGCTTTTGGGTATTGGAAAGTCACCGTGGAGCGGCCCTTGCGCTTGCATAGTCAGCTGACACTGAAGGCGATCGAAAGGATCCGCTTCGCGTCCGGCGATGAGGAACTGCGATCGGTACTATATGACGAGTTCGGTGATGAATTGCACACTGACTTCGGACAAGTACAGGCAAAGCTTAGCGCACGCCTAGCCGAGTGGGGCAGTGACGACACGGGCGAGGACGACGAGGACGAAGATACTCCCCAAAAAACGCTGCCCGAGAAAAAGAAGCGGAGGCTGCTGGACGCGAAGACGTGGGAGCGCGATGGCCGCCTGATAGAAACGGCCACGCTTCTGCGTGGGGAACTCGGCAGCGATTTGTTCGAAGATCATAACGTGTTTCGCCGTGAAGTCGCGACTGCCCTCGATAGGCTCGAACGCAAAGTATCCGCGGCAGACCTCAAGGTCATTCTGAATGCGGTGAGCTGGCGTGTGGAGACGGCGCCGCCAGTGGTTGCCAAAACGCACAAGCCCGGGAAAGTGGAAGCCGATCCGATTCACGGTTTGTACGAAGCTGAGGTCGAAGGTAAGCCGCGCGTGGTGGAGTACGAAGCGGACAGCGAACTGCGCGACACAGAACAGATCTCGTTCCTGGAGGCGCCGGAGTCCGGCCAGCCGGGCGGACTGCCGACAGAGGCTACTACGCGCGAAGGCATCGAGCGGTTCATTCGCCGCGAGGTGCTGCCATACGTGCCCGACGCGTGGATTCGGGATGACTGGAAAGTCGGCTACGAGATCAGCTTTACGCGCCACTTCTACAAGCCGCAGCCGCTACGGACGCTTGAAGAGATTCGAGCTGACATTGTGGCGCTGGAAAAAGAAACAGAAGGGCTGCTTAGCGAAGTCATCGGAAGTGAGGTCTAGGAATGTCCCAGCGCTACTCTGTAACTCCTCACCCAATTGAAACGCTTCTCACGTGGGTCAAGTCAGGCGAGATTGCAATCCCTGAGATTCAACGCCCTTTTGTCTGGGAATCCACAAAAGTACGCAATCTTCTCGACTCGCTCTACCAAGGCTACCCCATCGGATATCTGATCGCATGGCGGAACCCTACGGTGAAGCTGAAGGATGGCACACCTTCTGCTGGAAAGCGTATTTTGATCGATGGTCAACAGCGTGTCACAGCTCTTATGGCGGGACTGCTCGGGCGTGAAGTCTTGACGAAGGATTATGAGACGATACGCATTCAAATTGCCTTTAATCCGCAGACAGAGAAATTTGAGGTCGCAAACCCTGCGATCCGTAAAGATGTTGCTTGGATTGGAAATGTGGCCGCCGTCTTTGCACCCGATGCTGATCTCATCGAACTGATCGACAACTATGTGGCGAAGAACCCAAAAGCCGACCGCAAGCAAATAGGTAAAATCCTTCAGAAACTCAGCAAGATTATTAACAACCACGTCGGCCTCATCGAGCTTGCGGATGACCTCGATATCGAGACGGTCACTGAGATTTTTATTCGAGTCAATTCGGCTGGCGCGGAATTGTCACAGGCTGATTTTGCCATGTCGAAGATCGCAGCCAATGAGACCTATGGCGGCAACATGCTTCGCAAGGCGATTGATTATTTCTGTCATCTTGCGGTCGCGCCTGAGTTCCTCGGGCGCATTGAAAAGGGCGACAAGGCCTTTGCCGCGTCTGAGTTTCTGCCCAAGATGCGGTGGCTCAAGAATGTGAACGACGACATCTACGACCCCAGCTATACAGATATGCTGCGAGTGGCGTTCACTGCCGAGTTTGGCCGCGGCAAGCTGGCCGACCTCGTGGCGCTTCTTTCCGGCCGCAACTTCGAGACGCGGCAGTATGAAGATGCCATTGCCGAAGCCTCCTTTGGAAAGCTGAAGCAGGGAATTCTTCGCTTCATCAAGCAGACCCATTTCGAACGCTTCACCATGATCATGCGGTCGGCAGGCTTTGTAACCAGCGATCTGATCTTTGGCAAGAACGCAGTCAATTTTGCATACATCTTGTACCTCAAGGGCCGGGCGCAGAATGTTCATGCCGCTACGCTCGAGGGCCTGGTCCGCAGATGGTACGCGATGTCGATGATCCGCCAAAGGTATACAGGCAGCCCCGAGACAGCGTTCGATGTTGATATTCGGCAGATCGAGGCGCAGGGCCTGGCAAAGTATGTGAACGCGGTGATTGAGACGGAGCTTCCAGCAAGTTTTTGGACCGGTATGCTTCCGCAACTCATGGATACATCGTCCGCCTTAAGTCCCTATTTCCTTGCTTACAAGGCGGCTCAGGTGAAGCAGGGCGACAAGGGATTTCTTTCCAAAGACATTACAGTGCAGGACCTGTTGATGAATCGAAGCGACGTTCACCACGTATACCCACGAAATTACCTAAAAAAGCAGGGTCTCGCCCGCGGCCGCTACAACCAGATCGCCAACTTCGTTCTGGCTCAAAGCGAAATCAACATTGCAATTGGCGACAAGGCACCCAAGGCCTATTTCAAAGAGCTGGCGGAGCAGTCCTCGGGTGGCGGAAAGAAGTATGGAGGCATTGGAAAGCGTTCAGAGATGCTAACAAACCTGCGCATGAATTGCCTGCCCGAGTCCCTTCTGGACGGGGAAGTTCCCGACTACGATGCATTTCTCGAGCAACGGCGGAAGTTGATGGCTTTGAAAATCAAGGATTGGTACGAGGGATTGGGATGATCGCTGACCTTAAACCATATCCCGCATACAGAGAATCCGGATTGCCGTGGCTCGGCTCTTGTCCGAATCATTGGTCGATCCGACGCACAAAGATCCTCTTCCGAGAACGGGCTCAAAAGGGATTTCCGAACGAGTCGTTACTCGCTGCCACTCAAACAAAGGGCGTGGTCAGGAAGGAAGATTACGGGACCCGAACTGTCACGGCATCAAAGGATCTTCATCTTCTGAAGCTGGTTGAGGTCGGGGATTACGTAATCAGTCTGCGCTCATTTCAAGGGGGAATTGAAGTTGCCCATTACCGTGGAATTATCAGTCCTGCATATACGGTTCTGAAGCCACAGAGAGACGCTGAATCAGGATATTTCTCCTACTTTTTCAAGTCCGCCCAATTTATTCAGAGTCTTTCATTGTTCGTGACGGGCATCCGCGAAGGCCAGAACATTGATTATTCTCGCTTGAGTCGCGCGGAGTTACCGCTTCCTCCTCGAGAGGAACAGGCGGCGATTGTGGGGTATTTGGATTGGGCGTGTGGGCGGCTGGACCGGGCAATCAGGGCCAAACGAAAAGTCATCGCCTTACTCAACGAACAGAAGCAGGCTGTCATTCACCGCGCGGTTACGCGCGGACTCAACTCGAGTGCTCCCTTGATGCCTTCAGGCGCTTCCTGGTTGGGTGATATTCCAGTTGGCTGGGCTGTCCTGCGGGCGAAATACCTATTCCGTGAGATTGACGAACGGTCTACTACAGGTTCCGAAGAATTGCTATCTGTTTCCCATCTCACGGGCGTGACTCCCCGGAGCCAGAAGAACATCACCATGTTCAAGGCCGAGTCTTACGTTGGGCACAAGCTTTGCAGCCCAGGCGATCTGGTAATCAACACAATGTGGGCGTGGATGGGTGCGCTTGGCATATCAAAGGATACAGGGATCATTAGCCCGGCGTATGCCGTATATCGCCAGCGAGGCGAGCAACGTCTGAGCCAAGGCTTTATTGATGCACTTCTCAGAACGCGGCTCTATATCGATGAGTTCACTCGACGCTCAACCGGCATTCGGTCGTCCCGCTTGCGCATGTATCCTGAAGAGTTTTTCAAGGTTGAGATTCTCATGCCGCCTCGTTCGGAGCAGGAAGAAATAGTCAGTTTCATCTCCACTCACACAGCGAACTTGAACGTTGCTATTGAAAGGGTCTCGGGAGAGGTCGATCTTCTACGCGAATACCGCACCCGCCTGATCGCCGATGTGGTAACGGGCAAGCTGGATGTGCGAGAAGCCGCGGCCAAACTTCCTGACGCCGCCGTGGAGCTCGAAACGGCGCTAGAGCAAGAGCCCGAAGAACTGGAACTAGAAGAGGAGCTTGTCGAGGGAGAATGACCCCGCCGCCCGCCAACCCGAAGCTCTACCACATCGTCCATGTGGATAAGTTGGCCTCAATAGTTGCCGACGGGAGACTCCTTTGCGACGCCGTTATGGCTCCCCGCGCCAATGCGGGCACCGTGATCGGAATGACTGATATCAAGACCCGGCGGCTGACACTTCCAGTGAAGTGCCACCAGGGCCTGCATGTTGGGGATTGCGTCCCGTTCTACTTCTGTCCGCGGTCAGTGATGCTGTACCTGATCTACCAGGCAAATCACCTTGAACTGACATATAGAGGTGGCCAAGGGCCGATCGTTCATCTAGAGTTTGATCTGAATCAAGTTGTGGAATGGGCAGGAGCGCAGGGGCTTCGCTGGGCATTCACGCTTTCAAATGCCGGCTCGTATTATTTCGAAGACCGATGCGACCTCGCTGACTTGGGCGATGTTGAATGGGATGCCGTGAATGCCCGGATGCCCGCGAGGCCCAATGCGCCACCGGCGAGTGAAATCAAAATCGCCTCAGTAAATACCCCGCGCAGGATGCGCCTACGGCTCGATCCAAGTGCCAATCGCAATGCGATCTCGCGCGAGCGGTCAGCGGCACGAGCGGCAAATAGGCTGCCCAGGTTGGCGCATGCGGCCAGTAGGATGAGCCCGGCCAGAAGCATCATGCCAGAAATGAATCCCTTTACCACAGGCCCGAGCATGTCCCCGGCAAGACTCGGACGCGCGAGTGAGAAGGTCATGTCGGCATCGGTTTTGGGATAGGTCTTTTCGAGAAACGAGCCAAGAGAGTTGAGATCGGCAATTGCTTGAGCTGGAGTGACACCGGCCTTCAAATGCCCCAGCACCATATACATGTCATGTTCATTGCGTTCATTCAGAACCGCGAACCCCTGCAGTTGTTCTTGATCAACCATCGGCACCCAGACATCCGCGGAGAAGAAGAGGAGTGTTCCGCGGAACGCGGGCGGCGCAACGCCGAGGATGGTATAGGGGTGCTTGTTCACTTGCACCACACGACCAACTACACTGCGATCGTCCTGGAAGTTGCTGTGCCAATAGGCGTAACTGAGGACGAGATAGGGCGAACTGTTTGGACCGTGTTCATCTGCGACGTGAAAGAAGCGGCCAAGGAATGGCTGAACGCCTAATGCGTCGAAGTAATTTCCGGTGACCTCATAGCTCCAGACTTGAGAGGGGTTGCTTCCGGTACCAGTTGAAGACGATCAACTGATAGCGGGTTTCTGCATATTCGCTTCTTTATCGTTGCGAGTTCATGGGATCATCGGCAGATCCATAGTGGGGTTTTTGGGAAGGAACTGATACGGAAGCAGAGTGAACGTGTGCCACATGATGGGCATCTGCGGCCAGTCTTCAGGGCGCGGAACATGGTGGAAGCCCATCGTGTACCAGGCCACGATATCGGTGTTCATGATGTTGCGGTTCTGTTTTGTCCACTCCGGCAGGCTGTCCATGCCCTTGCTGCCCATCACGTACACGCCTGAAGCATAACGCTCGTTTGGGTCGTATGGGGTGACCCACAGGTTGTGTTCAGAGAAGCCGGCGCGTTTCTGCGGCCACTCCGTTGAAGGAAGCAGGCTGAGCCCGGTTTCGCCAGGCATGATGGCGAAACTGGTTGGCTGTCCAAGAGAGTTTTTTACGCCCTCATTCACGAATCGCCACATGGCCGGATGCTCGACGGACACGTTGAACTTGGCATCGCCTTCGGCTTTCGCCATCTCGGGTTTCATGGCCCATATCCAATGCCTGCCTAATGCGGTGTCGGGAAGTTTGTATGGAACCAACTTATCAGCCATCATAGTGTTGTTCACGCCGTCCACATCGAGGTCGAGACGGAAGCTGAAGAAGTGATCGTGGTCGACGGCCGAAATGCCCGGTGCGATGAGCTGGCCAAACTCAACTTGATGACCCTCCGGGTCCTTGGCGGCCATGGCTTCTGTCAGCGGGCCGTCCGCACGCTGATCCTTGACGGCCTTCACTTCCAAAATGCCTGTGGCTCCAACGCCGACAGTGATAGAAGCGTCCTGCTCAAAGCGCCAGTCAAAGACGTAGTCGTAGTTGCCGACGGTGGCCACGGTGCGGAAGACCAGTTCGCGAGTGGGCCGGCCTGAAACCGCGCCGGTTGAGTTGTCGTAGTGACGCCAGACCGGGTCGCCGGTGACGCGCTCAAAAAGGCAGGCGAGATGCGGACGAATGTAAGGCGTGCCGTTGTCGTGAAAGAAGGTTGCGCCGAAGAACGTGGAATACGCGGGACAATCGATGCCAGCCTCAAGGGGCTTGATGATGCCTCCGGATCCGGTGGCAAGGAAGTACTCACCCGCGTCGAGAAAGACGTGCGAGTTCCAGCTCTCATCCGGATCCTGATAAGGGACGTACATCTCCGAGAGCGATCCTTCATATAAAACCGAACGGCGCTTGCCGGCATCTTCGTAGCTCACCATGTTGATGATTGGGCCGACACGCGCGTCGAGGCGGAAGCGGAAATGCCAATTCTGCCAACTCACTTCACCGTCCTTGATGGAGAAGCTGGGCCCCTCGGGTTCGCCGGTGACGATGGGCTTGGTTCCTGGGAGAGCAGGACCGCCTTCGGTGTCGTAGTAGCTGGTGGTGGGAGGCATGGGGACCGCGCCGAAATCAGAGAAGCGCGTGATCTTCTTTTCTTTCATATCGACGACGAAGAAGATACCGGCAATCTCGCGATCCCAATCGTAGATGGCGTCCGCGCTATATTCGCATCCGCCCCAGCCAATACGGCGACCTTCGGTTTGCTCGGGGAGATCCACGAATCCCGCAGGTGTGACGTAGCAGTCAACCAAGCGCATATCGCTGATGCCGCGCGATTTCAGCGCCGCCTGGACTCGAGGGTCCTTTTTCAGATCGTCACTAAAACTGTGCATCTCCGACGGCGATACCGGGGCCTGGTCTTTGGTGAGTTCGGTGTAGGACTCGATCTTGCCAGCGTTCACATTGACTACCGCGGCATAGGATTTCCCCTCGCTGTAGAGGACCACGTCGACCTTGCGCACAATAGGATCGCCGGGTCGCCAGGCCAGCACCAGCGCTTTCGGGGGTTCCTGGAGCAGAATGCTGCTGAAGGTCGTCTTCTCACCCAGTTTTCCGGCTGCGTTTAACGTGTTATAAACCTTCCAATATTCGTCTGGAGTCAGCGAGTCCAAGGGATGGTGGACGACGGGCTGAACGGCGAAACAGGCTTGGAATGCGAAAAGAACAAAAACGAAAACGACGGCTCTCAAGCGAGACGGCATGCACAACCTCCGCGAAACAAGGTAACTGGTTGGTTGGGGATAAGGATAATGCGTGGTGACTAAAGAGAAATATACCGGATGCGGGCTCCAACCGACGGATCAAAAAACTGTTGGTCCTGCGAGGGCCTGGCTTGTAAGCGATTTTCTCCGACTTGCGCCCGTGCGGACCATCACAGCGCGCGGTTTCTCCGTGCGATTATGCTGACCAATGGTTTCTGGCTGAGGACGAGCCAGACTGGCGTTCCTTTCTTCCCTGTCCAGGAGTGAATTCCGTGAGCCGTACTCCCGCAACGCTCAAGCCCGTGACTCGAACAACCCTCAGCGAGCAAGTCGCAGTTCAGCTTGCGAAGGAGTTGGAATCAAAACGCTGGAAGCCCGGCGAAAGGCTTCCCTCTGAAGCAGAGCTCTGCGAGGTCTTCAACGTGGGCCGATCCACACTGCGTGAAGCATTGAAGTCGCTTTCTTTTATCGGCATGATTCAAATGCGCGCCGGTGGAGGAAGCTTTGTGGCTGACCACCGCTCGAAATATATGGAGGGCACACTGCTGCTGGCCAAGGGGGTGCTCAACACCGAAGAAGATGTGAATGATCTGTGCGAGGTGCGCATGCTGATTGAAACAGAGGTTGCGGGACTTTGCGCGCAGAGAGCCACGGAGCAGGACTTCAAGGCGCTGGAGAGAATTGTGCGGGAGATGAAGATCTCAATCAGCGAAGGCGGCGAGAACTTTGGCGATCTCGATTTGAGCTTTCATATAGCTATTTCCGCGGCGTGCAAGAACAAAGTTCTTGCGGAGCTTCTCAAGCACATCCAGGAGGGGCTGCAAGAGCTGATTGACAAGAGCCTTCATCTTTCCGCCGGCATGGAGCTTGCTTATCGGCAACATCGAGCGCTGCTGGATGGGTTGAAGCAGCGCAACCCTGCCCTGGCGCGGAGGGCAATGCGCACACATTTGCGCGCATTCCAGCGCGGCTACAGAGTTCTTCTTCAGAAGCCTCAGTGAGCTCATGGCGGGCTTGAAACACGGGCCGTGAAAAGGCGCATTTAAATCACACAAGAATGAAGCCCCATCCTGATTGCGAGGTCAATTTTCGCAGCTGGAATGGGGCTTCAATTTTATGCAGTCAAAGGCCACACCGAAGGGCAGCCCTGAACTTTCTAGCGCACTACGAGCTTGCTGATGGGATAAACATAGGCAAGCATGTAGACGACTGCTCCGGCCATGCAGGCCAGCCCGAGGCTGTGCCAGAAGACAAAGCGCAGGATCGAGCCTTCCTGTCCGTATTGCTGGGTTGCGGTTGAGGCTACGACGATGCTCTGCGCATCGATCATTTTTCCCATGACACCGCCGGCCGAGTTGGCGGAGGCCATCAGGACAGGGGATACGCCGATCTGCTGCGCGGTCAGCTTCTGCAGGCTTCCAAACAACACATTCGAAGAGGTGTCCGAGCCGGTTGTTGCCGTTCCAAGCCAGCCGATGAGCGTGCCGAAGAATGGATAAAGCGCCCCGGTGCGGGCAAACGCGAGACCCATGGTGGCATCAAGCCCGCAGTATCGGGTAATGAAACCTAACGCAAGCATTGCCGCGATCGTGATGACCGTAAATCGAATGTTGAAGATGGTCCTTACGAATGTCTGCACCAGGGAAACCGGGCCAAGGCCCATGAGGAAACCGGACAGCACCGCTGCTATCAAGATGCCCGTACCTGTTGCAGCAGCCCAGTTGAGCTTGTAAACAGCAGCTTCAGCCGTCGGCTTTGCCACCACAGGTGGAACCCGCTGCACAGCCTTGTCCAAGCCGGTGACAGGAATGGAAACGGTGGTTGCCTTGTCCAATGGCTTTGAGAACTGCGGAAGTCCCCATGCAAACACCACCGCGCTGAGAACCAGCCAGGGCAGCCACGCTTTGAATGTGTGCGCGCCGCTGTGATTGAACCGCTTCCGCGCCTGGCTGGTGATGTCCTCGCCCTGCGCGTTGAGAATCTGCTTTGGCTTCCAGAACCGCAGAAACGCGATCAGGACGACGATGGTGGCTGCGGCTGCCACGATCGCTACGAGGGACGGCCCAAAGTTAGCGGCCATGAAGTATTGCGTTCCAGAAAAGGTAACGGCCGCCACCAGAATTGCCGGCCAGATCTCGATCATCCGCCTGAAGCCTGCATAGACCCAGATAAGCCAGAACGGCACAAGGAGGCAGAACGGCACGAGGATGATCGCAGTCATCTTGGTCAGCTGGATGACATCGATACCCGTCACTGCGGAGAGGGTAATGATTGGAATGCCTAGTGCGCCAAAGGCCACCGGGGCGGTGTTGGCAATCAGCGAAAGGCCAGCCGCCTGGATTGGCTTGAAACCGAGACTGATCAAGATCGCACCGCAAACCGCAACCGGGGTGCCGAATCCTGACGTGCCTTCAAAGAATGCGCCGAGCGCGAAAGCGATAAGGAGGAGTTGCAGGCGGCCGTCCTCAGTAATGTTGGTCAGGCTTTCCTGTAAAGCGGTGAAGCGGCCGGTCTTGACGGTGAGCTGATAGAGGAAAATAACGGGCAAGATGATCCAGCAAATTGGAAACAGCCCGTATCCCGCGCCGTAAACGGTGGTGGTGAGCGCCAATCGTACCGGCATGTGATAAACAAGGATCGCAATCGTGAGGGCGGTTCCCAAGCCGATTACGGCGGCGACGTGTGCCTTGAGACGGAAGATGGCCATCGCACCGAGAAGCGCCACAACCGGGAGCGATGCAAACAGAGTGGAGAGCCACCACATGCCGGTTGGATCGTAGCCCTGCTGCCATAGTGCGGAGTGGGGATTTGTCTTGATCAGGTAAGTCGCACACGCGACAAGGGCTAGAGCTCCCGCAATCATCAGCGAAAGGCCCAGGGTGGCGGAAGAGTTCTTGCCCGCTGAAGGGGCAGAACTTTCCTTTGGTGGTGGAGCGGAAACAACTGTCATTGAAACCTCGCGAAGAAATTGACGCCCCGCCTTGACGGCTCTGTTTTTGAAAAGGGCGGCTTGTCGAATGTGATCGAGAGTTTGGCCTTGGGCAGATACGAGTGTCTGTGATCTTCCGCACAATTCGCAACGACTCAATGGTGATGACAATCACTGCCAAGTGTTCCTTCGCAATCAGAATGTCTGATTACCAACTTGTCTGACAACTTTCATTGTCTGCTCATAAAGGTTGTCCGGGCTGGGTGGTGGATTGGTTCTCTGAAACCGATGGAAGCGATGACACATTCAAGCCGCGCGAACCAGCTTTCCTCAGGTTGCAGCACCCAATTCTATCTCCGAGCCGGCTCAAGCACGAATCGCACTCCCGCACTTGAGGGAATGCCGGACAGGAAAGGGCTCGCTCGCACAGCCGGCAACGCAGGAATCAAACCCGGTCCGAACTCCGAAGTAATCGGGGATTGCCTGCGAGCAGCCAGTTTTATCAATCCGCGCCACCGCAAAGGCGCCCATGACGCGAACAGGATCGGAAAAAGCTCTGATGCCGATTCCGGCCCGATCGCAACCGAGACGACGAATCGCTGATGCGGATGCGATTCATGCCGCTATTAAAGGAAATGAGAGGCCCGATGAAACGCAAGTGCAACACATTCGCAATCGCAATCCTGACTGGAAGTCTGATTGCCTCATCCGCTTACGCCAGCGATGCAACGCCGCCGGTGAAGAAGCACTCCGTAACCAAGAAGGCGAAGGCGCCCGCGAAGCCCACGGTCGAAGACCAGATTCAATCGCTGCGGCAGGCCCTCGATACGCAGGGAGCGCAGATCACGGGTCTCAAGAGCGATCTTGCCGAGAAGGACGCACGGCTGAAGAAGGCTGAACAGGCCGCAGCCGATGCGGAGGCGTCCGCTGCGAAGGCACAGGCTGCCGCGGCAACTCAGAACCAGGCAGTTGCGGACAATGCCGCCGCAGTTTCCACGCTCCAAAGCTCGGTTACCGGCCTGAAGGCCAACCAGACATCTCTCGCTGTCACCGTGTCCGATGAGACATCCAAGATCAAGAAGCAGATTGAGAATCCCACGGTTCTTCACTTCAAGGGAATCACGCTTGTTCCTTACGGCTTCTTCAACGGTGAGTCGGTTTATCGCACGCATGCAACCGGGGGCGAAGAAGCGACGCCATGGAGCTCGATTCCATACGAGCACGCGGATTCCTACTCGATGAGCGAGATGATGCTCACTGGCCGGCAGTCGCGCATCGGCCTGAACATGGAGGGCAAGGTCAGCTGGGGAACGATTCGCGCAACGCTTGAAGGCGACTTTCTCGGTGTCGGAACCACATCCAACGACAACCAGTCTACGAGCTATTTGTTCCGCCAGCGTGTTGTTTCGGCAGAAGCGGAAACGAACAGCCATTGGACATTCTCCGGTGGACAGGGATGGAGCCTGGTCACGGAAGATAAAGCGGGCGTGACGACCGCGGCTGCCAACAAGGCACTGCCGATGATGATTGATCCGAATTACGTTGCCGGCCTGGTTTGGGCGCGCTCGGGTTTCTTCCGCCTGACCAAAAGCTTCGGCAAAGCGGCCTTTGCAATCTCGGCTGAAAATCCGCAGCTTCTTTACACAGCAACGCTTGCAGGCAACACACCCTACGCAGTTGTAGGCGGCGCCGGACTGAGCGCCAGCCTGCTGAACCAGACCATCAGCGCCTGCTCGCCGTCAACCTCTGTGGTGAATTACACAAACCAGAAGCAGACTGACTCAGCCGGCAACACGGTGAATATCGCGGTTCCTGTGTATAAGACGGTGAACTCCTGCGCCAACCTCGCGAATATCTCCTTCAACGAAGCGCCCGACATGGTTGTGAAGGCCGCATTCGATCCCGGGTTTGGCCACTATGAAGTCTTTGGCGTCTCGCGCTTCTTCCATGAGACCGTCTATCCCGGCGAAACCACGAACAGCAATCTCTACGGCGGATTGAAGGACATCGTCAGCGGCCTGGCGGTTGCGCCCGCGCTCACAACAGAGGGGGCTTACTCAAACAGCATCACGCTCGGCGGCGTGGGCGGCAGCATGCGCCTTCCGATCATCGCCAACAAGTTTACGTTTGGAGCCAAGGCGCTGTTCGGACCCGGCGTGGGCCACTTCGGCACCTCCACACTGTCCGACGCAACTTCAAATGCCAGTGGCGAGCTTGTTCCGATCCACAACCTCTCCGGTCTGCTGACTGCGGAGATCGCGCCGAGTCCGCGCCTGCAACTGTACTTCTACTACGGCGGGGACTACGCGGGACGAGAAGACGAAGCAAATGCGGGCGCTACCACGCTTGGCGCTCCCTCTGCCGCGCAGAGCACAGCCGGAGCATGGGGTGGAACTTGGAAAGCCCCTTCGCTCGCGGCAGTCGGCTATGGATCGCGCCTGCTGGGCAACTCCGGGTGCAACACGAACACCGCTCCGGGCTACAACGGCAGCTCGACTGGTTACTACACGGGAGCATCCTGCGGTGCGCAAACACGCGATGTACAGGAAGCTACGGGCGGTTACTGGTATGACCTTTACAAGGGCGACCACGGCCGCCTTCGTCAAGGCATCCAGTACAGCTACGCAGTTCGCGAAGGCTGGTCGGGCGCAGACGGGATTGGCGCAAAGGGCGTTGAGAGCATGATCTTCACGAGCTTGCGTTATTTCCTTCCGTAAACAGCGGATCGCTTCGGTAAAGCAGCACAAAGGGCAGCCGGAATTCCGGACTGCCCTTCGCTGCGAGAGGAAATGCTGGATTCATTCTGAACGAAAGGCCAACCGCTTTCGGTGCGACTACTATGCGAGCTTCACTTTTCATTGCTTGTTATAACGACTCGCTCTTCCCCGAGACGGGACGAGCCGTAACGCGGCTGCTGGAACGCCTGGGGGTGGAGCTTGATTTCCATCCGGGGCAGACTTGTTGCGGGCAGATGCACGCCAACTCCGGCTTTCGCGCCGAGGCATTTTCGCAGGCCAAGCGGCTTGTGCGGCTCTACGAAAAGGATGAGATTGTCGTGATTCCAGGCTCTTCTTGCGTCGCGATGATGCGTGAACAGTATCCAGGCATCTTCCAGGAACTTGGCAACGAATCGCAGCGACAGGAACTGGCCGCGTTCCTTCCCAAGGTCTATGAACTGAGCGAATTCCTCATCGATAAATTGCAGGTTGAGGACGTTGGAGCTTACTTTCCGCATCGCGTGACCTACCACGCGAGCTGCCATGGGCTGCGCGGTTTGCATTTAGGGGACCGGCCATTCCGTTTGTTGTCAAAAGTTCGCGGCATCGACTTTGTTCCGCTTGAGAACATGGACCGATGCTGCGGATTCGGCGGAACATTTTCGGTGAAGAACCCCGAGATCTCGCAGGCGATGCTGACGGTCAAGCTACATGACATTCTTTCAACCAAGGCGGAATTCTGTACTGCTCTCGATAACAGTTGCCTGATGCATCTGGGTGGAGCAATGCACAGACAGTATGCGGCCATGCGCACAATCCACATGGCAGAGATTTTGGCCAGCACGGAAGATTGCCCGACCGAGGTGTTGACATGAGCGCTGCAATCCTTGACCCTAAACTGGCTCCGCCCTTTCGCGATGCCGTGTTGCCGGTACTGCGCAATCCCATGCTGCGCAAAAATGTGGCTCACGCGACGCAGGTCATTCAGAACAAGCGAGCCAAGCTGGTTGCGGAAAAGACCGACTGGCAGGAGCTTCGTGCTTCGGCTTCGGCGATTCGCACGCACGTATTGGAGAACCTGGGCGCTTATCTTGAGCAATTTGAAGAACGGTGCACCGCGGCGGGCGGAGTGGTTCATTGGGCTTCCGATGCCAATGAAGCAAGGGCAATCATTCTCGACCTGCTGCGGCAGGAGAACGCGACCGAAGCCATCAAAATCAAGACGATGACCTCGGCAGAGATCCAATTGAATCCTTATCTGGAGACCGCGGGAATCACGGTTCATGAGACGGACCTCGCAGAGATCATCCTGCAACTGGGCAAGGAAGAGCCATCGCACATTGTTGTTCCCGCTTTGCATATCAACCGAAGCCAGGTGCGCGAGATTTTCTCCCGCACGATGCATCTGGAGAATCTATCCGATGATCCGAAGGCTCTCACCGCGGCTGCACGCCACTACCTGCGCGAGAAATTTCTCCGCGTTCCGACGGCGATCAGCGGCGCAAACTTTCTGATTGCAGAGACCGGCGCCGTTGCAGTGGTGGAGTCGGAAGGCAACGGCCGGATGTGCCTCACGCTGCCGGAAACGATGATTACAGTTGTCGGCGTGGAAAAAGTGCTGCCTCGCTTCCAGGACCTTGAGGTGATGCTGCAAATCCTGGCGCGTTCCGCTACCGGCGAGCGGATGAATCCGTATACGTCCTTGTGGACCGGTGTGACGCCAGGGGACGGACCGCAGAGATTTCATGTTGTGTTGCTTGATAACGAGCGCACTTCAATCCTCGCGCGACCGAAGGAGCGCCAGACGCTCAAATGCATCCGGTGTGCGGCATGCATGAATCATTGTCCGGTCTATCGACAGACCGGTGGGCACGCCTACGGCTCCTGTTATCCGGGTCCCATCGGCGCAATCCTCACACCGCAGCTCATGCGAATGGAGTACGCACAAACACTGCCATTTGCCTCGTCTCTTTGCGGTGCGTGTTTTGAAGTGTGCCCCGTCAAGATCGACATTCCAGCCGTGCTTCTGGATCTACGCGCCGATGCGGTCAACATTGAACGCAAGGAAGCGAAGCGCGCATTCGACCTGATGTATCTTGGGCTGCGCGTGGCCAACACGATCTTTTCTCGGCCGTGGATTTTCCACACCGCCCAGTGGTTCGGACGGGTGGGGCTGCGCGCGTTTACCGGGAAAGATGGTTGGATCAAGTGGTTACCGAGCATTGGTGGCAGGTGGACGCATAATCGCGACTTGCGCGGACTTCCCAGCCAGTCATTCCACGAGTGGTGGGCAGCACGCGCCAAGGAGACGAAATGACCGCTCCCGTACAATCCCGCGAACGCATTCTCAGCCGCATCCGCACCGCGACAGCCTCCGTATCCGCACCCGCAAATCAGCTTGCCGACGTTTATGGACGAGTTGCGCGCACCTACGTTCGTCAAGGGAAACTCAGCAACGAGAAGCGCCTCGAGTTAATGACGGAGCGCCTGCGCGAATATGACGCGGGAGTGGTTGAGGCAACGCCCGCCGAACTTGCTGCCGTCATTGCCGGTCAACTGGAATCAAGTGGGAAGCGCATTTTCGTCGCTCCCGCCGGCTTGCCGAAGGAGTGGCTGGCACCTGGATTCGATTGGAAGATCGACGAGCAGCTTACTTCCGCTGAAATTGAACTGACGGAGGGAGTCGTCACTGCCTCATCTTGCGCAATTGCCGAATCGGGAACGATCGTGCTGCATCACGGACCGGCTGAGGGCCGCCGGGTGATCTCGCTACTCCCTGACTGGCACCTTTGCGTGCTGCGGGCCAGCCAGGTGGTGGAGACGCTGCCGGAATATTTCGATCGATTTCCAAAGGCACCACCGCTGGTGACCTGGATCTCCGGTCCGAGCGCGACCGCGGATATTGAGATGACCCGTATCAAGGGCGTGCACGGCCCGCGCTTCCTGCACGTAATTGTTGTGCGGGATGACGTTTAGTCTCTGTTGTGTTGAAATGCTCGGTTTGCATTTTCTGTGGCAACCGAGGGAGCTGTATCGACTGCACTTGAAGTCATTCCTCGCGCAGCAGGGCCAGAGGATTGACAGAGAGAGCGCGTTGCGCGGGAATCCACGTGGAGAAAAGCCCGAGCAAAAGCATCACAAGCACAACGCCACCTAGGACCAGCGGATCGCGTGGATTTGCCTGGTAAACAATGTAGGCAAGCACTCGTTCTGCAAGCAAATTCACAACGGGTGGCGGCGATTCTCCAACCAAGGAACTCCAGCTTGTTCCTGGAGCCGTTGAAGATGCCCAGCGAAAACTGGAACAGGAAACGCCGACCCGTGAGCGAATCCGCCGCGTCGCCGATCTTGTAGATGGATTCGAATCGCCGTTTGGGCTTGAACTCCTGTCAACCGTATATTGGGTGGCCACGCACGGTTCTGGCAGCGCCGTTGACGAGATCATTCGCAGCACCTATGGCTGGGGTGAGCGCAAGCGACAGTTCTCGGAGCGGCAGATTCGACTTGCCGTCAGAGTCCTGAGCGACAAGCATTGGCTTCCTGCGGTTGCGATCCCATAGCACCCTACTTGATGGCTTCGCCAGAGTCGCGGCTCACACTCGTTTAATCCTTGCCTAAGTTTCTGATTCCAAATACGATCAAGCGAGACCAGTTTACTTGACGGGTACTTGATCGGGGGGAAGGCATGCCCACTGATATTTCTGAAGCCGGGCTGGAAACTCTGATGGTTGCCGACATGACCGTGGCGGGATGGCGGACAGGCGATCCCAGGGACTTCGATCGCGCGTGGGCATTGGATTTAACCAAATTACGCGCCTTCTTGGAGGCGACCCAGCCTAAGACGGCAACAGCCCTGGACTTGGGAAACGACAGTCCAACGCGGCGTCAGTTTCTGGCTCGGTTGAGTGGCGAATTGGCTAAGCGTGGCGTTGTGGATGTATTGCGCAAAGGCATAGACCATGGTCCGCTTCATCTGACGTTGTTTTACGGCACGCCGTCTGAGGGAAACGCTAACGCTCAGCGATTATTCGCCGAAAACCGCTTCTCGGTAACGCGGCAACTCCGCTACAGCCTGGATGAGACGCGGCGTGCACTGGACTTAGGCCTGTTCTTGAACGGGTTGCCAATCGCTACCTTCGAATTGAAAAACAACCTGACCAAGCAGACCGTTGACGATGCCGTAGAGCAATACCGGCGTGATCGGGACACACGGGAACAGCTTTTCGGGTTGGGTCGGTGCGTCGTCCACTTCGCGGTGGACGAGAGCGAAGTGAAAATGTGCACCGAGCTGAAGGGCAAGGCCTCATGGTTTCTGCCTTTCAACATTGGATGGAACGACGGCGCGGGCAATCCGCCGAATCCGGGAGGATTGAAGACCGATTACTTGTGGAAGCGCATTCTGACGCCGGCGGGCCTCACGGACATTCTGGAAAATTACGCACAGATCGTAGAAGAAAAGAACCGCAAGACCGGGAAGAAGAAAAGGAAGCAGGTTTTTCCGCGTTATCACCAGTTGGATGTGGTCCGGCGCTTGCTTGCTGAAGTGAAACATGACGGCGCAGGCAAACGCTACCTGATTGAGCATTCTGCGGGCAGCGGCAAGTCGAAATCAATCGCCTGGTTAACGCACCAGTTGATCAGCGCTCGTAAAGATGGCCGTGAGATCTTCGACTCGATTATTGTGATCACCGATCGGCGGATCCTCGATCAGCAGATCGAGGACGAGATCAAGAGCTTCGCGCAGGTGAGTGCGACGGTGGGCCACGCCGAGCACTCGGGAGATCTCCGCCGTTTTATTGAAGCGGGTAAGAAGATCATCATCAGTACGGTGCAGAAATTCCCGTTCATCCTAGACGAAATCGGGGACGCTCACCGCGATCGTTCGTTCGCGATCGTTATCGACGAGGCCCATTCTAGCCAGGGCGGTCGGACGAGCGCAGCACTGAGTTCGGCGTTGTCCCAAACGGACTCGGAAGATGAACCGGATCCGGAAGACGTGGTGAACCAGGCGCTCGCAGAACGGATGGCTGCCCGTAAGCTGTTGGCGAATGCAAGCTATTTCGCCTTCACCGCTACCCCCAAGAACAAGACGCTTGAGATGTTCGGGCTCGCAGAGCCTCAACCAGACGGCAAGGTCAAACACCGTCCTTTCCATTGCTACACGATGAAACAGGCAATCCAGGAGCGGTTCATTCTGGATGTGCTGAAGAGCTACACGCCCGTCGACAGCTACTACAAGTTGATCAAGACAGTGGAAGGCGACCCTGAATTCGACACACGAAGGGCCAAGAAAAAGCTCCGCAAATATGTTGAGAGTCACGACCACGCAATCGAAATGAAAGCGGAGATCATGGTCGACCACTTCCTTGAACAGGTGCTTGCGGCGAATAAGATCGGAGGCGAAGCCCGTGGGATGGTGATCTGCTCCGGGATTGAGCGGGCCATACAGTACTACCACGCAATTGAGGCGTACCTGAGAGAACGGAAGAGCCCGTATCGATCTATTGTGGCGTTCTCCGGGGAGCACGAATTCGATGGCGAGAAGGTTACGGAGGCCTTGTTGAACGGCTTCCCGAGCAACGACATTGCCGATCGAATTCAGGAAGACCCATACCGGTTGCTGATCTGCGCAGACAAATTCCAGACCGGCTATGATGAGCCGTTACTTCATACGATGTACGTGGACAAGCCCCTCTCAGGCATCAAGGCCGTGCAGACGCTATCACGCCTGAATCGCGCCCATCCGCAGAAGCACGATGTCTTCGTGCTCGATTTCATGAATGATGCGGACACGATCATTGAGGCGTTCACGGCGTACTATCGGACGACGGTTCTAAGCGAAGAAACCGACGCTAACAAGCTGCACGATCTAAAGCTCGCGCTCGATCGGTATCAGGTCTACAGTGGCGAGCAAGTCGACAGAGTCGTTGAATCGTACCTTTCGGGCGCAGGTAGGGATCAATTGGAACCCTGGCTCAACGAGTGTGTGGCTTCTTACTGCCTGCATCTTGATGAGGATGGGCAGGTCGATTTCAAAGGCAAGGCGAAGGCGTTTACGCGGACCTACGATTTCCTGGGCTCGATTCTGCCCTACACGAACGCAGCATGGGAGAAGCTTTCCATTCTCCTGAATCTGCTAATCCCAAAGCTTCCGGCCCCTCTGGAGGAGGATTTATCAGCGGGCATTCTCGAATCAATTGATATGGACAGCTACCGGAATGAGAAGCTGGCAGCGATGCGGTTGCTTCTTCCTGATGCGGACGCGGAGATCGGGCCCGTACCGACAGAGGGTGGTGGTAGAAAGCCTGAACCCGAACTGGATCGGCTTAGCAATATCTTGAAG
>Ga0302192_10000797_pt1 | contig 19677 bp, 16 predicted proteins | sample II_Bog_E3_2_FD_200230 | JGI IMG/M metagenome (GOLD analysis project Ga0302192, IMG submission 200230) | Peat permafrost microbial communities from Stordalen Mire near Abisko, Sweden - II_Bog_E3_2 | ecosystem: Environmental > Terrestrial > Soil > Wetlands > Peat | place: Sweden: Abisko...
GTTGAAGGAAAAATAGCTATGAAAGACGGGGTAGGTGATGGTTCCCTTTATATCCCGGTAACGATGAGTAACGGTAGTTACAAATTCAGGGCCTATACCAGCTGGATGAAAAACTTTAGCCCCGAATATTATTTTGAAAAAGAGATCACGCTTATTAATCCTTTACGAATCCCGGAAAAGGCGGCAAAGACAGCAACAGATGATTACGATATTCAGTTTTTCCCCGAGGGTGGTAACCTGGTAGCAGGAATAAAAAGCGTGGTGGCTTTTAAAGCGGTTGGGCATGATGGTAAAGGGGCTAACGTAAGCGGAATAGTAGTCGATGCCAAAAATGATACTGTTGCAAGGTTTAAATCACTTCGTTTTGGGATGGGCAAATTCTCATTTACCCCCGCCGCCGCAGAAGCATACAGGGCCATAGTAAAAGCAGGCGATACCCCGCCTGTCACGAAAAGCCTGCCCGATGTAAGCAGCCAGGGCTATGTAATGGCGATAGCAGGTGGCGGCAGTAACAATTTAAACGTTTCGGTAACAACCACTGACAATACCGCCAGTAATGTTTACTTATTTGTGCATACCCGCCAAACCGTAAAAGTAGCCGAAAGCGCCGCACTGGTTAACGGTACGGCCCATTTTCTCGTAAGCAAGGACGAACTGGGGGATGGCATTTCGCATTTTACCATTTTTAGCAGCGCCAAACAACCGGTTTGTGAGCGGCTCTATTTTAAACGGCCACCACAGGAGTTGCTGATCACCGCTGCTTCAGACCAGCAACAATACGGAACGCGAAAACACGTGAACGTTAATGTTTCGGCCAAAAACGCGCAGGGCGGTGCGCTGGCCGCCGATATGTCAATGGCGGTGTACCGTGTTGATTCTGTACAAGCCGTCGATGAGAGTAATATCTTCAGCTATTTATGGTTAAGTTCGGATTTAAAGGGACATATTGAGTCGCCCGACTATTATTTAAAAAATGCAAATGCCGAAACTGACGAAGCGCTGGATAACCTGCTGCTAACACAGGGTTGGAGCAGGTTTTCATGGAACGAGGTGCTGGAAAACAAGACACCGGCATTCAATTTTTTACCCGAATATGATGGCCACATCATCACGGCCAAAATTGTTAACGCCCAAAGCAACACACCCGCAAAGGGTATAATTACTTACTTGGGCGTCCCCGGCAAAAGAGTTCAGCTGTATTCCTCTCAAAGCGACTCGCTGGGTCATTTGTCTTTTTTTACAAAAGATCTTTATGGCCCGGGTGAAGTGATCGTTCAAACCAATGAACTGGTGGACAGCACTTACCGTATCGATATGGTCAGCCCATTTTCCGAGCAATACTCGCGTACCAGCTTCCCAGCTTTTGAATTTCACGGCGATATGACTGCAGCGCTTGAAGACCATAGCCTGGGCATACAGGCCCTCAATATTTACACCGGTAATTTGCTGAAACAATACTATAACCCGGTAACAGATAGCAGTGCGTTTTACGGAACGCCTTATAAAACATACAAACTGGATGATTTTACCCGATTTACCACGATGGAGGAAGATTTGCGGGAATACGTTTCGGAAGATAACATTGTAAATTCACGCGGTAATTTTCACATAAAAGTACTGAACAGCCACGGCTTTTTGGATGGCGACCCACTTTGCCTGGTCGACGGGGTGCCGGTGTTTAATATCAATAAGATATTTACCATCGACCCTTTAAAAGTACGTAAGCTGGAAGTAATGCCATTCAGGTATTACTATGGCCCATCCGAAGAAGAGGGGATATTCAGTTTTACTACCTATAAAGGCGATTTGGGCGGTGTAGAGCTCGACCCTCGCGCTATTGTGGTTGATTACGAGGGTATGCAGCTGCACCGGGAGTTTTACTCGCCAACTTACGACTCTGAAGCGCAGGCCACCAGCCGCATCCCCGACTTCCGCAACGTGTTGTATTGGACACCGGAAGTAAATGCAAGTGGGGCAGTATCCTTTTACACTTCTGACCAACCCGGGAAATATGTGGGCGTAGTACAAGGGCTTACCGCCAGTGGCGCTGCCGGCAGCCAGTATTTTATGTTTCAGGTGAAATAGTATAGAACTGGAAGGAAAAAGGCGAACCCGCCTTCGCTAAAGCTATGGCGGGCGCAGAAGGTAAAAGGTTTGAAATAGTGTCTTCATTGACTTCGAAATGAAAAAAACAAGCTATTGGATACTGTTCCTGCTGCCCGCGTTGATTTGTACCAAAACTTCAGCTCAAAAGGTTACGCTCGATTATTATTTTAACCACGAAGTTCGGAAAACAGCCGCCGGCACAGTCGAACGCTATCATTATACCTGGGAGGATAAAACAAACAGTGGGTTTTCACTTTTTGGCAGTGCATTTAAAAAGGCCGGCGCAACACTCGATACGCTTGGCGAGGCACCGACCGCGGCAAACCTTAAGGGTACGGCCATTTATATTATCGTTGACCCGGATACCAAAAAAGAAAGTCCAGACCCCAAATACATCCAGCCGGAAAATATTTTAGAGATTGCCACCTGGGTTAAAGCCGGGGGCGTGCTGGTGATGATGGCTAACGACAGCGCCAATGTGGAGCTTCCGCATTTTAATAACCTTGCATCAGTTTTCGGAATGCACTTTAATGACGACCTGCAAAATCATGTTGTAGACGACGCGCATTTTGAAGATGGTGCTGTGACCATAAAAAGCAACCCGATGTTTAAGACCGCCCATAAAATATTTATGAAAGATGTTTGCTCCATCGCTACCGCTGGTCCAGCAAAGCCGGCACTAAAAAACAAGAGCGGCGCAACGATTATCGCCACTGCAAAATATGGCAATGGCACTGTTTTCGCCGTCGGCGACCCCTGGTTTTATAATGAGTACATGAATGGACGGTTACCGCCCGGCTTTCAGAACACGAGGGCAGCTAACGATGTAGTAGCGTGGCTGATAGCCCAAACACGCAGGTAGAGACGCGATGCATCGCGTCTCTTATTTCTCGGTGAGCATTGAAGCAGCCGCTTCATCCAAAAACCATTGAATTTCGCCAATGATCGGCTCGATCAGTTGGGCCGGATACGCTTCAATGTCTTCACTATCCTCCAGCACATGATGAACGGCTATTGCTTTACCTTCGCCGTATACCAAAAAGGCAATATGGCGGGCCTCGTTAATCATCGGCGCATTCAGCGTAATGCGATAAACCTGCTGATCGGGTAAAAACACCTCTTTTACACCCGGGGTACGGTCATGCAAAACGGGCGTATAAGGGAACAGTGAAGCAGTATGCGAATTATCGCCCAAGCCAAGCAGGATCAAATCAAAGCTCATCTCATCCTCGTCAAAAAACTCTTCAATCTCTCCTTCATATTTTGCGGCTGCATCCGCTGGGCCAAGACTGGTATCCACCGGGAAAACATGGTCTGAATCGATCATTAAAGGGATAAAAAGCGCGTTTTTGGCCATCAGGTAGTTGCTGTCCTTATCGGTTTGCGGCACATTCCGTTCATCGCCAAAAAAGAAATATACCTTTTCCCAATCGACCTGGTCGTGATAGGTAGAAGCCAATAATTCATAAAGCTTTTTGGGTGAATTGCCGCCAGACAAGGCAACTGAAAATTTCCCTCTTGCCGAGATAGACTCATTAGCTACTGTAACAAAATGTGAAGCCAACGCTTCAAGCACTTCTTCCTCGGTGTTAAATATATTTAAGCTCATACTATCCTCTTCTTTTTTCTCCCTGAACTGATGGGTTCAGATAACTAATCTCTAATCAACTAGCCTCTAATCTCTAAATCCTATTTCTTAGCTATCGGCAACGTAAACCAGTTAAAACCATCCCTTGCGATTAAGGCCTCCGCTGTCTCCGGCCCCCATGAATCCGCTGAATAATTCGGGAAATTAAGGCTCTTTTTATGTTGCCAGGCGCCAAGTATCGGCATAATCAGTTCCCAGGCTGCTTCTACCTGGTCGCCGCGCATAAACAGGGTTTGATCGCCCAGCATCGTATCCAGTATAAGGGTTTCGTAGGCTTCCGGCGCCTGGGTGTCGTAAGTTCCTTTGTAGTCGAACACCATGTCAACGGTATTCAATACCATATCAAGGCCAGGGCGTTTTGCCTGTACCTGCAGGCGGATGCTCATCTCGGGCTGTATGCTGATGATCAGCCGGTTCTGCTGCCAGCTTTCTGCTGCTTCCGTCGGGAATATCAAATGCGGCACATCCCGAAATTGGATAGTGATGACCGAAGCCGATTGGTGCATCCGTTTACCGGTCCGGGCATAAAACGGCACGCCCTGCCAGCGCCAGTTGTCGATAAAGAATTTTACGGCCGCAAAGGTTTCTGTGTTTGAGTCCGGGTCCACTTTTGGTTCTTCGCGATAGCCCGGAACTTCCTTACCCTGCATCCATCCACGTGCATATTGACCGCGCACTGCCGACATGCGTACATCGTCGGGGCTAAATCGGCGCATGGCCCTAAGCACATCTACCTTGCGGTTGCGCACTTCGTCGGCATTAAAGCTGACAGGTGGTTCCATGGCAATATGACAAAGCAATTGCAGCAGGTGGTTCTGTATCATATCGCGCATGGCGCCGGCGCCATCGTAATAATCGCCACGGTCTTCCACGCCAAGCTGCTCGGTAACGGAGATTTGCACATGTTCAATAAAATTACGGTTCCATAATGGTTCCATTATAGAATTCGCGAAACGGAAGGCCATGATGTTTTGTACCGTTTCCTTGCCCAAATAGTGGTCGATCCGATAAACTTGTTTTTCATCAAAAATACCGTTCAGCAACTTGTTCAACTCTTTGGCGGTTTCCAGGTCGTGACCGAAGGGCTTTTCAATAACGATCCTCACATTATCCTTGTTCTCGGCCAGCTTGGCTTTGGATATATTAGAGGCGATGATGGGGAAAAAGTTAGGCGCCACGGCAAGGTAGAAGATAACATTGGCCTCGATTTTCCATTCCGCGTTAAGCTTATCAATGGCCTTGCCAAATTCCTTGTAGGTCTCGGCGTCTTTAATATCTGACACCTGGTAGTAAATATTTTTTTCAAATTCAGCCCATTTGGCCTCTTTGGCTTTTCCGCTGCGTGAAAACTGGTCGATGTCGTTATGCAGATTTGTCCTGAATTGTTCATCCGTAAACTTCGTGCGGCCGGTGCCGATGATGGCATACTGCCCGGGCAGCCAGCCATCCAGGAACAAGTTATACAAAGCAGGCGCGATCTTGCGAGAGGTAAGGTCGCCTGTGCCGCCAAAAATAATAAATATAGTGGGTTGTGTGGTTATGCTTGAATTGCTCATGTCGTGTTTTTCTTTTGGCCGGGGTATCTTAATTAAATGATTTTTAGCTTTCCTTAGTCCACTGTGTGTGGAATACCCCTTCTTTACCGATCAGCTCATAAGTGTGTGCGCCAAAATAGTCGCGCTGGGCCTGGGTAAGGTTGGACGGCATCCGTGCGGTGCGGAAATTATCAAAATAGCTTAATGATGCGGTAAAGGCGGGCGCAGCAATGCCCGCTGCGATAGTTGCCGAAAGCACCGTGCGTGCGCCGGTTACAGCTGTTTTTACCAGGTCTTCAACGTGCCCGTCAAGCAGCAGGTGCGCCAGCTCTTTGTTTTGATAGGCATTATAAATATCATTCAGGAACTCCGAACGGATAATACAGCCGCCGCGCCATATCTTGGCTATCTGGTCCAACTTCAAATCATATTTATACTCAGCCGAGGCCAGCGAGAGCAGATGCATGCCCTGCGCATAGCTGATGATGGTGCTAAAATAAAATGCCTGCTCCAGTGCAGCCAGGAATTCATCTTTATTTGCCTCAAGCTGAATTTCGTCCTTGCTATAAACAGCGGAAGCTTGTTCCCTAAGCGATTTGTATTTAGACAGGTCGCGCATGGAAACGGCAGTGTCCACTGTTGGAATAGGCGCCTGCAAATCCATTGCCACCTGCGAAGTCCATTTGCCGGTGCCTTTGGCTTTGGCCTCGTCTTTAATGTCGTCCAGCAACAGGTGGTCGGTGCCGGGCGCTTTATAGGCAAAAATATCTTTGGTAATGTCCAGCAAAAATGATTTTAAACGGCCTTCGTTCCATTCGGTAAATATCTGCCCAATGGCATCATTATCCAGCTTCAGCCCTGTTTTCATCACCTGGTAAGCTTCGGCGATGAGCTGCATCAGCCCATATTCAATACCATTGTGCACCATCTTTACAAAGTGCCCTGAAGCACCCGGGCCGATGTAGGTTACACACGGTTCGCCGTTAACTTTTGCGGCTATAGCCTCAAAAATGGGCTTCATTACGTTATAAGCTTCCTTATCTCCGCCCGGCATCATGCTGGGGCCGCGGCGCGCTCCTTCTTCGCCACCGGATACACCCATACCGAAAAAGTGAAAGCCTTTTGCTTCCAATTCGTCAACGCGGCGGTTCGTATCGGTAAAATGGGAATTACCGCCATCGATGAGGATATCGCCTTTATCCATCAAGGGCGTCATTTCTTCAATTACAGCGTCCACAATTTTACCGGCTGGTACCAGCATCATAATGGCGCGCGGTTTGGTAAGGCTTTGCACAAACTCTTTAGCATCGCTAAAGCCTTTCACGTCTTTGTCCTTGCCTTCTTCATTCAGCGAGGTGACCTTTGATGCGTCCTGGTCCAAGCCTGCCACGGCATAGCCGTGATCGGCCATATTAAGCAACAGGCTGCGGCCCATGGTGCCCAGGCCAATCATGCCAAATGCATATTTATGTGTTGTTGAGCTCATTTTATTGGGGTTGATTTTCTTTTTTTAGTTCTTCCAGAATTGCTTTCGTGGTCTCGAAACTGGTGTGATGAAAAGCGCGGATGCCCAGGCGCTGTGCCGCGTTTACAAACATGATCCGGTCGTCAAAGTAGACGCATTGGTTTGGCTGCGCCGAGGCCACACCCATCGCCAGTTTAAATATGCCAGGATCAGGCTTGCGCATTTTTACTTCACATGAGGAGATAAAGGCGTCGAACGCCTCGTGAAGCTTGAATTTTTTTATGCGATAATCATTCAGCTCCTTTCCTTCGTTGTTGATGGATATGATACGGAACCCGCAATCTGCCTTCCATGCTTTCAGCCATTGCAATGTGCCGGGTAGTTCAGTAGTTTGCTTGTATATAAAATCCTTAAAATCCTCGCGGGTAAAGTCGCGGGGATGATTAAAGACCACCGTATCCAGGTATTCATCCAGCGAGATCTTGCCAATTTCGTAAACGTTGAAGATGAAATTATGCAGCGCGTCGAACTCCTCATAGTCCACGTTGAACAGTTTAGCGGCTTCCTCGCGCGACTCATGCCCCCAGCCGTTGCTGAGGAGTACGCCGCCGACATCAAAAAACAATATGCGTACTGATGCAGCTTCCACGGCGATTAAACTTTAGTTTTTTGGCCTTCAATTGCGTTCAGCAGTTTTTCAAACGGCTTGTTGAATTTATCGATGCCCTCATCTTCCAGCTGCTGGGTGATTTGATCGATATCGATACCCGCTTTTTTTAATCTGTCCAGTGCTTCAGTAGCTTTGTCCAGACCCTCTTCCAATGTATTAGCAGCGATACCATGGTCGCGGAAAGCCTCGATGGTTTCCAGCGGAACAGTGTCAACTGTATCCGGGCCGATCAGCGCTTCAACGTATTTGGTATCCTTAAAAGCAGGGTTTTTGCTGCTGGTGCTAGCCCATAATAAACGCTGTGGTTTTGCGCCCTGTGCCGCCAGTTTTTCCCAGCGCGGGCCGCTAAATACGCGCTTATAAATTTCATATGCTTTTTTTGCTGACGCGATAGCCACTTCGCCTTTCAGGTCGCCCAAGCCATTACCGTCAAGCATCGGATCCACCAAAACGTCGATCCTGCTCAGGAAGAAGCTGGCCACGGAAGAAATATGTGCGATATGATGTCCTGCGGCTAAATGGTCTTCCAGGCCGGAAATATAGGCCTCGGTCACTTCTTCATAACGTGGCAAGCCGAACAACAGCGTAACGTTGATATTGATGCCTTTACCTATAGATTGACGGATGGCAGCTAAACCAGGTTTTGTTCCCGGGATTTTGATCATTACATTTTCGCGGTCGACCTCTTTCCAAAGCTGCTCGGCTTGTTTGGCGGTGCCTTCCGTATCCAGCGCTAAAAATGGCGATACTTCCAGGCTTACGTAACCATCCTCACCTTTTGATTCTACGTAAACGCCTTTGAACAGGTCGGTAGCATTTTGAATATCCTTTACGGCCAGGCCGAAGAAAATCTCTTCGTTGGTTTTATCACTTTCGGACAGGCTGCGGATATCTGCATCATAATCCGAACTGCTGGTGATCGCTTTTTCGAATATGGCCGGGTTGGAGGTTACGCCCCGTATACCGTCTTCATCTATCAATTTTTGCAGCTTCCCGGTAGCCATGATCTCGCGGTCGATAAAATCGAGCCAGATGCTCTGGCCAAAGCTGTGTATTTGTTTTACCTTGTTTGTTCCCATGATAATGTGATTTTAAATTAAATATTTGTACACCCGTTAAACAGTCGGGCATTTTTTCATTTGTGTTTTAAGCAACCAAAACCTCAATATCAAAATCCATAAACAGGCCGCTTTCAATAACACCTGTTATGGATTTTATTTTTACCTCGAGATTATCCGGTATCTCGTCAAATTTGGCTTCCACTATCAGGTTACCATTCTCGGTGATCACCGGGCCGTCTTTTCCCTTCGCCGGTCTTAATGTTATATCATGTGCCCCGATAGCGGCGAGTCTTTCTTCCACATGCAGCAATGCCTGCGGGAAAACCTCTATTGGAACCGGGAACTTCGTACAAAGTTTGTCAACCAGTTTGGTTTCATCAATGATTATATAATTTTTTTGACTCGAGGCCATCATCAGCTTTTCTTTAAACATCGCCCCGCCGCGGCCTTTTATTAAACTATGTTTGGGATCCACCTCATCAGCGCCGTCGAAAAGCCAGTCGGGCCGGTTTTCAAACAGTGTTGTTAAAGGTACACCCAATTTGCTGCAGGCCATGCTGAGCTCGATAGATGTGGCAATGGCCTTGATGTTCAGTTTCTCGGCCTTTACTCTTTCCGCTATCGCAATCAGCGCCAGGAATGATGTCGACCCTGAACCAACACCGATCACATCCCCATCCTTCACTTTTTCAGCAATTCTATGAGCAACCCGCTCCTTGGCCTCGCGATTCGAAATTGTATCGGACCACGCCAGGTTTTCAATGATATTGCTCTGCCAGTTCATTAATAACGTAATTGTTTATGATCATTATTGAGGGTCGCCGCGCTCCTTTTTTAAATCTTTCAGTGTTTGTAAAATGTCCTTACTGCCACGGCTTGACGGATAGCTGGTATTAACGATAATCCAATTCCCATTCCGCCTGGCTAACTCTACAACTTCTCTAAGCTCCGCATCCCGTATTTCTTTTGCCGGCTTTCCTTTTTCAATATTGCGGACATCAACTAAAAACTTCCCGCCTGTTATCTTTACGTCACCCGCTTCAAAATTACCCCACAATTCCTGCCCAATAAACGGGTCGAAATCCAACCCAACGATGTCGCCCGACTTATTTTGCGCACTATCGTCAGATGCTATCGCCTTTTTTAGCGCCAGGCCAAAATATTGCGGTCGCCTTTTTATTGCTATATCCAAAACAAACAAGTTTGATTTGCTATTCTGACATTCCGACCACAAAACAATGTACCAATCATAAAATTTCTGAACAAAGGCCCTTGCGCTTTCCTTATCATCAGCTTTAGCCTGCGCGTTCACATTTGCTGAAAAAGCTGTGCAAACCCAAAATAAGCCGATAATTAAAACGCTTCCTTTACTCATCTTAGCGGAACAGAAAAGACTTACGAAGTTTTTAAAACTTCGTAAGTCTTCCCGGTTTACTTATAACAGCGCTTTTGCCTTTTTAACAACATTATCCACCGTAAACCCGAAATGTTTGTACAGATCTTCTGCAGGGGCAGATTCACCAAAGGTTTCCATACCTAACATGTCGCCTTCATCGGTAGTGTATTTGTGCCAGCCCATGGGCGAGGCCATTTCAACGGCCAAACGTTTTTTGTGTTTTTTAGGGAACACCTGCTCTTTATAGGCAGCGTCCTGTTTTTCAAACAATTCCCATGATGGCATGCTCACCACGCGGGTGGAGATACCTTCCGCTTCCAGTTGCGTTTGTGCTTGCATAATTAACGCTACCTCCGACCCTGTTGCAATCAATATCAGGTCGGGATTTTTGCTGGCTTCGGATAATATGTAAGCGCCTTTAGCCAAACCATCTGCCTTGCCGTATTTGTCCTGGTCGATAATTGGCAATCCCTGGCGCGTAAATACCAGCACAACAGGGCCGCCCTTATGCTCAATGGCTACTTTCCATGCCTGCACGGTTTCGTTGGCGTCAGCCGGACGGATGACCGTAATACGCGGAATAACACGCAATGCGGCTAATTGCTCCACAGGTTGGTGGGTAGTGCCATCTTCGCCTAAGCCAATACTGTCGTGTGTGTAGACGAAAATAGGACTGATCTGCATAATGGATGCCAGGCGGATCGGCGGGCGCATGTATTCTGAAAACATCAGGAAGGTTGCTCCAAACGGGATAATGCCCGGCGTTAACGCCATGCCCACAAGCGCCGAGCCCATGGCATGTTCGCGTATACCAAAGTGGAAATTACGTCCGTCGCGTTTTTCGGAAGTGAATGAATAAAATGCTTTCAAGTTCGTTTCTGTTGAGGGGGCCAGGTCGGCAGCCCCGCCAATCAGGTATGGTATTTTGGCAGCAATCGCATTTAAGGCCTTGCCCGATGCTACCCGGGTAGCCACTTTAGGGTCGGATGCCTTGAATACCGGCAGGTCATCAGCCCAGCCTTCCGGCAACACGCCTTTGGCGGCCAGTTCATATTCGGCGGCCAATTCAGGGAATTCCACTTTATAATCGGCAAAAAGCTTGTTCCATTTTTCCTCGGTAACTGCGCCTTTTTCGCCTGCTTTGTGATAAAAATCGAGCACTTCTTCAGGCACGTTAAATGATTTTTCCGGATCGAACCCAAAAAACTGCTTAACCAGTTTTACTTCATCGGCGCCAAGCGGCGCCCCGTGCGCACCTGCAGTTCCCGCTTTATTGGGGCTGCCATAGGCAATCAGCGAGCGAACACGGATCAACGACGGCTTTTGCGTTTCGGCCTTTGCGTTGACGATAGCCTCATGTAAGGCATGAACATCGTTCACGTCGGCTACTTCCTGCACATGCCAGCCGTAAGCACGGTAACGTGCGCTTACGTCCTCGTTAAAGGTTATATCAGTTGCGCCTTCGATAGAAATATGGTTATCATCGTACAAATAAATGATATTGCCCAGCTCCAGGTGCCCGGCCAACGACGCTGCCTCGCCCGATACGCCTTCCATCATATCGCCATCGCTGGTGATAGCGTATATATAGTAGTTAAAAAGCTCGAAACCCGGTTTATTATAACGTGCGGCCAAATATTTTTGAGCAATAGCAAAACCTACACCATTGGCAACACCTTGGCCAAGCGGGCCTGTGGTAACATCAATACCCGGACACAAACCATATTCAGGGTGGCCTGCCGTCTTGCTGTTTAACTGGCGGAAATTCTTTATATCGTCTAATGTCAGATCATATCCCGTTAGGTAAAGAAAGCTATATTGCAGAATACAGGCGTGCCCGCACGACAGGATAAACCTATCGCGGTTGGCCCAATGCGGGTTTTTAGGGTTGTAGTTTAAAAATTGTGTCCAGAGCACATGGCCCATCGGTGCAAGCGCCATTGCAGTGCCCGGGTGGCCCGAATTGGCCTTTTGTACGGCATCGGCAGATAATATCCTAACGGTATCTATTCCTAAAGTTTCTATGTCTTTTGTTTGTGTTTCCATTATTGTGATCCTATGATGAATTATTTTGCAGCTTTTGCTTCCTCTTTTTTAGCGGGCGGCGTTTGTGGCAACTCATCTTGCAGCCAAAGCCTCGCGCCCCCTTTTATACCATCGGCATTTGATACTACCTTCATGTTTTTATCCAGCTTAAAGGTCAGTTTGTCGGAGTTCCCCCCGCCAATGTACAAGGCATCGTAATTGAACACGGTTTTCAAAACCTCCAAAACCTTTTGCATCCGGCGGTTCCATTTTTTAATACCCTCCTTTTCGATGGCTACCTCACCGATGTATTTATCGTATGATTTTACCTTGCCCACCGGCTGGTGCGAAAACTCCAGGTGTGGCAGCAAGTTGCCATTGTACAATACGGCTGTGCCAAAACCGGTGCCCAAAGTAATTACAAGCTCCAGGCCCTTACCTTTTACTACACCAAGTCCCTGCATATCGGCATCGTTTACTACGCGTGCAGGATAACCCAAAACTTCTTCCAGTTTTTTAGCGAAATCAAAATCTTTCCAGGCATCGTTAGCCAGGTTAGGTGCTGTTTTAACTACACCGTCGCGAACATAACCCGGAAACCCAACCGAAATACGGTTAAAATCAGGAAAATCCTTCACCAGCGTTTTAATCGAGCTGATCACATTGTCGGGTGTTGCTGGTATTGGGGTAGGTTCTTTTTCATACGGCCTTTGCAATTCGCCGGCGTGGTTTAAAATAGTCCCCTTGATGTTCGAGCCGCCAATGTCGATAGACAGGATCTTTAACGTTTCAGAATTTGTTTTCATTAAACTGGTTTTAAATTGGTTTGATTTGACGGGAAAGCAATAAAATGCCCGGCCTTGTTAAATAACGGCTTTGTTTGGGTTGATGAACTATTGATATTAAGATTTTTAGCGCTGTAAATATCAAAATTTAATGAGAATTAATTGTTAACATTCAGCAGGAATATTCAACACCAAATAAACAACATTAACACAACATTATTTGCACGGTGATTGTTTTTTTAAGTTGAGATGGCAGGCTTTTTACAGGGATATTGCAAAGAGCATTGCAGCAAGCACAAACCTCGCTTACCTTTGCCTGTGATCAAAGAAAACTATTATTTATGAAAGCATTTTTAGGAATGGGCCTGCTGGGCTCAAATTTCGTTCGCGCCATGCTGCGCAAGGATATACAAGTGCAAGTTTGGAACCGCACAACTGCTAAAGCAAGTGCGCTGGAACAATATGGCGCAAAAGCATTCGAGAATGCTGCCGATGCGGTAAAAGGCGCCGATACCATTCACCTAACGTTAAAAGATGACTCAACCGTAGACGAAGTACTTGCCATAGCCGAACCCGGCTTATCGCCCGGCGCAACGATCATCGATCATACCACCACCTCCAAAGAGGGTGCCATTGCACGTACCGCCGCCTGGAAAACTAAAGGGTTTACTTATTTGCACGCACCGGTATTTATGGGGCCGCCAAATGCGCTGGACGGATCGGGTTACATGCTGGTATCTGGTGACCAGGCCGTTGTTGCCAAAGTACAGGGAGAACTTTCAGGGATGACCGGCAAGCTGATCAATTTAGGGCCGGAAGAAGGAAAAGCGGCCGCGATTAAACTGTTGGGCAACCTTTTCCTGATCAGCCTGACGGCAGGGATTTCGGATATGCTGGCGCTTGCCAAAGTTTTTGGCGTTTCGCCGGATGACTTGCTGGGCCTGTTTGATTCATGGAACCCGGGCGCGGCCCTGCCTGCAAGATTGAAACGCATTGCGACAGGCCGTTTTGAGCAGCCTTCGTGGGAGTTGAGCATGGCGCGGAAAGATGCCGGGTTAATGATCTCGGCAACAGAACAAGGCGGCGGGCATTTAACAGCCATACCGGCAATTGCAGCTGAAATGGATAAATGGATTGAAAAGGGGTATGGTAACTATGACTGGAGTGTTATTGCGAAGGATAATTTGGCGTAACTATCTACCTCAATCCAACTGCCCGTCAATATGCGCGCCGATTTCTTCTATTGTACTTTGAGGCAATATCGTGCCGTTAGTTTGCACCCATCCGGCCCCTGCATCATATTCGATTTCAGCAGCGTAACGGTTATTTAAAAATATGGCATATGAAGTAATCAACAGCAGGGCCTCGCAAAACAAAAGCCTGCCGGAATATTTTATTTCAAATCCAATGGTGGTTTGTTCGTTTTCCATCGAACAAAGCTAATAAAAGAAAATTGAAATACTAATATTTTTAGTATTTCTTGCTTGGTTTTATTACAAGAATCGCTACAATGCACTCGCTGAGTTCAAATACCCAGCCAAATTATTGATACTTTTCGCAACCACTGCTACCTGGTCTTGCGCTTCCGCCCAGTTGCGTTGCTCGATGGCTTCGCGTATGCCGGGCAGGGTTTTTACGCCATAACCGGTATAAAAGCCCGGTGCGTAAATGGTATGGCGATACCACGGGCGGCGGGGAAGACCATCACTCAAAAGCTGCTGTTCAGCGTGATAAAGCGCCTGGTTCAGTTTGTCGTGATCGGCGTCGGTTTGCGCGTCAGTAGCCCAGGCCGTGGCCAGTTTATCAGCGCTTTTTTTCAACGAATCCAGCGCAGTTTTTAACGCGGTAAAATCGATTTTGGGTACATCGACTTTAGCCGCAGGCGACTGTTCGTGTTTGGTGGGGTCGGCAGCCAGGGTAAAATCGTTAGCTTTGATCAGCTGATTTTCCATTGCGGTGCTTTCGCGCATATTGTCGGTTAGTTCGCCTACTTCCTTTGCATATTTTTCAATTGTAACCTGCAGGCTGCGGAAGTCAAAAGGCAGCAGATCAGCGTCAGCCATACGCAGGATGGCATGCCCGGCAGTTTTTGAGAGTGCCACCCCGTAAACAAAGGTTGGGTCTTTAAAGCGACGGTAGTCGTCGTAAGAGTCATATATAGAGTGATATTCACCGCCGCCGTCTTCGCCGCCATAGCCAAGGTCGAGGGTTGGGATGCCCAGGTGCTGCAAAAAGGACGAAAAATCCGAACCGGAGCCCAGCGACTCAAGGCGATCGCCCTTCCGGTCCAATATTTCCTTTTTATCCTTCACAGTTTTTGCATCCACTAGTTCCCGTGCCTTTTTCCGGTCGAAAACGCTGACGTTGGTTTCCGGGTCGGTAACGTTTTGCGTTATCTCGTCCATAAAATGTTCCAATGCCTGCGAGCCGCCGCCGCCGTAAAAGCCGCGACCGTTGCCATCGGAGTTGATGTAAATAACGGCCTTCTGCTGTAATTCCTTATCGTGTGTTTCAGCGAATTCTGTCGAACCGATTAGCCCCGGTTCTTCTCCGTCCCACGAGCAATAAACAATGGTCCGCTTCGGTCGCCACCCTGTTTTTAGCAAATCGCCAAGGGCTTTGGCTTCGTCCAGCATAGCCGATTGTCCGCTTAAAGGGTCGCCGGCGCCGTTTACCCAGGCATCGTGGTGATTGCCACGCATTACCCATTCATCCGGCCAAACGGCGCCTTTTATTTTGGCGATCAAATCGTACGCCGGCACCATGTCCCAGTTAAATTCGAGATTCAGATGTACCGTTGCCACGCCCGGGCCAATGTGGTAAGTGATTGGCAAACCGCCCTGCCAGTCCCGCGGTGCAACAGTGCCGTCCAGTGCGGCCAAAAGCGGCTGGGCGTCATGGTAGCTGATGGGTAATACCGGAATTTTTAAGATGGTAGTGGCATCTTTCCTATCCAGGCGTTTGGCATCTTTTGTGGCGCCGATCCCCGGAGTAAGCGGGTCGCCCGGATAGATGACCATATCCATTACTGAGCCGCGCTGAACACCATATTCGTTTTTGTATGCGCCTTTTGGGTAAACGTCCCCGGCGGAATAGCCATCGTCAGCAGGGTCAGAATAAATGATACAGCCGATTGCGCCATGCTCGTAAGCCACCTTGGGCTTGATGCCCCGCCAGGAACGGCCGTATTTGGCAATCACAATTTTACCTTTAACGTCGATGCCAAGTTTGGCCAGTGTTTCATAGTCATCCGGCAATCCGTAGTTGACAAAAACGAGCTGGCCTGTAACGTCGCCATCAGCACTCCAGGCATTGTACGTTGGCAACTGGTTGGCCTGGCCCGATGTTGCATCCTCAGCCAAAGCAGGCTCCTTTAACAGAGCGGTATATTTGGTTGGTCCGGTTAGCTCAAGCACGCGGGTTTTCGGTGTTGGGTAGAGGACCGTATAGGTCTCGATGTGTGCATCCAAACCATAGCTTTTATATTTTTGAAGGATCTTTTCCGCCACTGCCTTGCTCCCGGGCGACCCTAAATTGTGCGGAAATGCCGATAGTTCCTTTATCGTTTCTCCGATAACGGGAGCGCTTAATGATGCATCAAACGCCTGTTCAGTTTGTACTTCTTTAGCGGAAGTGGCATCGGTGAAGCCGGTGATTTTTTGTTGTGCCTGTGTTGCCGAAATTACAACGACGAGCGCGATGGTAAGTGTCCTCTTCATTTTGAGCGATGTGAGCCGTGAAATTAGGGAATTAAAAATATTCAGGCAAACGGACCGGTGACTAATCGCCTTTGCCCTGAATAATTTACACCAAGCCCTTGACAAACTCTTGCATCGCCAACCCCGGATCTTCTTGTTTCATAAAACTCTCGCCGATCAAAAAGCCGTTGAAGCCGGCTTGTTTAAGCTGTTTGATAGTCTCCGGGTTACTGATGGCGCTTTCGGATATCTTTAAAAAATCCGCCGGTATGTGCTGGACTAAATCGTAGGATGTTTGCACCGAAACGGTGAAATCAGCCAGGTTGCGGTTATTTACACCAATCGCATCCAGGTTTGGGTTGATGCTGCGTTCCAGCTCGGCAAGGTTATGCACTTCCAGCAAAACATTTAATCCCAGGCTTTTGGCCAGCGATGCGAGCTTTCGAATTTCTTCGGTGGTAAGTATGGCCGCGATCAACAGAATGATATCGGCGCCCAGGGATTTGGCTTCGATCACCTGGTATTCGTCGATCATAAAGTCTTTACGCAAAATAGGGATGGAATTTGCTTCACGGGCGGCAACCAGGTCGGCTTTTTCCCCCATAAAAAAATCGCAGTCGGTTAGCACCGACAATGCTGAAGCACCGGCTGCTGCATACCCGGTGGTCACTTTTTCCACAGTTACCTTATCATTAATGATGCCTTTTGACGGCGATTTCCGCTTAAATTCAGCGATAATGCCCGTCCGCACCGGATCGAGCAAGAAATCTTTAAAAGAATAACATTCCCGGTGAAAGAAATCAGATTCCTCCAATTCGATATAGGAAGTACTGCTTTTTGCATGTTGTACTTCCTTTTTTTTATGTGCGACTATTTTGTCAAGAATGTTCATAAACCCCCTCCGCCTCCGCCAATCGGCGGAGGAACTTAGTCCTTCACCTTAAGGGGAAGGATACTTTTTTATATTACGCTTAATTATTCTCTACGGATACTGTCACCCTCGCCGCCATAGTTCCCCCTTTAAGAGGTCAGGGGGTTTAACCAATTCTTCATCATCTCTTTCCCGTACTCCGTCAGCACCGATTCAGGGTGAAATTGCACCCCCCGCACATCAAATTCTTTGTGCCGTAAGGCCATTACCGAATTGTCGGCTTCATCAATGGCAGTAACCTCCAGGCAATCAGGGATGGCCTTTTCGTCCACCACCCACGAATGATACCGACCAACCTTAAATGTTTCAGGCAAACCAACAAAAAGCTTTTCCTGCCTGTCTATAATTTTCACCGGTGTGGCGATGCCGTGCATGGGCTGGCCAAGATTATATAACCTTCCGCCAAACACCTCCGCAATAGCTTGCTGCCCCAGGCACACGCCAAAAATACTTTTGGCTGTTGAATATTTTTCAATTACCTCCAGCAATAAACCGGCTTCGGATGGAATACCCGGTCCCGGCGAAAGAATGATCCTGTCAAAAGCATCCATATCGCCGATAGCAAATTTGTCATTCCGCCAAACCTCGCATTGCAGACCGATCTCGTTGACCAGGTGCACCAGGTTATAGGTGAAAGAATCGTAATTGTCTATGATAAGAATCTTGTCGTTCATTTTGTTATTCTAAATTTCTTCTGATTTCGGCGTGAAATTCTTCTGTTGATTAATTTTAAAGCCGCGTTTGCGAAACGCAGTTACTATGTCGTACCCCAAAACTCCTGTCCCCCCTTCAGGGGGCTAGGGGGTCGGGTTTTACAATTCCTCCGCCAATTCAATCGCCTTTCTTAAAGCTGCTATTTTATTATCCACTTCCTTCAATTCGCTTTCCGCAACTGATCCTGCCACAATACCTGCACCCGCCTGGTAATACAAGGTGCTGTTTTTACTTAAAAACGACCGAATAATAATACAATGGTTAAAATCCCCGTTGAAACCCAAAAAGCCGATGGCGCCGCTGTAAAAACTGCGTTTGGTTTTTTCGTTTTCATCTATGATCTCCATCGCGCGGTATTTGGGTGCGCCGCTTAACGTACCGGCCGGGTAAGTATCGGCAACCACTTTAAATGAGCTTGCTCCGGGCAACAATTTGCCGCTCACATGAGACACCAGGTGTATCAGGTGTGAATAAAATTGCACTTCTTTGAACGCTTTTACCGTTACTTCGCCGCAGTGCCGGCTAAGGTCGTTGCGCGCCAGGTCAACCAGCATTACGTGCTCCGCTGATTCCTTGGGGTCGGCCTCCAATTGGCGTGCTATTTCGGCATCTTTTTCGTCATCGCCGCTGCGTTTAAAAGTGCCCGCGATGGGGAAAATACTTGCCACGCGGTTCTTTATGGTGATTTGCGCTTCGGGTGAGGATCCGAATATCCGGAAATCGCCGTAATCGTAATAAAACAAATAAGGCGAGGGGTTGATAGAGCGCAGTGCCCGGTAAACGTTAAACTCATCCCCTAAAAACTTCCTCGAAAAACCGCGTGACGGAACAATCTGGAAAACATCCCCTCGATAGATGTGCTGCTTCATCTTTTCAACCACTGCCATAAATTCCTCACCCGTAAGGTTGGATCGCTCTTCGCCATGGCCCTCAAACTTGTATTCAGGAAAGTTTTTGTTGCGGATCAGGTCGGCCAGTTTTTCGAGGCCATTATAATCGGTTTCCTGTTCAGGTTGGTTGTGGAAAATATACAGCTCGTTTTTAAAGTGGTCGATGGCAATGATGTACCGGTAAATATGATATTGCATCACCGGTATCTTCCGGCTGGTATCGCTGCTTTCCTTTAGTTTAATGGTCTCGAAATGTTCAACCGCCTCATGGGTAAAATAGCCAAACAGTCCGTTCGAGATCATTTTGCCCGGCTGGGCGTCGGTATCAAAAATATCGATGAACGTATTGATCTCGTCGAGGAGGTTAAACTCCCCCGGCGCAAAAGTTGTGCTTGTACCATCGGGGTAGCTTAGTTTCAGAAAATCATCATTCAGCGCCAGTCCGGCAATGGGTTCGCAGCAAACATAACTCATGCTATTCTCCCGGCTGTGGTAGTCCGAGCTTTCCAGCAGCAGCGAATTAGGGAATACATCGCGCAGCCGCAGGTAGATGCTTACCGGCGTGGTGGTGTCGGCGAGCAGTTTTTTATGGGAAGTAACCAGTTTATATTTTTTCATTTTTTATTCAGCGTATAAAAGCAAAAAACCCAGCGGATGAGGACCGCCGGGTTTTCTATTCTAGGTTTACAATTGATTAACTTTTCAGATCAAAGACTATCCGGCTGCCAAATTAAATTGGGGCCACCAGCTATT
>Ga0302192_10000808_pt1 | contig 19629 bp, 14 predicted proteins | sample II_Bog_E3_2_FD_200230 | JGI IMG/M metagenome (GOLD analysis project Ga0302192, IMG submission 200230) | Peat permafrost microbial communities from Stordalen Mire near Abisko, Sweden - II_Bog_E3_2 | ecosystem: Environmental > Terrestrial > Soil > Wetlands > Peat | place: Sweden: Abisko...
CCCGCGTTGCCAAGAACAATTTTGTTCGGCTGATAAACCGCATGAACGGCGCGCAATAGTTTGTGGAATTTTTCGGAACCGTTATCTCCGGCGATGACAAAGCGCTTCGGTTCCTGCAGTGAAAAATTCAGTGCTTGCAGCATGAACGGCATGGCCTGGGGAAAAGTTTGCAGCCGATGCATGTATAATCGGAGAGTTTTTTCGGCGGCTTCAGTGAAATTCTTTATGCCGGTGATTGCGCCGAGTTTCAGAAGCGCGAGAGTGGCGACGGAATTGCCGGATGGCTCCGCGCCATCGTAATCATCCTTTACACGCAGGATCAAATCCTTCGCCTCGGCAACGCTTTGCCAGAAGCCGCCATTTTCGGCGTCGTAAAATCTCGCAAGTATCGCGGTCGCCAGATCAACCGCAAAATCCAGATGACCAGGCGTGAGCGTCGCCTCATACAGATCAATCACGCCAGACAACAGAAACGCATGGTCTTCGAGCAATTGCACGACGTCACATTCTCCGTCGCGCCAGCGGTGAAAAAGCGTCCTGGATTTTTCATCCCAAAGTTTTTCACGCAGGAACGCCAGATTTTTCTCCGCCGTCGAGCAATAGTTTTCGTCGCCTAAAATCACAGAGGCCCGCGCAAACGCGCCGAGCATGAGCCCGTTCCACGATACGAGGATTTTGTCGTCGAGATGCGGCCGGATTTTTTTTGCGCGCGCGGCGAGCATTTTGGATTTTGCAGAACCGAGCAATGACAGGTCTCCGCGGACGACGGATGGATCAGCGACGCTCAAAACATTCAACCCTGCCAGCGGCTGCGGGTGGCTGTGGTCAACAAAATTTCCTTCCCTCGTGATTCCAAAATATTTTGCGGCGACGTTAAATTCATCCACGGTCAGCAGCTTGGAAAGTTCGTCTTTCGTCCAGCAATAAAATTTTCCTTCCTGACCCTCGCTGTCGGCGTCCTCGGCTGAAAAAAATCCGCCGTCGGGATGCTTCATGTCGCGCAAAACGTAATCCAAAATGTCGCGGATGACTTCCGCGTGCCGTGCATCGCCGCTCACGAGAAACGCGTCGAGATACAACTGCGCGAGCTGCGCGTTGTCATAGAGCATCTTCTCAAAATGCGGCACGAGCCATTCGGCATCCACGGCGTAGCGCGAAAAACCGCCGCCGAGCTGGTCGTGAATTCCGCCGGCGGCCATTTTGTCGCACGTTCGCAATACCATTTTGACGGCTTCGTCGTCGCCGAATCTTTTTGCGGCGCGCAACACGAACGACGGAATTGACGGCTGCGGAAATTTCGGCGCGCCGCCGAATCCGCCATTGGTTGAATCGTAGCTGGACTTGAAAATTTCCGCCGCATTTATTAATACATCGGCGGTCAATGAAAAATCCGCCCCGGCTGAACTTGTCATCACGCTTTCAAGACGCGCATGGATTTCATCCGCACTCGCGGCAATGTCATTTTTTCGTTCGCGCCAAAGCCCGGCAATTTGTTCCAGCAATTGCAAAAAACTCGGACGGCCATGACGCGCATCCGGCGGAAAATAAGTGCCGCCGAAAAACGGTTTCAGCTCCGGCGTGAGAAAAACATTCATCGGCCATCCGCCGGAGCCGGTCGTGGATTGCACGAACGTCATGTAAATTTTGTCCACGTCCGGCCGTTCCTCGCGGTCCACCTTGATGCTGACGAAATGTTCGGCGAGAAATTTCCCAATTTCTTCGTCTTCAAAACTTTCGCGTTCCATGACGTGGCACCAGTGGCAGGTCGAATAGCCGATGCTCAGAAAAACCGGCTTGTTTTCGCGACGAGCCTGTTCAAACGCCTCGGCGTTCCATGCGAACCAATCCACGGGGTTGTGCGCGTGCTGTAAAAGGTATGGCGATTTTTCGCGGGCGAGCCGGTTCGTAAAATTCACGCTGCCAAGATACGCGCAAATAAAACCGACGCAAACGAAACGCGATGACTTTTGCGCCGCGCCGCGATAAGCTGAAATCATGTTTTCGGAAAAACCGTGGCGGCCCGAAACCGTGATTCAATTTGTCGCGGCGCAATTCGCCTGCCTCTGCTTCGGCATTTTAGCCGCCGGCCTTCTGCACAAATTCCGCATCCAGGGTTTTGCGCAGGATGAAGATTTCGGAAATATTTTGCTCGCCACGTTGAGTTTTCAGGGCGCTACATGGATTCTGATTCCATTTTTTTTGCGGCTGCACCAAGTCCTCTGGCGCGACGCGTTCGGCCTTAGCGGAACAAATCTAAAACGCGATCTGACCGCAGCCGTCGTCCTAGTGGTTGTGATCTTGCCGGTCGCGTGGCTGCTGCAAGGCGCGTCCGTCGCGGTGCTGGAAAAAATCGGCTGGCCGGTGGAAAACCAGGTTGCCGTGATGCTGTTCGCGGACGCGAAAAGCAACTGGCTGAAAATATATCTCGGCGCGTTCGCCGTCGTCATCGCGCCGGTGGCGGAGGAGTTTGTTTTCCGCGGCGTGCTGTTCCCGTTCGTTAAGAGGCTTGGCTTCCCGAAATCCGCCTGGCTTGGTGTGAGCGCGCTCTTCGCCCTGATCCATTTTGACGCAGGCACGTTCGTGCCGCTTTTCATATTTGCGCTGGCGCTGACGTGGCTTTACGAAACCACGGATAACCTGCTCGCGCCGATTTTCGCTCACAGCCTGTTCAATGCGGCGAACCTTGCGGTTTTGTTTTTCGCGCCAAAATGAAATGAACGAATTTGAACTCATCGCAAAATTGACGAAATCGCTGCCAGCAAATGAAAATGTCGTCACAGGCGCGGGTGACGATTGCGCAGTGCTGGACTTGGGCGCGAAGGATAAATTGATTTTGTTCAAGACCGACGCCGTTGTAGAAGGGATTCATTTCACACGCGAAACGCCGCCAGAGAAAATCGGGCGCAAGGCGCTGGCACGCTGCCTGAGCGACATCGCCGCGATGGCCGGAACACCGGTCGCCGCGCTTGTGACCATCGCGTTGCCGGAAAATTTTGACGCAGAATTTGTCGGCGGAATTTACGACGGACTCAACGCGCTGGCAGAAAAAAATTACGTGGCGGTTGTCGGCGGCGAGACGACGACGAATCCAAGGCACATTTTGATTTCCATCGCGCTTGTCGGAACTGTCCCGCGCGGAAAGCAGATTTTGCGTTCCGGCGCAAAGGCCGGTGACGCGATTTTTGTGACGGGCGAACTCGGCGGTTCGCTCGCCGAAAAGCATCTTGAGTTTGAACCGCGGCTGGCGGAAGCCCGCTGGCTGGCGGAACATTCTTCAATTCATTCGATGATTGATTTGAGCGACGGCCTCGCCGGAGATTTGCCGCACATTTTGAACGCGAGCGGCGTCGGCGCGGAACTGCTGAAATCGTCAATCCCCATTTCGCGGGAAGCAAAGCTGGCGGCGCGGAAGAATTCATCGGCCAAACCCGCGTTCGCCGCCGCGATGACGGACGGTGAGGATTTTGAACTGCTCTTCACGGTCGCCGCCAAAAGCGCGGTGAAACTGCTGGACGCGTGGAAAAAACAATTTCCAAAATTGAAATTGAGCTGCATCGGGAAAATTGTCGCGGGCGACGGCATTTTGATCCGCGACAAAGGCGGCTCACACAAACTAAACGCACATGGCTACGTTCATTTCACTTAGCCCGGCGGAGACGGAATTGCTCGGCGAGAAAATCGGCCGCGCGGCTGAGCATGGAGTTGTCATCGCGCTGTCCGGGGAGCTTGGCGCGGGCAAGACGCAGTTTGTGAAAGGACTCGCGCGCGGGATGGGAATTTCAGCGCGGGTTCATTCGCCGACTTTCACGCTGGTGAATGAATACGGCGGCGGGCGGCTGAAATTGTTTCATCTGGACTTATACCGGCTGGAGACGCCGGAACAGATTTTGTCGGCAGGTGTTGCTGAACTTTTGCAGCCGGATGGCGTGAGTGTGATCGAATGGGCGGAGAGACTGGAAGCTGGAAGAGAGAAGCTGGAAGATGGGGGAAAGTTTGTCCGAGTAAAAATTGAAATTGTGAGCGAGACGGAACGGAAAATTATTTATGACGATTCTGGCGCTTGAGTTTTCATCGGAACAGCGGAGCGTGGCGGTCGCCCGCGACGGAGCTGTTCTGGCCGAAGCCGTGGAAACCGGCGGACGCAGCACGGCGGCGTTTGGCATGATCCTAAAAATTCTGGAGGAGGCGAAAATTTGCCGGGAATATATTGACGTGCTGTGCATCGGATTAGGGCCGGGTTCCTACACAGGAATCCGCGCGGCGATTTCAATCGCACAGGGCTGGCAACTGGCGCGGCAGGTCAAATTGCTCGGCGGCAGCAGTGTCGAGGCAATCGCGGCACACGCGCATGCGGAGAAAATTTTTGGCCGGGTGAACGTGGTAATTGATGCGCAGCGCGGAGAATTTTATCTGGCGGCGTATGATGTTTCAGCCGATGGCTGGCGGGAAATCGAGCCGCTGAAAACTGTGCCTTTGGCGGAAGTTCAATTACGCGCGGACGCGAAGGAAGTTTTAGCCGGGCCGGAGGTGGCCAAATGGTTTCCAAATGGCCGCACAATTTTTCCGCGCGCAGCGGTGCTGGCAAAACTGGCCGCTTGTCGGAACGGTTATCAGGCGGGCGAAAAGTTGGAACCGGTTTATTTGCGGGAGACGAATTTTGTGAAGGCACCTCCGGCCACCTTGCCGACCGGACTGTTTTAACTCAGACAGTCCCATTTTGTTCGCATTGTCAATTTTTGGGACAAGCCGGGTGCCTGGAATGCGGCTTGTCATATGGCATGGAGCGTGCTAGAATGGGTCTCAGGTTCGTCAGAGGAATTTTGCCGTCAAAAAGAAGTTATGTTGGTTCGTTGCAAACAAGATGGAGGGAATAAGGTTCACGAAGGATGCGCCGCGTTCACGCTGGCTGAAGTTTTGATTGCCACTGTCATCGTGGCATTATTCACGGGCGGAATTATAAGCGGTTATGTGCAGGCCAACCGCATTGCGGAGTGGGCATCAATGTCGCAAGCCGCGCAGTCAATGGCGCAACAGGGCATGGAGCAGGCGCGTGCTGCGCAATGGAACTCGCAGATGTGGCCTGTTACCAACGGTCCGGGAACGGGTGATGAATTGACTGTATCCAATTCTGCGGGTGCCACGTGGAGCACCAATTATTCAGGATCTAGTTATGCGATGGATGTCCCGACCGCAGGCTCGCCATTTTACGCCACAAACTACATCACGCTTACAACCGTCCAAGTCAACCCGCCTTTGCGAATGATCCGTTCAGACTGCGTATGGTCGTTTGGATCATATAATTTGAAAAGCGGCACCAACATAGTTGCCAGATACTTCACCAATACCGTGGTCACTTACCGCGCCCCGGATCAATGAAACTCTCACCCGACTTTTATCGCTCGTCCAGTAATGGCTTCACGTTGCCGGAGATTCTCATTGCGATGACGATCTTCATCTTCCTCATTGGCGCGGTGGTTGTGACCCAGCTTTTTGCGGTGAGGATTTATTATCTTGCGGCCACCAAGTTGACAGCCACGGGCGACGGGCGCAGGGCGGTGAGTTCCATTCGGGAACAGGTGCGCGAGGCTAAAACCATTTACATCGGAAGCTTTACAAACACAGGCAGCAGTTCCCAAATTTTCGCATCGGTTGGAGACGGCACCAACGAGGTCGGCAGCGCCCTTCTGATTTTTCCGACCACAAACACGACTTACGGCACCATTTTTTACAAAGACCAGGTGGCTGGCAATCTTTGCAGCGTTGCGTTCAACAATGTCGTTACCAGTTCCGATGGGCTGGTCTTCACCGGCTCGATTCAAAATCTTTACACCAACGCCCCGTTCGTCACCAATTATACCGTTTTCCAGGCTGAAGATTATCGGGGCAACATCCTTCAGAACAACAACAACAGCCGCGTCATCCATGTGACGCTCCAATTTTACCAGTTGGAATATCCAGTCGCCGGCATTGGCACCAATCAATTGTATGATTACTACCAATTGCAAACGCGGGCGACCCGCCGGACGATTGATTGAATAAAGCGTTATGAAAATCACACTTGAATCGTCGGAGCGGGGCGAAAAAGGTTACGCATTGGTTATTGCCATGCTGTTTCTGCTCGTCATCGCCGGGACTTTCATCAGCGTTTGGCTTTGGACTGCGACCAACAGCGCGATCACACAGCGCAACAGCACATTCAACCAGTCCTCCGGAGCCGCCGAGGCTGCCACGGAAAAGGTCTTCTCGCAAATGGACCGGGATTTTCTTTTTGGAAATCTCGGCACCAGCAATTCATACAATTCCATAATTCCAGACACGAGCACCTGGCCCGTTCAATACACATTCAGTGACGGGAAGGGAAATAATGGCCAGATTTTAGTAAACATCGGCACGACCAATTTCGAGGTGTTGAATTCGCAGTATGTCGGACTGTCCGGCATCGCTCAAGATTGCACGCTCACCGCCGTAGCCACGCCGTCCGGCCAGCGCTACAACGTGCCGGCCACCGTGACCCAGACTTTTCAGGCCGCCATCATCCCGGTTTTTCAATTCGCCATCTTTTACAACCTGAATTTGGAGATGGCTCCCGGCCAGCCTCTGACCGTCGCAGGCCCGGTCTTCTGCAATGCCAGCATCTGGGAAGGCAGTTCCGACCTCAATTTCTCCTCAACGGTGCAGGCGGTTGGAACAAACAACACCTCGGCAGTGAATCCTTTTAATCCTACTTATACCAACGGCACCGTCTCCGTTGCCGGTTCCACCGCGAGCTATAGCGGCACGCCTCTTGTCAATTTCTCGCAAGGCGCGCCAAGCGACCACAACAACTCGCTGACCATGCCAATTGGCAGCAGCACCAACAGCAATCCCACAAACGTCGAATCCATCCTCAACATCCCTCCGTCTGGCTTGGGCGCCCCCAATTCGTCCGCATATGCCGTCTCCAATCAAATCTATCTTTACAATGAATGCGATCTCATTGTCTCCAATGCCAGTTACGGAACCAACGGTTATGCCACCACAGCCGCGCTTGGCAAGACTGTGGATTATGTCACTAATTTCTCCGTATGGTTTCAGGATCCAAAAAATTCACCTTATTTAATCCAGCTCACGAACGATCTGGTGATGCTAAAGAAGACAACCGGCAATTATACCAATGCATCTGGCGTCCTCGCCCTGAATATAACCAACTACGCTGCCACAAACATCCTTTACATAGGCTATTCATTTTTGACCAATGTCACATTCTATGATTACCGCGAATCCGCCACCGTCCAGGCCGTCCAGCTTGACATCGCAAAATTCAGAAGATGGCTGACAAATGCCATCTCCCCCAATGTTGTCAGCACCAATGGAACCATGAACACCGACGCAGGCCCAACGCTGGAAAACACCTATCTGATACCCGATGTCGGCCACAAGTTTCGTTCCATTTATATCTATAACAAAGTGCCCTTGACCACCACACAGCTTCCTGCCGTGCGGCTCATCAATGGGTCATTGCTGCCGACCAATAATCCCGGGCTGACCGTTGCCACTCCGATGCCAGCTTATATCGATGGCAATTACAACGTGCAAAACGCAGCAGGTGTGAGCGACGCCGGCACAAACGTCACCACCCACACCTATCCCGCAGCGGTGCTGGCCGACGCCATCACCATCCTTTCCGTTGACTGGGATGACAGCTATACAAACTCGGATCCCACAGGAGCCAACGGACCAGATGACACCACTGTCAACTGCGCAGCACTTGAAGGCATCGTCCCGACCAATCCCAATATCCCAGGAAATTACAGCGGCGGCGTCGAGAATTTTCTCCGCTTGTTGGAGGATTGGAACACCAGTCAAAGCCACAGCGGCAGATCCATCCTGACTTACAACGGCTCCATTGTCGTCATGTTCCCCAGCATCTATGCGACGAACTCCTGGAGCGGCAACCCCATAACCTTCTACGGCGTTCCCACCCGTCACTGGGCATTCGACCTGAATTTCGAGACAGCCCCAGGGCTGCCGCCGCTATCTCCATCATCCCGCGCGCTCATCCGCAACAACTGGTCGGCTTATTGATTTCCTCAAAACGCGGGAACTATCCAGACGCTTTTTCCGGTTGTGCCTTCGGCACGAATGCGCGCAGCCGCTCCCTCCATGAAGGATGTTCAGCCCATCAGAAACGTCGAGAAACCTGAAAAGTGATGGTTTTTGGCATTTTCGGGCTGTTTTTATCAAAAAACGGGGTTTCCCGACCATTCGGCGGTTTCCCCCAATGACTGGGGGAAATCTCCCGATGATTGGGAGAAATCTCCCGATGATTGGGAGAAATCTCCCGATGACTGGGGAAGTTCCCCGAATGGTTGGGGAAACACCCCGAATCGTCGGGAGAAATGCCCAAATGACCGGGAGAAATCCCCCAATGGTTGGGAGAGTTCCCGGAATGGTCGGGGGAACTTTCCCAATGACCGAGGGAACTCCCTCAATGATCGGGGAAGTTCCCTGAACGGCTGGGGGAACACCCGGAATGGTCTCGGGAACCCGTAGAATGAATCCGGGAACTCGGAGAAGATCGGCGGCAACACCCAGCCTGGCTCCCGGAACGCGAGACAAACTTCGACGTAACCGCGAAATGCCGCCGGGAAGAAGCCTCATTCATTTTCCATCGCATGAAACTACAAATTGAAATGGAACCCGGTTTTGCCCAGACTCTGCGCGTGAAAGCCGCCGTCCTCCACGGGAGGGAAAAAATCATCGTCGAAGAAATCGCGCCGGCCGCCCTCAAGCCCGGCGAAGTCCTCATCCGCATCGAAGCCGCGCTCACCTGCGGCACCGACCTGAAGGTATTCAAACGCGGCTACCACGCGAAGATGATCGTCCCGCCCGCCGTCTTCGGCCATGAGCTGGCCGGGGTCGTTTTGGAGTTGGGAGATGGAAGTTCGGAGTTGGGGTGGAAAATCGGGGACCGTGTCGTCACCGCCAATTCAGCGCCGTGCGGCGATTGTTTTCATTGCCACGCCGGACAGGAAAATCTCTGCGAGAATTTGCTGTTCCTCAACGGTGCCTATGCGGAATCCATCGTCGTCCCCGCGCGCATCGTCCAAAAAAATCTTCTGCGGCTGAAACCGGAGACGGATTTCCGCGATGCCGCGCTCACGGAGCCGCTCGCGTGCGTCGTGCAGGGAATCGAGGATTTGAAATTATGCGCGGGACAAAATGTTTTGATTCTCGGCGCTGGGCCGATTGGGCTGATGTTCATCGCACTCGCAAGAAATATCGGCTGCAACGTCACCGTCGCCGGACGCCGCGCCGCGCGGCTGGACGCGGCGAAAAACCTTGGCGCGTCGCAAGTCGTTGACATCGGCGACGGCGGCGATCTGGTTTCAAAAGTCCGCGCAGCCACGCACACGCATTTTGACGCGGTGATCGAGGCCGTCGGAAAACCGGAGGTCTGGGAGGCCGCCGTGCATCTCGTGCGCAAGGGCGGCGCGGTGAATTTTTTCGGCGGCTGCCCGTCCGGCGCGACCATCACGCTCGACACGACGCTCATCCATTATTCCAACCTCACACTGCTGGCGAGTTTCCATCACACGCCGCACACCATCCGCCGCGCGCTGGAATACATCGAGGCCGGCGTGATCCGCGCGAAGGATTTTGTGGACGGCGAATGCGCGCTTACGCAACTGCCGGAATTGTTCAAGTCAATGGCCGCCGGAAATCATGCCATCAAGACGTTGATCAAGGTGCATGAATAATGCGAATGTGAATTACCAAACCAAAATGACGGATGACTAAAGAATGGGCCAGCGGGAACAAGCCATTGCGCTTTGCCTGCGCTGGTTTAGATTTTGCAGGTGGAAGTTTGCCAATCCATCCAATGCCCGTTTTGCGGCCAGTCGTCGGAGGTGGCGATTGACACGAGCGTGCCAAGCCAGCGCTTCACTACGGATTGCGAGGTGTGCTGCCGCCCGTTCGAGGTGACGGTGGAATGCGAGCCGGGCGAAATCCTGGGCGTGGACGTGTCAGGCAACTGACCGAAAAGGATTGCCCGAAGGGATTTTCGCAGGTAGATTCCCCGCCCTTTGGTCGCACCCATAGCTCAATTGGATAGAGCGGCTGACTACGGATCAGCAGGTTATAGGTTCAACTCCTATTGGGTGCACCAGCCTTCGCCCTGCTGGCTTTCGGTCCGGCAAACCGCCGATTTCAGTCGAGATGGAAAACTTCCTTGAGCGGCTTTACGACGGGCGAATTGTCGGGATTCACATCCATCAGCGGAGCCATGGCGTTCCACCACTTGCGGACAATTGGAGAATTCGGCAACGCGGCGGCGGTGTTACCGTCGCTTAATTTTTGCACGGCGAAAAGCGTGAGCGTTTCCTCGTCGAGGAAGATGGAATAATCAGAAACGGCCGCCGCGCGGATTTCTTGCGACAGTTCCGGCCAGATTTCGTCGTGGCGCTTTTTGTATTCCACCGCCACGCCCGGCTTCAACTTCATCTTGAAAGCGTTGCGCTGCATTTTATTGCGCGGCGTGGCTCTTCAACCATGCACCGTAGCCGATGATGATCGTCGCGAGAACGAGCGTGGCAATGCCGCCGCCGATGAGCAGATGCGCCTTTTTGCTGGAGCCTTTCCATTCGTGGAAAATCCAACCCCACATCGTCGCAAAAATAATGATGCTGGACATGTGCAGCGTCCAGGAGGCGAAATCGTATTTGCCCATTTGCGTCGCGCCCATCGTGTAGAAAAAGAACTGGAAATACCAGGTCGTGCCGGCGAGTGCGGAGAAGAGATAATTCGGCAGCACCGGGATTTTCAAATCGGTGACCTGGCCGGAAGCCGCGACATCGCCGGGGCCGTGTTCTCCGCTGCCGGTGCCGCCGTGATGCGCGTGTTCCTGTTTGACGTGCGAGGCGAAATACTGATAGCCGCTCTTGTTTTTGATGTTGAGCAGCAGGCACCAGATGAAGTTGGTGGTGAAACCGCCGAGCAGCAGCACGGGCAACGCGGGCAGGCCAGTCCAGATTTTATTCGTGCCTGCGGCGAGAGAGGCGGCATTGATGTCCTTGCCGGCCTGAAGTGCAAAAGCGAAGCACGCGCTCATGATGCCGCAGAACGTGGCGACCGCGATTCCCTTCTTGAAACTGAATTCCTTGATGGATTTCTGCTTCTGTTCAGCAGGCATCTCCTGTTCCTTCGTGAAGCCTGCCAGCGCCGCGATGGCGATGCCGAACAAGCAAACCGCGACGCCCGCGAGCGTGACCTTGCCTGAAGTGGACTGGGCGATGTCAACAATGCTCGGGCTGTTCGCGAACACAAAATAATCCGGCTTGAAGTATTTGAAGATCGGTGGCACCAGCGTGCCAAATGCAGCGCAATAGCCCAGCGCCACGCCCGTGCCGAGGGACAATCCCAGAAAGCGCATTGTCAATCCATAGGTCAAACCACCAAAACCCCACAACATCCCGAAGAAATAAGTCCAGAAGAGCGTGCCGGCGGACTGCTGCTTCAAAACGCCGAAAAGGTCGTTCGTCATGAAATACGCGAATAGCCACGGGCAGATGATCCATGAAAAGAAACCGCCGACGAGCCAGTAGGTTTCCCACGACCACTTTTTTACGCCCTTGTAAGGAACATAAAAACTTCCGGAGGCCAGGCCGCCGCACCAGTGTAGAAATACGCCGAGAAATGGATTGCCCATAATTTTATTAGTTTGAGTTGGCCGTTAAGCTGCAAATTTATACCCGCTGCGACAAGACATTTTTTTCATAATCTTTAACATCCGTCAGCCAGTGTTCGCCGACCGGAACGCCTTTGCTTTCGCAGTAATAATCCCAGACCGCGCCGAACGGCAGCGTCTTGGCCTCTTCCTGCAACGCGAGGCGCGTGGTGAAATCGCCCGCCGCCTCGGCCGTGCGGATGAGTGGCGTTTCCAGCAGCGCGATGAGCAGCGCGCGCAGCATATTACGCGTGCCAATGGTCCACGCGGCGACGCGGTTGATGCTCGCGTCAAAATAATCCAGTCCGATGTGAACGCGCTTTTCAAAGCCGTTCACGGCGATTTCGCGGGCGATGGCCAGCAAATCATCGTTCAAAATAACAACGTGATCGCTGTCCCACCGCACACCGCGGCTGACGTGCAGCAAAATTTCCGGCATGAATTGCAGCACGCTGGAAATCTTGTCCGAAATACTTTCCGTCGGATGATAATGGCCGGCATCGAGCGTCAGCACTTTTTTGCGGCTGACGGTGTAACCGAGATAAAATTCATGCGAACCGACGACAAAACTTTCGCTGCCGATGCCGAACAGCTTCGGCTCGACGGCGTCGAGGTTCAGCTTCGGCGAAATCGGTTTCTTGAAAATCGCGTCGAGCGATTCGGCCAGCCGGGCGCGCGGATCGACGCGGTCGGCGGGCGTGTCTTTCAGGCCGTCGGGAATCCACACGTTCGTCACGCAGGTTTTGCCGAGCGCGTTGCCCATCGCCGCGCCGATTTCGCGTGAGCGGATGCAATGCTCAATCCAGAACTTGCGAATGCCTTTGTCCGCGTTGGACAGCGTGAAACCATCCGCCGCTTTCGGATGCGAGAAGCAAGTCGGATTGAAATCGAGGCCCAGGCCATTTTTCTTCGCCCAGGAAATCCAGTTCTTAAAATGCGCCGGCGTGATTTCGTCGCGGTCCACTTTTTTGCCGCCGAACTCGCCGTAGAACGCGTGCAGGTTCAAACGATGTTTTCCCGGAATCAGCGAATAAGCTTTTTCGAGATCGGCGCGGAGTTCGTCCGGCGTGCGCGCCTTGCCGGGATAATTGCCGGTGGCCACCAGCCCGCCGCCGAGCGTGCCGCCGAAATTTTCAAAGCCGCCCACGTCGTCGCCCTGCCAGCAGTGCAGCGAGATGGGAATGGCGGCTAAAGTTTTTAGTGCGTGGTCAACATCCACGCCGAGACCGGCGTAACGTTCCTTCGCAAGAGTGAATGAGGTGTTCAGGTTTTTATTTTGCGTTTGCATGGGCGGAATAAGTGGAAACGAAAACAGGATGCCGAAAAAACGGTCCGCAGTCAAATCAAACACAGCATTTGCATTTGTTTGCCGTTGATGCAAAATGAGGCGCACCCAATTGATATTTATGATGAAGATTTGCAGGACAATTGTGCCGATTTTGATTTTACTGGCTTTGAATGTGACGCCTGCCTTGTTCGCACAAGCCGGTCGCGCCGCCGCACCCGACCGTCCGGAATTGATTTACAAGCCGCGCGGCAATTTTGAAGACAGTGTCGCGCGACCGTTGCGTTACTGGCCAATCGCCGGAGATTTTGTCATCACGAACGGCGCGGAATTTTTCAACCGCCCGCTGTATTGCCTGAACTCCGCGTTCCGCATTGACGGCGGCGACAAGCCGGAATTCTCGCTCTACCTGCCGGGACGCGGCGGCAACTTGCGTCTAGGAATCAAGACGAGCGCCGGAATAAAATGGCTAAATGACGCGCGGCAAATCGTCACCCGTTATCGCGCAGGTTCGCTGATTTACGAAATTCGCGATCCGCTGCTTGGCGGCGGCGAATTGATCTTGACCACGCTGCCATTAAGCGAAACCAAAGGCATGATTCTTCGCGCCGAATTGTCCGGCGCAGAAAATCCGGTTCAGTTCATCTGGGCGTTCGGCGGCGCGAACGGCATGCGCGGCTCGCGCGACGGCGACATCGGCTGCGAGCGCCAGCCGGTTTCGGAATTTTTCCAGCTGCGAGCGGAGCAATGCCGTGACGATGTTTTTTCCATTGCCGCGAACACGTTCACGCTCCGCGACAACAAAACCACCATTGCCGGTGTCGCACCCTCCGGCGCGCAGTTATTTGTGGGCAATGCAGCGGATTGGAATTCACCGGATGCGTTGCTGTCCTCGACAAATTCCGAGACGCCTTTGCTGGTCGGCCAAGCCGCATTGCAAAACGGCCAGCCGGTTTTCTTCGCACTGCAACAACTGTCGGTTGCAGGCGCGGATGAACTGCCTGTTTATCGCGATGTGAGCAAAAATCAATTTGCCGACACGAACGGCCAGCCGGTTTCAATTTATGCGGTGTCCGATTTGCCCAAAGTTTTTGATCAAGCTGAAAACCATCGCCGCGCCATTGCTGAGAAAGTGGTGGTCGAAACGCCGGATGATTACATCAATGCGGCGGCGGCGGCACTGAATATTGCAGCCGACGCGGTCTGGGACGACAAGCAGCAGGCGTTCATGCACGGTGCGGTTGCGTGGCGCACGCGCCTGCTCGGCTGGCGTGGAGAATACGCCGGCGATGCGCTTGGCTGGCACGAACGCACAGCGGCGCACTTCGCCGGCTTTGCAAAAAATCAAAATGTGAGTCCAATTCTCGAAACCATTCCGCCGCCAGACGAACAATTTAATCTCGCGCGCAGCGAGGCCGCCATTCATTCCAACGGCGACATGTCGAAAAATCATTACGACATGAACCTCGTCGCCGTGGACGCGTTTTTCCGGCATCTGCTTTGGACGGGCGACACGAATTATGCCGCAGAAATGTGGCCGGTCATCGAGCGGCACCTCGCTTGGGAACGCCGTTTATTCCGCCGTGAATTCGGCCCCGACAAACTGCCGCTTTACGAAGCCTATGCCGCGATTTGGGCCAGTGACGATTTGAACTACGACGGCGGCGGCACCGCTCATGCGAGCGCGTATAATTATTTTGCCAACACCATGGCCGCGCGCGTCGCAAAAATTCTCGGCAAAGACCCGACGCTTTATCAGAACGAAGCGGATTTGATTTTGCGCGGCATGAATAAATATCTCTGGCTCGCTGACGAGGGAAATTTTGGCGAGAACAAGGATTTGCTCGGCCTGCAACTCGTGCATCCGAACTCCGGCCTCTGGACGTTTTACCACACGATTGATTCCGACGTGCCGACGCCGGATCAGGCGTGGCAGATGTCGCGCTGGATTGACAACAACATCGCGCACATTCCGATTCGTGGCGCGAATGTGCCGGACGAAAATCTTTTCGTGCTGCCGGAGACGTGCTGGATGCCGTATCAATGGTCGCTCAACAACGTCGTGATGGCCGAGAACGCGCACACTGCGCTCGGCTTCTGGCTGGCGAACCGGCCGGAGACCGCATTCCAACTTTTCAAGGGCGGACTGCTCGACTCCGGTTTTCTCGGTTTGTGTCCTGGAAATTTCGGCTGCATGATGTCGCAGGACATGGCGCGAGGCGAGGCGCAACGCGATTTTTGCGACGCCATCGGCGTCAATTCTCGCGCGCTCGTCGAGGGGCTTTTTGGAATCAAGCCGGACGCGCTCGCGGGCAAACTGAAAATTATCCCGGGATTCCCGGCGAAATGGGATCACGCAAGCATTCATCATCCCGATTTCAATTTTGAATTCCGCCGCGACGGCCTGACGGAAACTTATCTCATTGAACCGAGATTTCCCAAACCGATGGAATTGGACCTGCAAATCGCCGCGCTGCGAACCGAACCCGATGTCACCATCAACGGTCAGGCTGCAAAATGGAACTGGGTTGAAGACGAGTTTGGAGTGCGACGGATCGAAGTCGTCAGTCCGGCGGCGGAAAAATTTGAAGTCGTCTTGAACTGGAAAGGTGAAGTTCCCGCAGAGAAGACTGGGACGGAAGTTGCACCCGTCACTCCGGAAAAAGTTGAGGCGTTTGACTGGAATAAAATGATTCCTGCGGACGAAAAATTTGAAGCCGTTGACATCTCGCCACTTTTCAACGACAAGGTTACGCAGATTTTCCGCAATGAATATCGCTCGCCTCGCTCGCCGTTTGCGTCGCTGGCTTCGCCCGACCATGGCATCGGCGGCTGGTGCGAGCCGAACGCCAGCTTTGACGTGGACGATTCCGGCCTGCGCTCGCTTGCCGCCCAAAATAATGGCAAAGTCACCATGCCGGACGGAATTACTTTCTCAACACCCGGCGCAGTTGACGCGAAGAACATTATTTACACATCGCAATGGGACAATTATCCGCGCGAAGTTTCCGTGCCGTTGTCGGGAAAATCGTCGCACGCGTTTTTGATGATGGCCGGCTCGACAGGCGCGCTGCAAAGCCAGTTTGACAACGGTGAAGTCGTAGTGACTTATGCCGACGGCTCGACCGAGAAACTGATTTTGCGCAATCCGACAAACTGGTGGCCGATTGACCAGGATTATTTCATTGATGATTTTGCCTTCCGTCGCGAAGGCCCGATTCCGCCGCGCGTGGATTTGCGGACTGGAAACATCCGCCTTCTCGACATGGCGAGCTTCAAGGGCAAAGGCCGAAAAGTTCCCGGCGGTGCCGCGACGGTTCTGGACTTGCCGCTCAACACGACAAAGGAATTGAAATCTTTGACCGTTCGGACGCTTGCCAACGAAGTGGTCATCGGTCTGATGGCTGTAACTTTGGAGCGTTAGATCGAGTCTGGTCTCAACTGAACACCCGTGCAAAGGCGCTTGTCTGCTGTTTGCGAAAGTAAAAATTATGAAGCAAGTCATCCTGCTGTTTTGGTCCGCCGTTGTTTTGACCGCCATTTCCGCGATGGCGGGGAATGATTCTTCAACCGGCGCCCGCACCACAACCTCCTTCGATGCGGACTGGCTTTTCCTGAAGGCCGACGCGATCAACGCGGAGCAAAATCAATTCGACGATTCCGCATGGCGCAAGCTCGACGTGCCGCACGACTGGAGCATCGAGGGTCCCTTTTCAGAGACGAACAAGACCAGCGGCTCGGATGCGTTTCTGCCGGCGGGCGTCGGCTGGTATCGCAAACATTTCACACTGCCAACTGATTTTCCAAACGCGTGCTATGCCGTGGAGTTCGACGGCGTGATGGCGAACAGCGACGTGTGGATCAACGGCTTCCATCTCGGCCACCGGCCGTTCGGCTATGTCGGCTTGAATTATGAACTGACCGGCCACCTCAATTTCGGCGGCGACAACGTCATCGCCGTCCGTTGCGACAATTCCGTGCAGCCGGCGTCGCGCTTTTATTGCGGCGCGGGGATTTACCGACACGTGCGGCTGGTGCGAACCACCCATGTTTTCATCGGACAATCGGGAATTTTTATTTCAACACCGCAAGTCACCGAAGCCCAGGCGACCATTCATGCACAAGTCACCGTTACCAACGAATCCAGCGGGCCGTGCGAAGTCTTTCTGAAAATCTCCATGCTTGATCCCGACGGGAAAATTGTAGGGACCGCGCAAACGCCGCTGCAAACCGTTTCCAATTTTGCTTCCGCGCTTTTCGCACAGGATATTTTTTTAAAAAATCCGCAGCGCTGGGATTTGGAACATCCGGTTCTTTATCAAGCGCGCGTGGAAGTTTGCGGACCGCCAATTGAACCAGATGCCGTTGCTCCGGCAGAAAATTCAACTTCTACAAACTGGGGTTCAACGTTTGACAAGGACACTGTTTCATTCGGCATCCGGGAATTTCATTTCGACGCCGACACCGGCTTCTGGCTGAACGGGAAAAATTTCAAGATCAAGGGCGCGGCGTTGCACGAGGACGGCAGCGCTTTCGGCATGGCTGTTCCGGTTTCGGTCTGGGAATCGCGGCTGAAGACCTTGAAATCGCTCGGCGTGAACGCCATCCGCACCGCGCACAATCCCACCGCGCCGGATTTCCTGGACTTGTGCGACCGCATGGGCTTCCTCGTGATGGACGAAATGTTCGACTGCTGGACGGTCGGCAAACCCGGCTTGGACGGGCAGAAGCTCTCCGACTATCACCTCTATTTCAACAACTGGTCGAAAATTGACACCGCCGACACCGTGCGCCGCGACCGCAACCACCCTTCCATCATCCTTTACAGCGCCGGTAATGAAATCCACGACACGCCCAACGCAGAATTGTCGAAGGGAATTCTCGCCGGCCTCATCGAAGTGTTTCACACCAACGACCCGACACGGCCCGTCACGCAGGCGCTGTTCCGCCCAAACGCCAGCCACGATTACAACGACGGGCTCGCGGATATGCTCGACGTCGTAGGCCAGAACTATCGCGAGAACGAAATCCTCGCCGCACACCAGCAGAAGCCCACGCGCAAAATCATCGGCACGGAAAACCGCAGCGACCGCGCCACGTGGCTGGCGCTTCGCGACAACGCACCTTACTCGGGGCAGTTCATCTGGACGGGCGTGGATTACCTGGGCGAATCCCGCGCCTGGCCCACGGTGGCCAGCGCCTCCGGCTTTTTGGACCGCACCGGCAGGATCAAGCCCGCCGGTTACGAGCGCCAGAGCTGGTGGAGCGACGCCCCCATGGTGAGCATCGAACGCCGCGTTTCGCGAGGCGAAGCCCAGACCCACGTCCAAAGCCGGCCGCAACTGCTCGCCGACTGGACGCCGGATAATTCCGCCCCGCACGACGAGAATGTGGAGGTTTATTCCAACTGCAAACAGGTGGAATTGTTCCTGAACGGCAAATCTCTCGGTGCCAAGGAAATCAACCCCGACGCCTCGCCGCGAACCTGGACCGTGCCCTTTGAACCGGGAATCCTGAAGGCCGTCGGCAGAAATGAAAATCAAGACGGTCGTGCCGTGACGGACGAACTGCAAACCGCAGGCGCACCGGCGGAAATCGTCCTGTCATCCGACAAAACCAAAATCGCGGACAATTGGGACGGCGTCTGCGAAGTCACCGCCACAGTGGCGGACGCCAACGGCGTGCCGGTTCCCGGCGCGGACCATTTGATATCCTTCGCCATTTCCGGCGCGGGAGCCATCGCCGCCGTGGACAACGCGGACAACACCAGCCACGAACCGTTTCAGGCCGCCGAACGCCACGCGTATCAGGGGCGCTGCGTCGCGTTTGTGAAGGCGGCTGCACCGGATGGAAACATTTTGCTCACCGCCACCGCGCCGGGATTGAAGAGCGCCACCATTGCGCTGGCGGCAGGCGGCGCGAGGTGACCCACGCATGGATCAAGACACATTCACAAAGCTGGTTCAATCGCTCAACCATTTGCACGCCAGTGCGAGTGACACGGCGTCCGTCTTGATCATGCCGGTGCTGCTGGCCGGGGTGGTTTGCGGGGTTTTGCTCACACGCTGGATATTTCGCGGCGGCCTGTCGAGGCACTCTTTAACTCCTGGACGGCGCGGAAAATAAACCGTCACGATTTCACGCTTGCACTCCTTCGCGACGTGGCACAGCTTTGAACCTTCAGAAAGCAAACCCCTATGAAATACAAAGCCATCGTCTGTTTAAGTTTACTGTTAATCGGCTCCGGCCTGACATCGGCATTTGCCAAAGACCCTCCGGCTTCCGCAGAACAGTTGCGCGCCGAGGTTGAATCGGCGCTGAAAGCAAAAGATGCCAGTGCCTTGATTGGGCTGTTTAACTGGCAGGGTGTGTCCGACAACTTTAAGACAATGATGGGCAAAATGGCTGCCGACATGACAAATCATGAATGGACCGCAGTGAAGCTGGCTCCCCTGCCTGACGATTTTCAAGCGACCAACGTGGTGAACGGCATTCGTTACAGGCCCAGCGTGGCAGTCACCGGCTGGATTGTTGTGGAATTCACACCCAAAGGAAACGCCGCGCAGCTTCCCTATGGCAAAAGCGGCGATGCCTACTATCTGTCCTGCAATGTGGAGGAAAAGATTCCGGGGCCGGT
>Ga0302192_10000833_pt1 | contig 19319 bp, 6 predicted proteins | sample II_Bog_E3_2_FD_200230 | JGI IMG/M metagenome (GOLD analysis project Ga0302192, IMG submission 200230) | Peat permafrost microbial communities from Stordalen Mire near Abisko, Sweden - II_Bog_E3_2 | ecosystem: Environmental > Terrestrial > Soil > Wetlands > Peat | place: Sweden: Abisko, Stordalen...
GCTACGGTATGCTTCGCAGATAATTAACTACCCCTTTCTCCCCCAATGTCTCTTCCCCGGTTGTTTCTCGAATCGCTCGAACCCCGCATTGCGCCTGCCGTCATTTATGCGGGCCCAGCATCTGCTGGCAGCACCGCTAATCCAGTTCCTGCCCACAGCTTTATTACCGATCAGTATAACGCTTCCGCACCTGGCAGCATCAACGGGACAAGTAACGGAACGGCGACGCTCTTTGCGCATGCCACCTCGCTTACACCAGGCCAGGGGATTCAGCCGGGCACTGGCACCCTTACGGGCTTCACTTCCGATAATTACTACATTCCGCTCAAGAGTGGTGACACGCTCCTGATCTACACTGCGGGTGCTTCCGGTGGGTTTAACAGTTCCATCAAGGTGACGGGAGGTGCTGCAGAGATTTTTTTCACCGACTACAACCACGATGGTGTTGCCCAGACCAACGAAATCTCTGGAATCTCGCTGAGTTCCGGGGCCAAGATTGCGCTCACCGGCGGCCTGAATGTGAACGGCGATATCGTAGACAATCTGATCGTCAAGACGCTTTCAAACCCGGCCACCTGGACCATCTCCGCAGACAACCTGATCTCCAACAAGCAGAGCATCGGCTCCATTAATACCGGGGGAGGGAGTGTCGGTTCGATTGTTAATCAGAATGTTGTCGGTGGCAGCATCATCGCCGGAGGCTCCATTTCGAATGTCAGCGCCGGTTTTGTCTATGGGACCGTGCAGAGCGGCCTGACTGCAGCCACGGAATATACCTTCGGAGGCTATGCAGGCGTAGGAACCGGTATTCTCACCCAGTTTAGCAGCGACATTACCCAGGGGAATGGGTTTCTTCCTGCCGCGAAGCTTACCGGCGGAAGTCTCTCCAATATCACGGTGCAGAATTCAACAGGACTCTATGCCGGCGCTGGTGGTGCTGGAGCCGCCGGTGGGAGCATCACGAATGTGACACTTCTCTCAGATGCCGCCGGAATCACGATCCAGGGTGGTAATGGCGGGAGTGCCGGTATTGGTTCCGCCATCAATGGCGGTGCTGGTGGTGCCGTCTCCCAAGTCGTGATGAAGGGGGTGCCTAACAGCATCAGTAACGACATGATTTTGATTACCGGGGGACTTGGAGGCGATGCACTTGCCGGTAGTGCCGGGGCTGGCGGGAGTGGTGGCGCAGTCAGCAAAGTCTGGGTGGGGTACGAATACAACAGTGCCAATGCCATCGTGGCCTCCGGATCTCTTTTGCAGAATGACGTGACGGTGCAGGGGGGTGATGGTGGCGCTGGAGCGACTGCCGGCAACGGTGGAGCTGTGACAAATACAACACTCCTCACCGCCACCCCGCTTTCCGCGCCGGGAGCACTTGATATCCAGGTTCTCGGGGGTGATGGGGGAACTCTCTTTGCTGCCGGGAAAAAAGCCGGATCCGGGGGGTCGGTGACCACGTTTAACATTCAGGATGATGTGTATGGTGATCCCTTAACGACGCCCCCTTCTACGGTCTATGTGGCTGGGGGGGACGCCTCCTCCGCAAGCGCAGGTACTCCCGTTTTGGGAACTGGCGCGGCGGGTGGATCCGTGATCGATACCAGTGGGGTGACGCTTGCCAACCAAACCGGTCCACTCACAGGAGAGTCGTTTATTTTCCAGGGGGGCAACGGTTCCAATACCCAGACCTTAGGCGGCGCCGGAGGTTCGGTGACCAATCTCAAGTTCGGGTGGTTTGCGAACGAATATCTTCAGAGTCTGATCGTGAACTCAGGATCGGGTGGTTCTTCCTTTACCGGCAACGGTGGCGCGGGAGGCACGATCTCTGGAATTTCATCTCCCAACTCGACCCTAAACACCCTTTCCCTTACTGCTGGCACAGGTGGCAACTCCCTCGGCAACGGAACCACGGGTGGCATCGGCGGGGCTGGAGGTAGTATTAACTTCGCCACCATCTTTGATACCGGTAATGAGACCTATGTTGACCTGAACCCACAAGCTGGCAACGGAGGGAATGGCTTCAAGGGCGGTGGAGCGGGCGGATCAATGCAGTCGTTCAATTACTTCATCAAAAACAATACCTCGGAGGGCTATTCAGCAATGGCCTCACTGGCTGCTAGTGCCGGTGATGGGGGAAGTGTGTTGGGCGCTACGGGCAGTGGGGGAAAGGGAGGTTCGCTCTCAGGGATTGCTTTCAGTGCACAGGCGCCTGATGAGGGGGGGAATACCCAGACCGCAACGCTCACAGCCGGTTTCGGTGGCGACAGCAGTGGGGCCGGTGCCGCAGGTGCAGGGGGGGCCATTACCAATGCCAACATTCAGGTACAGGATGGCGTGAACATTGTTGCAGGCACGGGTGGAAGCTCCGGGAGCGACAAGGGCAAGATCGGCGCGGGTGGATCTATCGGTTCCTCGACAATAGCGCTGGGTGTCATCGCAAAATCGCTGCAATCCTCCGTTAGTATCCAGGCCGGTGATGCGGGTGGTGCCGCTCTCGGGACGACGCCATCCGCTGGAGCAGCTGGCGGCTCGATTTTTAATGCAAGTGTCCTGGCGCTCGGCAGCATTGCTTTCCAGGCAGGGGCCGGATCCATCGGTGGCAACGGAGGCGACATCTCGCAGGTGGCCTTCACTGGAGCAACAGGAACACTGGGGTCCACGGGAACTCTTTCCGTGATTGCGGGATCCGGTGGCGATGCCATCACCGCCACGACACTGGCGGGTCGCGGTGGAAATGTGACGAATGCTTCGGGTTACACAAGTACGGACATCAACGCGGCTGATTCCGCTGTCTTCAGTGCAGGTGCAGGTGGAACTGGCGGCAAGGCCGGTGCGGGAGGATCCTTCACGGGACTCAGTATCTATGGAGGATCACAGGCGTTCTCAGTCCAAGCTGGAGACGGCGGGAACGGTACGGCTGCCGCGGGACTTGGCGGCAGTGTGAGCAAAATTTCCTCCTCGGCAAGCGTCATTGTCAATGCCATCGCAGCTGGTAACGGTGGGAGCATCACCAGTTCAGTCGGTGGCAGCTTGACCGCGAAGGGGGCCCTTGGAGGAAGTGTCTCCAATGTCAATGTGGCCGGAGACATCGGCATCCGAACTGGTGAAAATTATGGTTTTGCAACCGATGGGAGCGCAATGGGTGGTATTTTCGCCGGAACAGGTGGCGTGAATGGCAACATCGGGGCACTTCCCTCGAAGACAACCGGCCTGGCCGGCAATGTCACGAGTATCACAGCTCAGGCAATTTCAGCGATCGTCGCCGGACGTGCGGCCTCGCCACAACTCGTGAACAAAGTCGATGGCATTTATCTCGGAGGCTCCACGGCGTTGACCACGAACCTTAACGGATCCTACAGCAATTTTGATTTGGCTAATCTTGTCGGGGGCAAGGCTGGCAGTCCGACGACCGGGGGAGCGGACTACTTCCAGACAACAACCGGTTTCTTGACGCCTTCCGGTTCGGGTTCATCGGCTTGGACGCTCGGCACAACGGATCCGCTCGATGGACTCATCGCAGCGCTGACGCTGACCCAGGTGCGTAATTTTACACCAACTGCGTTCCTCACCACGGACTCCACCCAACTTTCGGGCTATGGTCTCTATCTGCCCACCGTTCCCCTTGCCGTTTAGCCCACCGCCATGAAAATCAAAACGAATTCCCCCCTCGTGAAAAAGAACACTTCTTCTTTCCAAAAAATGACCGCCTCGGCCAGATCGTCGAGATTGTTCCTCGAATCCCTTGAATCGCGCATCGCACCGGCGGGATTGGCAGGCATCAATTACATCGATGTCACCCTCGGAACCCCCCAGCTCCTGAAAGCAGGTCAGGGACTCAAAGCGAACGGAGTGTATCTCATGGCTGTCACCCAGGGTGAGGCGTTGATTTATACGACGGATGTCAACGGGAGTAATCAGTTTGATTATAACGACATCACCGGTATTTCAGCTGGCAACGGACTAAAACTGACTTCCTTCGTCAATATCAACGGTGACATCGTGACAAACCTGTTGGCGAATGGGACTCTCTCAAACTCCAATGGAAGCAATCTTGGCGGGCATGATGGTCTCTTATTGCTGAATTCCACGATCGACGCGATCACCCTCCGTTCTCTGACAGCAGCCGATGTGGCTCCAACGGACAATTACCTGACCCATCTTGCTCCCAGTAACTATTCCATCAATGGAAACGTCTATGCCGGAGGCGGTATTGGGGATGGTGCGGCTGGGGATGGTATCGTGATTGACACGGCCGGAACCGCCGCCCAAGTCGCAAATTTCAATGCCAGCGGCACACCGTATTATCAGGTTTCCGGTGTCATTCCCTACATTGGTGCTGTCAAGACGGGAACCGCCGCCGGCGGCAACAGCTTCAGCTTTGGATATTACTCAACCCTAATCACAACCACTACACCAAACCCTGACCCAAATCTCCCTCCTATAGTTACAGTTGTCCATAATCCCGGTGATCTGCAAGAGGGTGGCACACTCAAGGCCTACACACCCGCAGTGGGAGTGGCTGGTGGCAATATTATCGGAATCTCCGCGATTAACAGCACCACCGCGACTTCCACGACACCTGCCAGCGCAGTACCATTCACGATCAATGGGATCGTGGCGGGCGATGGCGGCATCGGGGCCAATGGGGGCAGTATCAGCAATGTGGCACTCGACGGCGATACCGGAGGATTGCGCATCCAGGCTGGAGATGGCGGCGATGGAAGCACTTCAAGCAATTCCAAGGCTGGTAATGGTGGTTCCATTACGAACCTTTCGGACGTCGGATCGGTAGAAGGTCTCGTCCAGATCAAGACAGGAACCGGCGGGGAGGGGTACGTGGGTGCGGGTGGTGCCGCCGGCACGCTTTCGCTTGGACAATTTAACATGGATGGAAACATCAATATCGTCTTGGGAAATGGCGGCAATGCTCTCGGAAATGCCGGACCCGGTTCCAGCCTTACCACCGGCACTCTGACGCCGACTGACGCAGGGGGATATGCGAGCGCGGTTGCCATCGTCACGACCTACCGTGCAGCGGGCGACATTGGAACGCCGAAGTTGATTGATTTCAACGACGATGGGTATGCCGATGAGGTGTTCATGACCAACTCACCCGATCAGCTGGGCATCGTTTTTGGATCGGCTGCGGGGATTACCAGCGCTTCCCCGGTGCTCTATCTCGCTGTTCCCGGATTGAACTCGCTGGACACCAGCACCTCAGCCATCACGGTGGGGGATTTTAATAACGCCTACTATCCCGATGGCACCCCGATTCTGGATGTTGCCGTCGCCTCATCGCTACCAAACAACAACAATGGGATCAGCGTTTTTATGAATCCCGGAAACGACCCCACGACCGGTGTCAGCATCTGGGGGACGGAGGCAACTTCCACGACAGGGGGAAATTTCATCGATTCCTCCCTTCACTCAACGCTGCCAAATCTTGTCAATCAGGGCTTCCTGGCCAGCGGTGGGGCCATCACCAATCTGGCGACCGGAGATTTTAACGGCGATGGTAAACTCGATCTGGCCTACACCCAACAGCTTTATCAGAAGGGTACCATCCAGCCTGAAACTACTGCGGTGGTGCTTGACGGAACAGGCGACGGACATTTCTTTGCTAATTTCTCCTACAACAGCCTCACTGGTCAGGACACCAAGATGCCGGTCCTAAATGGAGGAACGATGTACCAGGGAGATGGTCAGTTTGAACTGAAAGCCACAGCGGCCGAGGAGGGGGTTGCCGCATCGGATGTGCTGGTGCTGAGTGGTAACACTACGGACAACAACCATTTTATCTCCTTGCTCCAGAATGTCTCAGGAAACCTGCAGGGTTTTGATCTGCATCCCACCTACCAGACTGCTAATTTCGACAAAAATGTCATCATTAACTTTAATGACACAACTGCAGCCACTCCCCTCGATTTCGCCATTACTTCGGGGGTCACACGAACTGGGTTCCCAGCAGATAGCTTTGATGTGGTGGTTCTGGATGCGGGAAATGCAGTGAGTCTCTTTTCTGGGACTTTTACCGGTGATTTCACGATGGGTACAGGTGTTGCCAGCATGAACGAAACTTCGGGTGTCACCTTGGTTGGTGCACAAACCCTTCTGGGCACTGATTCCCATGTTGCTTTCAAGGGAATCGTTGCCGGTAGTTTCGGAGGTGGCGATGCGACCCAGTTTGCTCTTTATACCACGGGAACAGGGAGCACCCCAACAGGATTTTATCAGTTTGATCTGGCACCCGGTGGTAAGTTTTATAGCGCTCCTCTCCTTACCTATCAGGCTGATCTGCAGCTAATTGGTGTCGAGGGTCCCTCTGTTTTGCCTGACATGGCGTATTATGACGCTTCGGTTGTTGCTTTCGGTCTCTATAACAATAATGCGACTGCCACCATCGGAGCCACCAGCTATGCGCCGCTCGTGACTGCGGGGACGACCTTTGGATATATCTCTGCCATGGCTACTTCCAAGGATGGTGCTGGCCCTAATGGCGTTTTATACGATCCTTACCTGATCCAGGGCGTGGGCTTCTACAGCACGAACAACGGTGCTGTTCAGCCCGTCAATGTCCAGCAGGGCCTCATGGATTATGCCATCCACATCACTGCCGGATCAGGTGGTAACTCGGACCTCGGTGCGGGAGGCGCGGGAGGCTCCATTGGTAATGGATCTCTGTCAGGGACATCTGCTTCCATTACGGTGACGCTGCCGGTGACTCAGCAGGATCAACCTTTTGTCACGCTGATCGCTGGTAATGGTGGGAACGGTTTGACCAGTGGTGGCAATGGTGGCTCTCTGAGTGGCTTGAGGCTGCAGTATGACTCTGCGGCAGTAAACTTTTGGGGAGGCTTTTCCTTAACGGCGGGTCAGGGTGGTGCGGGCTTCTTTGCCAAAGGGGGGAACGGAGGGGGACTTTCCACCTTCCAAGTGCAGACCGGTTCCGAATTTACCGCTGGGGATGGTGGATCAGGATATCAGGGCGGAAACGGAGGGACGATTAACGGAGCCTCGGGAACCGGTGGTTATAGCACCTACGAGGGGGAAATTTTGCTGATTGCCGGTACCGGAGGGAATGGGGTTGTCAGTGGTGGAACTGGAGGTAATATCACGGGATTTGCCCCATTATTCCCACGTCAAAGCGACAGTTCCTTCTCGGGATCACAACTCGTCTATACGGCTGGTGCGGGTGGAAGCGCCATGGCTGGAGCCGGTGGCGCGGGTGGCTCGGTGATCAATAGCAGCCCCATCAGCACAACCAACTACCTGGGTGGTCCGATTGTGATTCAAGCTGGCATAGGAGGAAACGGTCTATCGGGTGGGAGTGGTGGTTCAGTGACTAATTTTATCAATCAATCGACCGTTGGTTCTGCCGTCTCGGAAGTTTCAATCCTCGCCGGTAATGGTGGTAGCGGCATCACGGGCAATGGCGGAGCAGGCGGCTCCATCTCCTCGATTTCGGCCTCTTCCGGGCAGGTAGATACCGTCTATGGCTATGGTTTTAACCGCATCATCGCCGGTGACGGAGGTTTCAGTTACGGTGCAACCGGCGGAGCTGGTGGCAATCTGAACTCCGTCAACAGTACCGCTGGATCGACTGCAGAGGTTCTTGTGGCAGGCAATGGTGGCGACGGACTAGCACGTGGTGGTCTCGGTGGATCGATCAGCAATTCCTATGGTAATGCGGCCAATTCCACCACGTCCAAGCTTCTTGTCATCGCAGGTGCGGGAGGAAACGCCTACGGGGCAGTGTACGCCACGGACAAAAACGGGGATAATATCAATAATATTGGAGTTGAGGGTGACACCATTTCGGCGATTCTCTTCCTGCGCGCCTTCGGAACTGCAAATGGTATCGGTGGCAACGGCGGTAGTATCACCAACTTTAGTCAGCAAGTTGGCACCCAGGTTGCCGTCGATCTGATCGCAGGTAACGGGGGCTCGCTCTTCAATTACGGGCCTGCCGGCTCCAGCACCTCCAATGTCGGCAAGGGTGGCTCCATGAGCACTATCTCGATTGCAGGAACCGTCGGCCGGATTGATCCCAATGTGGCGATCCAAACCTACGGCGGGGCTGGAACCTCGGTTCAGGATTTTGTCCAGAATGTGCTTCGTGATTTCCCCTTCGTCTCGCTGACTGATTCAGGATTTGCCGGCGGCAATGTCGGCGCGATCGTTGGATCAGCCGGAATTCTCAAGGCTGGAGTGGCGGAAGACCAGGGAGGAAGCCTCCCGGCCGGAGACTCTGTTGCCAAGACTGGTTCCGTCAGCAACTTTAGCGCTGGAAGCATCATGTCGATGGTGGCCGGATCCGTGGATAACATCGCAGCGATCAATAAAATTACCGCCATCTCGATAGGTGCCGACGGGGTCTATGGTGCCTATAAGACGAATCCTATTCCTCTGCAGACTTCACCTGTGCCACACGACAATAATAACCCGCTCTACTTCGACCCCTATGGTAATGAGGTCAGTTCACCGCTTGTCGGTGGATCATTAATGGATGGAGCGGTGATTGCCCTGACCAAACCTACGAGTCTGACAGGAACGCGTGTTTTCTAGAGCAACTTTGATTTATCTCCAGAAATTCCTGTTTGAGGGAAACAAGGGGAGATTTTCTCGTATAGCAGAGAGCTGTGCGCGGAGATGACGGATGAACCAAAAAAGGCAATTGGACAGGATTTACAAGATTTACAGGATTATAGGAAATCAGCGACTGGCTTGGGAGAGCCTGAGTTCAATGGATGAACGATAAGCTTTGTAACTCATTTGACTCACTCGCTCCCGCTCGGCTCACCCTAACGGGTTTGATTGCAGTCAATCTACCCAAGCCGTACCCACGGGTATGTGTTCTGTTCATCCTGTCTAAATTTTCCACCGCTGTTTCTAGGGTGAACTCTTTTGACAATTCTCTGCAATCTCCGCGTTTGCCTCGCCATCTCCCGATGGTTTGATGCCACTTCCCTCCCGGGCAGCGATTCCATCGCTCTCTTTCGTACACACTCCCGGGTATTTGGTTCGCCTTTCAGGCTGCTAGCAGCAGGCCAAACCGGGATTGACTCGTTCACTGCCCGTATCGCTCGCTCCGTTTGGGGCCTTGCATTTGGGAAGCTCTCTCTTATCCTTTCTTAAGGATTCGAGTTCCATCGCTTGGTTTTCCGCGCGCAACTATTCACCTCTTCGATGAGATGTTGTCTGCTTTCAAACAAAAAACGCTCTAAACGAAACTCCAGCACTCCGAGGGCCGGGATGCTCAATTACAATCTCAAGGAGGGATTTAGCCAGCCAAGCACGGTTTCACCGAGCCATCTACCCAGCGTCGTGGGACGGATGGCGATAGAGGCGTTGCCTGTCATGCCGGGGCGCAAAGGCTCGGCGACAGGATCCAGAACCGCTATCGCTTCATAGCAGGGGATGGCGGGACGAGGGAGTGTCCCTGGATTTTTTCCAGCCTCGGAGGGAAAATCCCCTCCCAGGGTGCTGGCCATGATCGGAGTGCTGAATTCTTCCGCACTGCTGGAGGGGACTGTTAGCAGGTGCCCGGACATTCTGCGTCCAGGATAGGCCTTTAGCCTCACGACGACAGGATCGCCTGGTTTTACCTGTCTGGCCTGCTTCTCAGTCAGAGGAAGGATCGTATGAAAAGTCTGGTCATTCCCGATCTGAAGTAGGAGGCGACCCTTTGTGAAGTATTGGCCTACGAGATGATCCATTTGCGGCATGGAGACGATGCCCGACTGAGTCGATCGGATGGTGAGATCGGAGACCTGTTCCTCCAGACTGAGAAGCCGAGCCCCGACCTCCTGAGAACTTTTCTGCCAGGTGGATGCCGCAAGGCGTATCTGTTCGTCAGGGGAATCCAAGGCTGCACGCCATTGAACCTCGTCGGCCTCCTTTTCCAGTCTGGCTAGATTGAGGGCATTGTTCAGGGTCGGGTTTGTCAATTCAGCTAATTTCTCCCCTGGTGTGACCCTCTCCCCTTCATGAACATACCACTTCTCCAGTAAGCCGGCTTGGCCAGGAGTGATCTGTTCAAGCGTCGAAAATTCAATCACAGCCATGCTCTGGATGTCTGGTCTCCATGGAAGGAAGAGTAAAAGAGATAGAGCGGCGAGGGCTGCAAGCGCCCACTTTGCCTGGGGGGTTCGGAAATGGTTCATGGAAATCGGGTTTTTACGGAGTCCTTGGGAGAGACGCCAGGCGGGAAGGGCCACGGAGACGAAGAGGAAGAGTCCGACATAGCTGCGGCTCAGGAAGCCGAGGCCGTAGGGTTCGAGTTTATCAAAGACGACGGCGGCGATATGAAAGGTGATCCACCAGCCATAGAGATAGGCAGCGACCGCGTAGAAGCCGAAGAGGAGACTTTTTTCATACTCGGAAACCACCTCGTGTGTTGGGCTCATTCCAAGGAGGCGGGAAAAAAAACCGGCCACGACGGAATTACCTTTCTGGCGAAGGTTCGGGATCTCCAGGAGATCGGTCATGATGTAGTAACCGTCGAATTTCATCAGCGGATTTGCGTTGAAGAGAATCGTCGAAACACTACAGATGATCATCGTATTGAAACAGAGCTGGCGTCCCAGCCCCGGCTGGAGGATGTGCCAGAGCCAGGCTGCCATGCAGGCAAGGAAAAGTTCCGCCATAATTCCCGCCGCCGTGACAGCGACACGACGGGCGCGTGAGGCCACCATCCAGGAATCACTCACATCGCAGTAGAGGTAGGGCGTGAGCAGGATGAACAGAAATCCCATCTCATGGACTTCGCCACCGTAGCGCTTGCAGGTGAGCCCGTGGCCGAATTCATGGATGATTTTGACCCCCATGAACAGGACCCAGGAGAGGAAAAGATTGCTCAGGGTGAAGAAGTTCACTGCCTGTGAACTGAGTTCCTCCCTGTTGTCGAGAAGCATCCAGGCGGTGAGAATCAGCAGGATCAGAAAACTCCATCCCGCTGTGCGGGTGTAGACCCAGGAGAACCATGGAAGTAATTTGGCGAGAAGTTTGTCCGGGTCGATGAGCGGCTTTCGAAAGTAGAGCACTTTCCCCACGATCTGCTCCAATTTGCGGCTCTTGATCCGGGCCTGTATGTGTCGGGAGCGGGCGGTAGCGCTGGTTCCGGGAAGATGAAGAAGGCCCCCTCCGGCAAGTTGTGTGGCAAGTTGGGAGAGTTCGGAAATCGCCTCCTCCTTGGGAAGGGACCGCCAGTAGGGGTGCGATGTAAGCAAAGCGCTTACTTCCAGCAGCGTCCGTTTGCCATTAAACTCCCTCGCCGCCTCGTAGTGTTCTGACGGTAGGCGGAAATAGGTGAGGGTGAGTGGACTTTTGATGACCGTAAAGCGGCGTCCCCGCTGGGTCTGGTCGCTCGTTTGAAGATCTGCCCGAAGTGCTCCAGGGCGCAGGTCTGCCGGGGCCGGTCGGGTCATTGCGCAACAGTCGCGGGCGTCGTGGTGGTTTCGATGGTTCCTTTTGCCTGAACCCCGGGGGTGAGTCGGCCATCGGAGTTGGGTATCAGAATACGAACTTTGAAATCACCACTGGCAGGATTGATCACTGGTGAGCAGATATCCACTTTTCCGGTCGCATCGGCGCGAACCGGTGAGTCAACATGGATCGTGACGGTCTCCCCCTCTCTGATACGGCTCCGTAGTTCCGCAGGTAGGTGGCAGTCTAGGTAGAGATTATTGACATCGACCATGGTCAGTACTTGAGCAAGTTCATCAACTGCCTCGCCCACAGTCTTGAGGCGCTGGGTCACAACCCCGTCGAAAGGGGCGTCCACCGAACGTCGATCGAGCAGTTCCTGTGCCTGCTGCACATTCAACTGGGCAAGATCGAGGTTAAGTTTTTTTTCCGCAAGTTCCAGAGCACTGACTACATCCTTCTTACGAAGTTGCTCTTCGGCACTGTCTTCCACCGCGCGAAGTTCCATGATTTTTTTCTGCCGGTTGACTTCCAATTTTTCCATCGAATCCTCAAGGGCGAGGATGGCATCCCCTGCATGGACCCGCTCCCCCTCCTCACGGATGAAGTGAATGACGCCCTTGGAACGGCTGGCCACACGGACTTCCCGGACGGGGACCAGTGTCCCGTCTACCACAATCGGTTGCGCATTTTCCTGTGATTCCGCCGCAACGACTGCCGTCGCCATCAGCAAGGGGTAGAGAACGATGATATTAAAAAATTTCATAGATCCCACTCCACATGCAGATAGTTGAGAAAGGGAGTGAAAAGCACACGCCAGAGGGCACGGTGTCCAAGGTTGATTTTGGCTTTGCCCGTGTAACCGGTCTTAAGATCCTGAAGGGCAAGCTCTCCACCCGGGAACTGGGTGCGGAGGAGGAAGTAACTCCCTTTGAGGCCGAGTTCGGCTGCCGGGGCGAGTGCGGTAAGACCTCGCACCTCGGCATGCAACCGATTGCCCGGATGGGAATGCAGAATGAAATCAATACGAAGGGGGGAATCAGCCGCCAAGGCATGCTGCACCTCTCCAAGGTCTTGCTGCCGAATCTGAAGTTCAAGCAGATAGGCCCCAGGATCTGCCACTTCGCACAAAACCTTCCCTGTCTCCATGTTTTCACCCTCCAGGTTGCGTAATTCCCGAGTCAGGATGACTCCACTCATTGGCGAGGTGATTTCGGTGCGGTGCAGACGGTAGGTGAGAAGTTTGATGTTCTCTTCCTCCCTGAGTCCGTTGAGTTCAGCCACCTTGCGTTCTGCCTCATTTGCAATGGACTGGGCGTTTGCCTCCTCGACTGCCCACCGCTGGCGTGTCTCTTCCGCCCCTGCTAATTGGGCGCGCAGGTCTCGATCATCCAAACGGGCCAGAACTTGACCATTGGTGACGGTGTCGCCCTCGCCGACGAGAACCTGGAGAAGTTTCCCGTCGGTTCCCGCCACCGCGGAAAGACGGTGTGCCGGCATGACGGTGCAATCGGCAGAGATTTTGTAGGGCCACGGGATGCAGAGGATGAGCAGCAATAACGCAGTAGATCCCCCGACAGTTCCGAGAAGCCGACGTGGATGAGTTCTCCAAAAAAGTCTCAGCCGCGCAATCGCATGGAACAGAGTACTGAGGGGGAGGGCTTCACGAAGTTCCTTTTCATGGAAAACCCGTGCAACGGAAGATGCCGCCGAAGTGACGGACTGGAGTGCTTCGGGAGGAGGCGGGACGGGGCTTTGACGCAGAGCGCCCAGGAAGAGGCGCGGGGCAGTCCCTTCCCTTTCAAAGGCAAATCCCCCGATAAGGATGCGGGCCCCGCACTGTTCCAGCGCTCCCCGTACCGCTTCAGGGGTCTTCTCATGGTCCCGGTCAACAGCGATGATTTTTTCCTTGGGAAGGGCCTCTACCGCCGCTGATAAAAGCAGTGCCTGGGAACTTGCGGGGATGACCTTGTCGGCGTTGGAGGCCGCGACAAGTTTCCATCCCTTGGAGGTGTGACGACAGGCAAAACCAAGTTCCGCCCCGGCGAGATCCGCCATATGATGAGCTGAAACTTCCAGGACCTCTTGGGTGTTGTGACAACTGACGAGATCCTGATGGAAGCGGGCCTGTAGTTGCCAGGAGGCCGCAAGTGTCCTGGCTCTGGCGGCATGACGATGGTGCAGATAGGTGGAGGCATGGGACGCCACGGTGCCAAGAAATGCCGCGAAATCTTTGTAGTGTTCGGGATCGCCGGGTTGCTGAAGCCACAACTGCAGGACACCGAGTGGGGTTCCCTCTAGCAGGATCGGAACATAGAAGAAGGGATACGGGGCGCTGTTGGTTGGCTCGGTTTGTTCGGGAGAAGGTTCCCCCTGCCCCGGAAGGACGATGAGGGTGGAGTTTTTTTCAAGGCACTGCGTCACCAGTTGCGCGATATCGTGTTCTTGACGACTTCCTGGGACAGCTTCGGAAGAGTCGTATTCAAGCGAAGCCGCCATGCCGATTTTTTCCCCCTCACGCAACCAGACCGCCCCACCCCGTCCTGAAACGCTTTCCGCAGCCAGTTGCAGAAGCTCAGTAAAATAGGGTCGTACATCCATGGAAGCGGCAGACGATCTTGCCAAGCGTTCCATATTGGCCTCAATGCGACGTCTGGTTTCCAAAAGAGCTCTCTCCACTTCGTGGGGGGTCATGGCTGAGGCCATGCGGGAAGGGTTCATGAAATCAGCGGTTCCTTCGGTTCCTTAAGTGGCGGGGGCGGCATCCTTCGCTGAATCGGAATTAGCGAGACGCGGTTCGATGGGAATTGGGCCGAAGGATTCCTCGTGGCGAGATAGCATGACATGGAGGAGATGAAGGAGTCGCTTTGCAGAGGGGGGGGTGAGGATCACGCGGGCCGTGATCTGGATAGGATCCTCGGAGACTCGGGCAAAGGCATTGGGATTGATGCCGAAATCGAGAAAAACTTCCTCCGGGGTCATGGAGCCCCGGCAGAGATTTGCGAAATGCACCGAGGTCTGCTGCGGCGTCATCTGAAGGGGAATCGAGGCTTGCTGGGACTGGGGTGGTTGGGGATTTTGCTGCTCCATGGCACTACAGATCGCCTCTGTGGGCGTTGCTGGCAAATGAAAAGCATGTCAACCATGGATGAAATCGCTATTTAGTGAAAAATTATTTTGGTTTGCTTGGGTAAAAATGTGCTAGCTTCTTCAACCACCCTCCGCATTTTTATGAAACTCCCCCTGAAACTTGCGACGCTCTTGTTTGGTGTCGCCTCTTTGATTACCGGTGCCGGACTACTGGCTGCGACCGTTTACACAACGCCGTACAAGATTTCAACGATTGCCGGGGTCATTGCCGGGAAAGGAAGTCAGGATGGAACAGGCATCAATGCAACGTTTAACAGGCCGGGGGGAGTGGCCATGGATGGGAGTGGAAACACCTATGTGGCCGATAGCAGCAACAACACCATCCGGTTGATTAATTCCAATGGGACGACGACTACCATTGCGGGCACTGCGGGTAAGAGCGGAAAAACGGATGGAACCAACGCTCTCTTTAACGCGCCTTGGGGTATCACCGTGGATGGCAGCACGAATCTTTTTGTGGCCGATAGCGGCAACAACACGGTTCGGATGCTCGCCCTAACAAACATACCGATCGTTGTCCCAGTGGTGACAAACAATCAAACAGACATTTTTTATACGACGAATACCGTCACCACCACGCTGTATATCGATCAAACGGTGACAATCACAGGTGGAGGCTCTAGCACCAATACGAACAGCACCACAAATAGTATCTCCCCCCCCATTACAAGATACCAACTGGTTTCTACGAACTACTCCACAACGAACTTTGTTCAGGGGTCTACCAATATTTGGACCGTCACGACCCTCGCCGGCTCAGCGCAGGGAAGTCTGGATGGCACGAATGCCAATGCCCGATTCAATAATCCCAAGGGCATTGTCGTCGACGCAAACGACAACCTCTATGTTGCCGATACGGGTAACAACACAATCCGAAAAGTCACGCCTGGGTTCAACTCAGTAATTTTAACCAACGGGACCAACATCACTACCAATTACTACGCCACTTGGGCGGTGACCACCCTTGCAGGCAAAGCGGGAACGAATGGCAGCGTGAACGGCACTGGCACGAATGCACTCTTCAACAATCCGACAGGTATTGCCCTTGATAATCTTTCAAACCTCTACATCGCCGATAGCGGAAACAGCACGATTCGGTTGATCGATATCAGTACAAACGTGACTACCTTTGCGGGCACTCCGGGAGTGACCGGCAGTGTGAATGCCACCGGCACGAATGCACGCTTCAATGATCCAGTCGGAATTGCCGTTAGCGGAGGAACGAATCTCTATGTCACCGACAGTGGCAACTACCTCATCCGCATGATTACTTCCGGTGCCGTCGTCACGACTTTTGCAGGAACGGGAGCGAACGGTAAGGGAAATGGTACCGGTACTAATGCCAGTTTTGGGGTTCTTGCGGGAATCGCAGCCAACACAAACGGGATGCTGGCAGTAGCCGACAATGGCAATAACATGATTCGCTTGCTTACTACCAACGCGGCGGTTTCATCGCTCGCCGGAGATGGTTTTTTTCAGCCATTTGGGGTGGGTGTTGATGTGAAGACGAACATTTATGTGGCGGACAGTGGCAATAACATTATCCGCCAAATTGCTACAAACGGGACGGTGACAATCCTTGCTGGAACAGCAGGGACGAATGGCAGTGCGGACGGAATCGGCACGAATGCGACATTTAACCAGCCACTCGGTCTTGCTCTGGATGCCAAGACGAACATCTATGTGACCGATAGCGGCAACTACACGGTGCGTAAAATCAGCCCCGTGGCCACCAATGTGCCGAATGGTCCCACAAATATCGAACAACTCCTGACCGTTGTCACCAATCTCACCACCATTTCAATTACTGTCACGAATCTCACCACCACGACGATCAGCGGGTCGAGTACCAATGTTACAACGACCACCAATTATGTGACAAACAACAGCTTTGCTCAGTCCAGCATGACGACGACCAATTGGATTGCTTCGAACATGGTCACCTCCAACAATTGGGTCGTCACGACGCTGGCTGGGCAGGCAGGTATTGCCGGTGGCGCCAATGGAATCGGAACCAATGCCACGTTCAATCTGCCAGATGGTATTGCCCTGGATGCTGGATCCAACCTCTATATTGCTGACACGGCCAACGACACGATTCGCACAGTTTCCCCGGTGGTAGCGACAAACACCAACGGGTTGACCACTAACTGGGTAGTTGCAACTCCTGTTGGAACGGCAGGAATGAGTGGCAGTACTGATGGAACAAACTCCGCCGCTCGATTCAATTTACCGGAAGGAGTAGTTCTCAGTGGGAGCACGAATCTTCTTTATGTGACTGACAGCGGCAATAATACGATCAGGCAGGTGGTGCGCAACGGAACCAACTGGGTGGTCACGACCTTTGCCGGAACGGTAGGAACGAATGGCAGTGCTGACGGAATCGGCACGAATGCCAGTTTCTACAATCCCTTTGGGATCAATGTTGATGGAAAGGGAACGCTCTATATTTCGGACAGAAACAATAACACGCTCCGAAAGATCAGTGTGAACGGCGTGGTGAGCACCCTGGCAGGATCCCCTGGAGTCATTGGCAGCGCCAATGGGACGGGCCCCAATGCTAGCTTCTACCAGCCTGCCGGAGTGGCGGTGGGTACAAATACCAATACCCTCTTCGTGGCTGATGTGAACAATAGCGCGATACGGTATGGCATCTTGGCAACAACGCCTACGAAGACCCAGACTATCCGCTTTAATGCAATTCCAAGACAGACCTATGGGAAAACAAATGCAGTCATTCTCTCAGCAACAGCCTCATCGGCACTTCCCGTCACCTTGACGAGTGCGGATCCCACGGTGGCCACTGTTTCCGGCACGAATCTGACCGTGACCGGTGCAGGGTATGTCCTCATCACGGCGAGCCAGGAAGGAAACGGCACCTATAAGCCAGCGCCGAACATTAATCAACTTCTTACAGTCTTCAAAGGAAGCCAGACAATCACGATGACGCTGCTCTCTGTGACCAACCTGATCTATGGCGAAACGGTTCCTCTCGTCGCAACCAACTCCTCAATCGTTCCGATTGTCTTTAGCACGTCCAACACCAACGTGGTGATTTCCAGCAACAATTCGGTGACGACACTGCTCACAAACGGTGGTTCCATCACCAGTAATTCTGCGATTATTAATTTTGCGGGAACCGGTACGATAACGATCACAGCCAGTGCTCGGGCTGCCAATTACAACACCACCTCGATCAGTCAGTTGCTAGCAATAGCCAACGTGGCGCAGGGTTCACAGACCATTACCTTCTCTTCGCCAACGACCAACACCAGTCTGACTTACTCCAACGGGGGAACCTTCCCGCTAATCGCAACGTCTAGCAGTGGACTTCCGGTGACCTTTGCCAGTACGAATACCAATGTTACAATCAGCAGTAACACGGCAACAATGCTTGGTGCAGGAACCATCAACATCACGGCGACACAAGCTGGCAATACTAATTTCAGTGCAGCGACACCGGTGACCAACTCGGTGATTGTGGCCACGGCGACGCAAACGCTCGCCTTTTCTTCGCCTGCAAACAATGCCTCGATCGCTTACACCAACGGGGGAACCTTCCCGCTAATCGCAACGGCTAGCAGTGGGCTTCCGGTGACTTTTGTTAGTGGCAATACGAATGTGCTAACCATCAGCAATGCCACGGCAACCATGGTCGGAATTGGCACGACCACCATTTCGGTAACGCAGAATGGGAATAATAATTACTATGCGGCGACCCCTGTCACCAATGCAGTGTTCGTAGCAAACGCGCAAACAATCACCTTTACGTCGCCCACCACCAATTCCGGACTCAGTTACACCAATGGAGGAACCTTCTCTCTGGTGGCCACGTCCAGCAGCACGCTTCCTGTTACATTCACCAGTGGAAATACCAATATCCTGACGATCAGCAATTCCACGGCGACTTATGTAGGTGTGGGAACGACCACCATTACGGCGACTCAGCCCGGGGATGGTACCAATTATATCGCTGCGACACCGGTTACCAACAAAGTGATTGTGGCCAAGGGTGCGCAAGCGATCACCTTCTCCTCGCCGACCAACGGAACCATCGTGACGTACTCCACCAATGGGGTAACCATTCCGCTTATTGCGAGCAGTAGCAGTGGGCTCGGTATTACCTTCACGAGTGGCAATACGAATGTGCTGACCATCAGCAATGCAACGGCGACGGTGATCGGAACAGGGACGTCCACGATTACGGCATCGCAAGCAGGCAATAATCTTTATGCTGCCGCACCAATAACCAATAATTCGGTGATCGTGGCCCCGGCAACGCAAACGGTCTCCTTCACCTCACCGACAAACGGCACCAGTTTGACGTTCACCAATGGGGGAACCTTCTCTCTAGTGGCCACGTCCAGCAGCATGCTTCCTGTTACATTCACCAGTGGAAACACCGCTATCCTGACGGTTAGCAGTAACACGGCAACAATGCATGGAACAGGAACGGTCACTATCACGGCAACTCAGGCAGGGAGTCCTCCCGCCTATAGCTCCGCAAGCACTACTAATACGGTAATTCTGCACTAGTGTCATTCATCCACTGCGCGTGTGTTTTCTTCGCGCAAGACAATCGCTCCCGCACAGTGAGCGGGTTGGTTTATGTCTTGCGGGTTGGGTGAAATCAGTTATTTTACACCACCACCGCGCCAGGGTAGCTCAGCGGTAGAGCAGGGGACTCATAAGCCCTTGGTCGGGAGTTCGATTCTCCCCTCTGGCACATCAGATCATCCACAGAC
>Ga0302192_10000857_pt1 | contig 19071 bp, 11 predicted proteins | sample II_Bog_E3_2_FD_200230 | JGI IMG/M metagenome (GOLD analysis project Ga0302192, IMG submission 200230) | Peat permafrost microbial communities from Stordalen Mire near Abisko, Sweden - II_Bog_E3_2 | ecosystem: Environmental > Terrestrial > Soil > Wetlands > Peat | place: Sweden: Abisko...
AACCCGCCGACAAAGAACACAGCTGAGGCCACACCGAACCCGACAGTTGCAACCGCAGTGCTGGAGAGAAGCATGCTAAGTAGCAGCAACGCTGACATTGAGCTCGCCATGAGGAACAACGCAAAGCTAAGTCGCAGTGGTTTGTAACTGAAGCTTGTAATCGCATCCATGGCATACTTGATCCGGCTAATAAATGAGAGTTTGCCATCACCGGCCAATCTGTCCTGGCGATCGTAAAAGACCACCTTGTTCCGGTAGCCGACCCAGGCGCGAAGACCCGGCAAGTAACGATTTCTTTCTCCCATTTGATTGATTGAGTCGACAACCTTCCGGCTCATGAGGCTGAATATTCCCGCATTCAGAGGAATCGGGTAGTCCGAAAGTGTTCCCATGACACGATAAAAGAGAGGAAAAAGCTTCGCCAGGATTTTGCGCCGCTCCTGCCGGCTCTTTCTTACTGCGACCACAACTTCGCCCCCCTCGCGCCATGCTTCGACCAGCTTTGGAAGGATCTCCGGCGGGTCCTGGAAATCGCCATCCATCAGGATGACTGCGGCACCGCGCGCAGTCTTAAGGCCGGCCGTGATTGCACCCATGTGGCCCCAATTGCGCGACAACTCTACTACCACCACATGGGAATCGAGGCTCTGCAGTCCCTTGAGCAATTCGAGCGAAGAATCTGTTGAGCCGTCGTTTACATACACCACTTCCCATTGTGTCCGGCAGTGTTCCATGGCTCTTGCCACGGCCTCATGGAACCGCGCGATCAGTTCCTCTTCGTTATAGATTGGTACAACCACTGAAATCATTTTCGGCTCCTGAGTTAAGGATTTGTCTCAGCATAGTGTTAGATGCTTCTTTCTTGTACTTTTACTGCTTGGATGTGCGATGACCTCAAGATTCGAAGCCATCGCATCATTCCGGTTGTGATTGGAAAATCCTGACTCTCCATCTCACCTCGGCAGGCGTTAATACGACGAGGTAGCGAGCGCTCTCTCGCTTTGTCGTGATTACTTTGTCATGTTCGAGGACTTGCACATCGTAGTGGACCGTATCTGTTAGCTCAAGGGAAAGTCCATCCGGAGAGTAGAACAGGAATTGGATATCGTGTGATCTATCTTGGTAGCGCGTGTGAATGCCGAGCTTGCCTTGCTGTTGGACTGTGTCGCCAAGTTTATCTTTGGCGGTTCCAACAAAATCCGCTTCCAGAAGCTCCGGCCGATTCTGATCCATTGCCGCATTGAAGCCTTGCCAGGCACGCAGGTAGTCGCGAATGACAGCCCCCTTAGCCTGGTCTGTGAGCGTGCGCGGTCCGTGAAGGTTTACCGGTTCTACTTGTACTGCCACTTGGGCCCTCATCGAGCCAAAGGTTGTGGCGAAACCTGCGCATAAGATCAGGTGAAGCCTTAATGTGTTCATTGACTCCATCCGATCTGATTTCCCATGACCACTCCACTTGCGACGGATAGCCTTGCTCCGGAATGGACCTGCAATGTCGCTTCTGCGATTCCGTGCTTGAGTGGTTCGTCTATTGTTGACTGTGTGCCGTTGTATATTTCGGTAAAGGTGACGATGGTTCCGTCCGGAATTGCGTTTCCGCTGCAGTCGCGGACGGGGTCTGTTACCAACTGCACCTTTTGGCCGGATGGCTTTGCGTTCATCTTCAATCCGCACGGATCGCCGGGAACCTGGCCGATGATGCGGGTGCTGGAGACCTCGCCGATCCGCGCAACGAACTTGTCGACGCCCTGTTGGGCTGTAGAATCCATTGAGGTCCATGCGGCTCCTTCGTGAGTAACGACGAGGCGTTTCTGCAGGGCGCCGGATGGAGTTGAAAGCTCGAATGAGACCGGTGTCGGTGTCTGAATCAGGTTGTGATAGGCGTCGAAGAGGTATACCACGCCGGTGATGCCGTCATGCAGGCCGATCGGAAGGCGGGAAGGCTTCGCGAAAAAGCTGATGTTGACGGGCTTGCTTGCCGGTACAACATCGAAAGAGTCGTTTTGTGTGGCAGATTCCCCGGCAAGAACTGCAAGATAACGGCCGGCATTGTAAAGCGATCCGGCAGGGAAGTAAGTGGTCTCCCCTAGTTGCACGTCGCGCTTCAATACTTGTTCCGGCCCGATGATGTAGAGCGTTGCCTTGCCGCTCCCGGTGCTCTGAACGGAGAACGCACTGCCTGCTTCAACGGTCTTTGGCACACTGATACTCGGGCTCTGCGCGACAGCGAGATGCATGGCACAGAAGGCGAGTGTGGTGTGCAGTATTGGAGATCGGAGTCTCACAGTGATCCTCCAGAACTGTATGTTGAAACTACCGTGCGCTGAGTTGCAACGTTCCTCGCGAGATCTTCGGGCACATGAATTTGAAACGGCACGGGGCTCTGCGGCAACAGCGCCTGGTTCACATATTGGTCGGCGACCCAGACGACCTTGCCGCTCTTGTCGTAGAAGGTCCCGAGCACATGCGCTACGTTCACGATTTGGCCGCTTTGATTGATGAGCTGCCCGGTCAATGAGGCATCGGGCGCCGGATGCAGCTGTTCATCTCCAATCTCGATCACCGGGTCCGCCGAAGCTGCGATCAAGGCGGAAAGAGGCGTCATGTGAATGCTGCCCACATCGGACAAGCTGACGTTGGGGAACTTGATGAAAAACGGAGTGACCTGCTTGGGCAGCAGGAGATGTGAGATCTTGTCGAAGCTGCCTTCAGTAGCAATGGTCGATTGGTTCTTCGACAGCAAGGTTGCGGAGACGGAGACATACGCGGGTACAACGTCTTCATTGAGAAGTTCGCCGAGAATGACCACGCCGTCAGCGCGTTCGACCGGGTGCATGTCGACGATGCGCACATGCGGTGCTTCAACATCCTGCGATCCCCAGTCATCTCCTGGGCCGCGATAGATCACGTCCCAGCGAAGGTAATTTACCGGGATAACCTGCGGCGGCAAAGCCGGTTGCTTGACGATGGGCCACTCCGCCTGCCAGGTATCGCCATTTTTGACAACGTGCAATTCACGAGTGCTCGATGAGGTGCCGACGACAGTAGCCCAATGCAGTGTGAGTTGCATCTCGGCATCGGTGTCGGAGGCGTGGAGAGGCCGAACCTCAAACTTGTCGAGCGTTGAGTAGGTGAGCAGGCTGGGGTAGTAGCCGGTCAGGTCGTGCACAAACTCAGGCTCGGTGAACTGGGCCTTGTTGGCGAGACTGCCGTAGGCCTTCTCCCATGCCTGCGCGCGGATTTCGTCGCCGAGATTTCTGACTGCAGCTTCTGCCGTTGAAGACGAAGCCAGCATGCTCTGTGCGCCGGCATAGGCGGCTGCGGAGGGCACAGGCCACACTGTTCCGATCACTACAAGCGCGATGGTTGCAGCACCGAGAATTATTGCCAGCAAGCGTCCACTCTTCACGAAACCAACCTCCCATGTACGAGATTCTCATCGGCTGCGAATGGTTGGTCGGCACGGAGTTTGTACCTTGCTTCGCTCGGAATCAATAAGACAAGTATCGCCAGCAGGCTGCTGCCAAATGGGAGAATGCCCCACATCAGGCCCTGCCAGTGAGGAGGGATCTGGGGCGCGTTGATGGGCGTGGCCGGCGGCACGCCATCTTTGCTCCACACCGTGATGGTCATGTCTTCGAGGCTGTCAACGGGACGCCAGCCGGCAAAGGACAATAGCGGATCGTAATAATGATCCCGCACAAAGACCCATTTCAATCCGTAGAGGTCAGCATGCGTGAGCATGGCGCGAAGCGCATCGAGTCCAGCTTCGCCGAAATACTTTGAGCTGGTCAACGCGCCGGCCCCGTAGCGGGTCAGTTCCGGCAGCATGCGGCCGGAATTCCATTCGCCATCAACACTGCTCGCGTCGGTCATCATGGCCAGCCGCGCAATCTTGTTTCCGAATCCTAGCGTCACGTAACGATATTGATCGTGTCCGTCGCGATTGAGCCACGAAGCAACCTGATCCACCTTGAAGTCCTCTGCGTCGGCTGGGCGGTAGGTAGCCCATCCGACTGCCAGTGCGCAACTGCAAGCGGCTAATGCGGCCAAACTGATCACTGCAGGCATTCGATATCGATCGATGAGTTCCGAGGCCAGGAGTCCGACAAACGGGAGCGCAAGCAACGTGGCCCAGTAGCTGAACCGCTCCATCGTGAGCACGTCAAAGGCTCGGCCCAACAGAAGATGGCCCACGGGAGTTGTGCCGCCAAGTCCCACCAGAAATGCCACCCAGAAACCAAGCAGCAAAGGACGAAGCCGGACAACCATGGAGCCGCGCAGGAAGATAAATGGCAGCCCCAGAATCAGTGCTCCATAAGGAACGATGAAGTAATTGAGACCTGCCAGAGGAGTGAGGATGTAATTTGCCCTGCTGGAGTGCGGGATGGGTGTTTGCGTGACCGGATAGTGAATCAAGGCGATCCAGAAGGGAAGAAGCACGGCTGCAATCGCGACACCAACCACCACAGTGATCGCGGCAGTTCGGCCCATGAATGCAGGCGTTGAGACGCGTTCGCCATCTTCACGATCGAGAAGCACGAGCGCCAGTACAGGCACCGCAAAGAAGAATGATCCAAATAGCAGTGTGGCATGATGAGCAGCGGCAGCGGCCGTAAATAGTACGCTTGCCTTTAGAAAAGAACCCCACTTACCGTGCCTGACCCATTCGAACAGGAATGGAAGGGCGTTCAGATAAATAGGCGCAGCCGATGTTGTGCCCAACTGTCCGGCGGAATAAACAAGGAAGCTTTCCGAGCCGAGAAAAATGCTCGCCAAGGCCGCGATGGATGCAGCGCGGGGGCTCACCCACAGCAGGGAGAACCGATAAACGCCCACCACCAGAAGCAGGATGGCGGCCAACTGCACTGCCATGTATGCCATGTCCAATCCGACAAGGTTGGACAGCAGCGCAACCCACTGCTGAGGAAGCGGCGGATAAGTGGTCTGGGAAAATCCTGCATACCACTTCGCGTTCCACGGATCGAACCAGTGATGAACATAGTGGGAAGCAAAGAGAATATGGAAGTTCGAGTCATACGATTTCAAAGGCAACTTCATGAGAAGAAGCGGCAGATTAACGACCACGGCCGCCATCAGGATGAGGGCAATAGGTATCGGTCGGGCTGACGGGGCGATGGGGTTGGCTTTCTGCACAGTTGCCTCTCGAAAGTGTCGTTGGATTCGCGAACGCTAGTTACGGTTGCTTACCTGGAAACGTGATTCGCTCGAAGAGCATGGAAATAAAGTGTCGCACCTTATTCGATTCGAAAATATGGGGCGAGGGTTGCTTTGAGGGGCGACTTCGTCTTTGATCGAAGGCAATAACAAATTGACTATTCATACAACATTACGTGAGCTTTTCGTATCAAACTTCGTTAACGCATCTTTGCGCTGGTGAATATTGTGATTGTTCGACTTGATTTCCTGAAAAGTGGATTGGTGGTTATCTTTGTCGCCGGGTGCCTTGGCGTCAGCGCGCAGGTATACACCGTGGCGCCGGACGGTTCAAATAGCCCTCAGACGGAGCAGAAGCAGGCGCAGTCTTCGGACCAGCCGCTTGGTTGGGGCTCGAACATCGAGAACGCACGTCTAGCGCGCGCGGCTGAATTGGCTTTGCAACATGGAGACCATGCGCAAGCGTTTGACTATGCGCGGCGCGCCGCAGCGGCAGCACCGAGCGATCCGCAGTTATGGTTTCTGCTTGGTTATGCGGGGCGGCTTGACGCGAAGCTTCAGGACTCGGTGGATGCCTACAGCCGCGGTCTGAAGTTGAACGCATCCTCCGTTGAAGGCCTGTCAGGCCTCGCGCAGACCTACAGCGTAATGGGTCGAAGCGAAGATGCGGCTCGGCTTTTGAAGCAAGTAGTAGCCGCCGACCCAAGGCGCAGAGATGACCTGTTATTGCTCGGAGATATTTCGATGCGATCGGGAGACTACGCCGGCGCGCTGGAGTGGCTGGGCAGGGCCGAGCGCCTCAAGCCCGACGCGCGGTCCGAACTACTGCTGGCGATTTCCTATCAGCACCTGAAGCAGATGGATGAAGCAAATCGCTATCTCGAGTTAGCCAGGCATCACGCGCCCGATAATCCTGAGGTTCAGAGATCGATGGCCGGGTATTACCGCGAGGTCGGAAACTATTCAGCAGCGATTGCAGCGCTGAAGTCGATCCGCAACCCGAAGCCGGACGTCACGGCCGAGCTTGCGTACACCTATCAGCTCGACGGCAAGCTCGATGATTCGGCCAGGGTCTATGCGGAAGCCGCCAACGCTTCGCCGAAGGATCTCGGACTGCAACTGTCCGCAGCGCAGGCCGCGATTGCTGCCGGCGCCATCGAGAAGGCGAGCCCGTTTCTTGAGCGCGCCAGCGGCATCGATGCCAACTACTATCGGCTGCATGCAATCCGCGGAGAGATTGCGAAGATCGAAGAACACGATCAGGATGCCGTGCGGGAATATAGCGCCGCGGTTGCCAGCCTGCCCGCCGCGCCCGTTGAGGGGCCGCTCTACGGCATCCAGCTGCACATGGATCTGATGGAAGCGTACAAGGATCTGGCCGACGGGAACTCCGCTCATCATGAACTCGAAACAGCACAAGCGCAAATCAACGCACTGGGCGAACCGGCCTCCGGCAGAGCGCAGTTTCTGCGTCTGCGGGCTCTGATCGGGCTGGATGCGGGTAATCTCGACGCCGCGCTGAGAGACATCAAGGAAGCACTCCAGATCAACGCGCACGATCGCGACGATCTGCAGCTCGATGGAGACATCCTGATGAAGCTCGGCCACACCGAAGATGCGATCGCGGTGTATAAGCAGATTCTCGCGATGGATGCGAACAACAGGTTTGCGCTCACCTCGCTCGGATATGCTTCACGCGCAGCAGGACGCGACCAGGATGCGGAGAAATATTTCCTGCGTCTGGCCGAAGCCGATCCGTCGTTGTACATCCCGTATCTTGCGCTCGGAGATCTTTACACCGCGCGCCGCGAATTCACAAAAGCCGAAGATTCGTACAGCAAGGGATACGCGCTGTCGCCGCGGAAACCCCTGATTCTAGCGGGCGGAATGAACGCCGCAATCGAAGCGCACGATCTTGACCGCGCCGGCATCTGGCTAAGCCGGGTTACGAACGACATGAATCAGGAGCCGCAGATCCTTCGCGAGAAGGAGAGGTATCTGAGTTTCAAGGGCGATTATCAGGCATCGGCAGACATCGGCCGCGAAGCAATCAAAGTGCTGCCGCGAGACAGGGATGTGGTTGTCTATCTCGGTTACGATCTGCTCCATCTGGAAAAGTACGATGACTTACTAACTCTGACGTCGGAGTATCTGAACATATTTCCCAAAGAGCCTGATATCCCGTTGCTTCAAGGCTATGTGCACAAGCATCAGGGGCTCAGTGAGCAGGCCCGGCAGGACTTTACTGAAGCACTGACCCGCGATCCTGAAGTGGTTACGGCCTATGTGAACCGCGGCTATATGTTGAACGATCTTCACCAGGCGCAGGCGGCCTCAGAGGACTTTGAAGCGGCGCTAAAGCGGGAACCTGACAACGGCGAGGCGCATCTCGGGCTTGCTTATGCGAATCTCGATCTGCATAAGCCGCAGGGAGCCTTGCAGGAAGCGGAACTGGCCGAACGCACGCTGGGCGATTCAAGGGAAATCCATGTCATCCGAGCAACCGCTTACGGACGTCAGGACATGCTGATCAAGGCGGCGGTTGAGTATAGAGCCGCCTTGAAGTTCACGCCCGATGATGGCGCGCTGCATCTCGGACTGGGGAACACGTTATTCGCCGAACGGCAGTACCACGAGGCGATCGACGAGTTACAGATAGCTGCGAAGGACGCACCCGAAAACGCCGCTGTCTATGCATTGCTGGCGCGGTCCTATGCGAACCTCGAGAATCGCGATCTTACTCTCAAAAATGTACAACTGGCCGAGCAGCATGCTCAACCGGCTTCTGCCAGGCCAGACAGTTCGCAACCGACGCAGAGCGAAATATACGTTTCAACCGGAGAGGCTTTGAGCACTCTGGGAGACCACGCAGCCGCCATGGATCGCTTTCGTAAAGCGCTCACTGCGCTGGGCAGCGATCGCGTCGGAGTGCGCCTGGCGATCGCGCAACTGATGGCAGAACAGGGCCATTCAGAGGATGCGGAAAGACAGATCGCGCTTGCCCAGATGGAAGGCGAGACAGGCGATGCTGCGCCGCCCAACGGCAGCCAGTTCATCGCTGCGGCGGATGTATTTCGGTCCATGCACGATTACCAACTGTCGCAGACTTATCTTCAGCGCGCCAAGGCGGCAGGAGCGCCGGATGCAGAAGTGCGCATAGGCCTGGCCAATAACTACCTCGCTCTTGGAGATACAACCAGGGCACAGGCCGAGTTAGCGGCAGTGAGCGCCGTTCAAGAGGACGCGCCCGATTATCAGTATCTGCTGGCCGAAGCCAATGTCCTTCGCCAGCAACATCACGACGCACAGGCGCTCACTTCTTTCGCGCAGGCGTCCAATGCCGAAGGCGAAGACCAAACTGCCGAACAGGCTCTTCTCCAGGCCGGTGCGAACGAAGGACTCAGGATAACTCCCGTCCTGAGTCTGCTCTCTGACTTTGCGGTTGAACCTATCTTCGAAGACTCGACCGTCTATGTGCTGGACTCGAAACTCGATGCCTTATTTCCAGTGCCGAGTTCCGATATCGCCCTGCTTCCGCCGCCGCGCTCTTCTCTTGAGACCCAATCGCTCACCGCGTACCATCTGCATCTTGGCCACCTGCCCACGACCAGCGGCTTCTTCCAGGTCCGCAACGCGCGCGGGGAGATATCGGTGCCCAGCACAAACTCAATTGTCAACCGCGATACAACCGATTACGCGTTTAATGTCGGGCTGAATCCGACCGTTAATATTGGTGGAAATGTGCTGACCTTCAACAGCGGCATTCAGGCAACTGTCCGCCGCGATTCCGAATCTCCGGTGGCGATGAACCAGAATCTGTTTCGCATGTTTACCTATGTGTCCACGAGCTCATTCTTCAATGCGGTTTCGTTCAGCGGCTATGTGAGCAGGGAATCAGGCCCGTTCACCGAGAGCAATCTGCATTCGCAATCACTCAGCGCCGCAATCGACTTTCGCGTAGGTGCGCCATGGGGAAAGACTGCCCTGGTAACAGGCTGGGGGGCGAGCGATCAGCAATTCTCGCCGGTGCATTTTGAAGATTACCTGACCGCTTCCTATCTCGGCATCGATCGCCGCTTCGGTGGGCGGCTCAACGTCAGAGCGGTTGCCGAAGACCTGCGCGCATGGCGCGTGGTGGGAGTGAACTCCGGAATTGCGCAGAACCTGCGCCCGGCCGGAACTGTTGATTTCATGCCCAACCATAAGTGGGACGTGCAGGTGTCGACAGCCTACTCCAACGTTAGAAGCTTTCACGCCTACGACGCGATCCAGAACGGTTTCTCCATTTCCTATGCAAGACCGTTCCGCCGCAAATTCAATGACGATTCCGGTTCCGTTGTCCTCGAATATCCCATTCGATTCTCGGCAGGCGTACAACAGGAAACCTTCTTCAACTTTACCGGAGGGCAAAATCAACAGTTCAGGCCGTATGTGCGCATCAGTTTATTTTAAAGGCGGAATCCGATGAAGATTTGTTTAGTGACCACCTTTCCTCCCAGTGGACGCCAGTTGAACGAGTACGCGTTTCATATCGCGCATGAACTCAAGTGCAATCCAGATGTTGAGTTGACGATTCTCGCCGACGAGTTGACCGACTATGATTTCGCGACCGACGAAAACGGCAATTCTCTGAAAGCGGATCAACAGCCGGAGTTAGCTGGATTCAACGTGATTCGCTGCTGGAAGTTCGGCAGCCTTTCAACACCAGTACGGCTGCTTAGAACCATCCGGCGCCTCAAGCCCGACGTTGTCTGGTACAACCTCGTCTTCTCCAGTTTTGCAACCCCGGAAAATCCGGTTGCAGCATTTGCAGGGCTCTCCGCGCCGGCTCTTACGCAGGCCGCAGGATTCTTCACGCACATTACTTTGCATCACATCATCGAGCATGTCGATTTCGCGGCTGCCGGCGTGCGGCGCGAGAGGCTGTTTCGGTTCGGCACCGACATAGCCACCAAGGCATTACTGAAAGCACATTCCGTTTCCGTTCTGCTTCCTCACTACCGCAGCACTTTGAATGCGAAATATTCCGCCCGCAACGTGCTGCTCGGCAATCACGGCACATTCGCGTCCGCTCCATCCCCGCCGCAATTCAGCAAGCGCGGCAATCCGGATCTGCGCATCCTGGCCATCGGGCACTGGGGAACTTACAAACGCCTGGAGACGCTGATGAGCGCATTTCCAAAAGTCTTGGAGAAAGTTCCAAACGCGCGGCTGATCGTTGCCGGCGCCAACCATCACACCAAGGCCGGCTATTGGGAATCGATTCGCGATGCGCAGCCGCACGGCCTCCCAATCGAGTTTCGCGGATACGTTCCGGAAGATGCGATCCCAGAACTGTTTCAGACAACATCGATACTCGTCTTACCGTACGACTCCGCAACAGGATCGAGCGGACCTGCACATCAGGCATGCCAGTACGGTGTGCCGATCGTGTGCGCCGACATTGACGATTTCAAGGAAATGGTCACAGGCGAAGGAATGGCTGTCCGCTTCTACAAGAGGGGCGATCCTGACGACCTGGCCGAACAATTCATCACCATTCTCAAGTCGCCGGAACTGCAGCGCCAGATGTCGGAGCATAACTACGCAGCCGGGGCTGAGATGACAATGACAAGCGTTGTCAAGAATTATCTTCGCTGGTTCGAACTCCACAAATGCAAACGAGCGATGCGACATGCAGCAGTTCCTTCGGGACGACTCCGTCTCTGGGTACGCAATCTCGGGACAAAGAAGCGGCCATCGGGAGGCAGCCTGCAAACCAGCCCATTAACAAAGCAAGGAGACGGCAGCGCTGCCTAAATCAGCATCAATCCAGCAGGTAGTCATGCCCGCGCCGACAATGGCCCCAATCCACTTGCAGGAGCTATCTAAAACCTCCAAAACATCATGCAAATAACGATATGGATCAGCCCAATCCAGTGCCCTGAGTCAACTCGTGAAACAAGGCTTCGAACAAGAGCAAAGCGTTCGCGCACGCTAAACGCGTCTCGCACCGGGATACTTACACTCGGGCGGGAGAAAGGAAGACACCGTGATCAAGAAGGGTCCTCGAAAACTCTTTCGAACGACTTGTTTCCGGATAGTGTCCGGTGCCATGCTGTCAATGCTCTTCACTGGATGTGGCGCTAAGATCTTTATTGGTTCGACTGCTGCGCCGGCAGTAATAATTTTCGCGAGCCCGGTTTCAATCCAAGAGGGAAGTTCGTCTACTTTAACCATAACTGCGACCAGCGCCGCTCACCTGACAGTTTCTGGCTCCGATGGATCCACCTATAACATGCCGCCAAACGGTGGTGCGCAGGCCGTTAGTCCGAAAACTACGACAACGTATACCGCAGAAGCCACAGGAATTGGCGGGAATACATCGGCCGCCGCAACCGTGCAGGTGACAGCAGCCGCAGCCCCGACTGTCAGTATTATCGCCAGCCCAACTTCGGTTACCGTCGGAGGTTCTTCCATACTGAAAGTGGCCGCAGCCAATGCCATTCAGGTGATCCTGACCGGAACCGACGGTAGCAAATATACCCTGGGGGCAACTGGTGGAACCCAGGCGGTCACTCCGGCAGCGACAACGACTTACACGGCAGCAGCGAATGGAGCCGGGGGAAACACTTCGGCGACCGCAACAGTTACCGTAACGACTGTCTTGAACCCGGAGCCAGCCGTAACTATCACCGCAAGCCCGACTATAATTGCCGCGGGAGAGTCATCTCTTTTGACGGTGATTGCAACCAATGCCACTCAAGTGACTGTGACTGGAACCGACAACAGCACATATAATCTGGCAGCAAGTGGCGGAACGCAGGGAGTCACTCCGGCAGCAACGACGACTTATACAGCAACCGCGACTAGCACTGGAGGAAGCGCATCAGCCATTGCGACAGTTTCGGTGGGGTCGGCAGCCGGCCTGCAATCCATCGATCATGTCGTTTTCATGCTGCAGGAGAACCATTCATTTGACAGTTATTTCGGGATGCTGAATCCATATCGGCAAACGACACAAACCAACGGCCAACCTTGGAACATCGGCGATGACGGAAATTCATACAACGTGGATGGCATCGACGACAAGTCCACGATCAGTAATGAGGATGATCAGGGAATAGCGTATTCGCTCTTCAAGTTCACCAGCACCTGTATTGACGACATGAGTTCGGATTGGTTGGCAAGTTATGGTGACGTCAACCGCTACAATTTTGCCGCGACCCGTCCGATTGTTATGGATGGCTTCGTTCACAACGCAGAGGGCTATGCGAATAGCTGCTCCGCTCCCGGTGCCGGTGGCAGTTGTGCGGGAAAGTTTACTGACTTGACTGGCCAGCGCGCAATGGGGTATTACGACGACTATTTTCTCAACTACTACTACTTCATGGCATCTCAGTTCGCTTTATCAGATCGCTGGTTCTCGCCGGTGGCCAGCAAAAGCATTGACAATCGAATTGCGACATTCACTGGAGGGACGACTCAGGGATTAGTGAAGGACCCAGGCGGGGATGACCATCTTTCGCAACTTGCCATCCCTAACATCTTCCAGAAACTCGACAAGGCGGGTGTTTCGTGGAAGATTTACTACACTGTCACCCAGGGCTTTTGCCTTGGTGAGGACGACTGTTCCGGTGGATCGAATTCAGTCTATCCCGCTACCGACTTCTCGAACCTGACCTATTCCTATCAATACTTGTATGAGAACCCGTCTGGTGCTGCTTGTACCCCTCCGACTCAGCCGTCCAACGTTGTAAACGATTCGTCAAATTCCTTTTGCATTGATCCAAACCACATAGCACCGCTAAATCCGGACTACTTCACCGATCTCACAAACGGTACTCTTCCCAGCTTCGCCTTTATTGAGGCCGGCTATGGCAACAATGATGAGCACCCCGGCTCGGGTCAGTCGATTCTACTTGGGCAGGCACAAGTCGCGAACGTCGTGAATGCCTTCATGGTTAGTTCCTCCTGGAAGGATTCGGCTTTCTTCTTCAGTTACGACGAGGGCGGCGGCCCATACGACCATGTTCCGCCGGTTCCCGGCCACTCGAACGACAATACAGATGCATCGTTAGGAACCATCCCGGATATCTCAACGGTTGCAGTCAATCCCGATACAACTGCGCAGCAACCGAGCCTGTATTTCCCTTGCGTTCCAACAACTCCCACGACCCCGACGCTGCATTGTGATCTAGGCGTGACGGACCCTGGTGCCAATTCAGGAGATGCGGCTGCTATTCGTGGGTTTGCTGCACAGTTAGGCTTTCGCTTGCCGAACATAATTATCTCGCCATTCACACGGAGACATTATGTATCGCACACACCGATGGATCACACGGCGGTGATCAGGTTCGTCGAAGATCGATTTATCGGCAATCATGAGTATCTGACCAACCGTGACGCAGCGCAGCCTAACCTTGTTGAGTTTTTCGACTTCACAAACATCCCATGGGCAACGCCGCCTACCCCACCAAGTCCGAACACAGCCCAGTCTTTGGGGTACGATCCATGCACACCGGAGAGCTTTTCCTCCGAGACCCATCGTCGATGAGACAGTGTTAGCGTCACTCGCTGCAATATCATAGCCTGGCCACCGCAGCTTACATGCGCTATTGTGGGTCTGGCAACTGAGTTGATTCTTGCGCATCTAAGTGAAGGTGGGCGTGTCGACGCGCCTGGAGAATGCGATCGCGATGATGCCTCTTAAACTAATAACCGCCATTGCGACGATTGCAATCCTTGGGCCTCAGGCCCGGGCCGGGGACGTGCTGAAAATCACGATTCCGAGGCGCAGCGAATTGACGCCTGTGCAGCGGCTCAATCGCGAGGGCGTTGAAGCGGTCAAGAAACAGCAGTATGAAAAAGCAAGCGCGTTTTTCTACAAGGCATATCTTTATGACCCTGCTGATCCTTTCACGTTGAACAACCTCGGTTATGTCTCCGAATTACAAGGAGAACTGGATAGGGCTCACAAGTTTTATACCCTTGCGTCCGAACAGGGATCGAACGCGACCATCGACAAGAGTAATGCGAAGCAGCTGGAAGGAAAGCCGATGCAATCCGCGTTTCAGAGCCTTCAAGATGTTCCCATGAGGGTTAATCGCATGAACGTAAATGCGCTGAATCTTTTGTCGAAAGATGGTGGACGGCAGGCTGTGTCGCTGCTTCGTGAAACGCTCCGTCTCGACCCACAGAATCCGTTTACGTTGAATAATCTTGGAGTTGCCTACGAGTCAATAGGAGAGTACGACAATGCATTGAGATGTTACAGCGAGGCGGCCGCATCGAACTCTTCTGAGCCTGTAGTAGTGACGCTCGATCGCTCATGGAGAGGCAAGCAACTAAGTGCAATGGCAGCGTCGAGCGCGAGGCGGCTGGAACAGCGGATGAGAAAGATGGGCAATGCGGAGCTAAGTGCCGCGATGCTGACCGAGCGCGGCGTTGCTGCTGTCAACGAGAACGACTGGTCTGCTGCAAAGCAGGACTTCCTGCATGCCTATTCGCTCGATCCAGCGAGTGCGTTTTCGCTCAATAACCGCGGGTTTGTAGCGGAGATGGAAGGCGACCTGGAGACCGCGCAGTTTTTCTATGAGAAGGCCCGAAGGGCCGATAACTCGGACGCGAAAGTGGGCCTGGCTACCCAGCGGGCGGCCGAGGGTAGGAAGCTTTTCGCAGTTGCCACAGATAGCGATCGCCAGGTTGATGGTCAGCTTGACAAATACAGTCAGCAGCGTCACCAGGAGACGGGCCCGATCGAACTGACACCTCGCGGAAATACAGCGGACGGCAATTCCAGCACTCCGGCAAAGCCTTTAACCCCGGGTGTGCAATATGTGCCAGCACAGCCGGCGCCACAGCTTCAATAATCGAGACAAGGACCCAGCTCACATGACCAAGCCCGTAACCAGGACTATGCCGCATCAATCGATGACCTTGCTTTCACGCCTGCTGTTGACACCGCGGGATGAAGATGAGTCGTCTTTGTCGAAGAAGGCGGAACTGAAGTCGGAGCTTCGAAGCATCAGCCGCGAGGAGTTCAACGAGTTAGTGAGACTGGCTAACTCGAACCATGTAATTGTGCGCGGCATGGAAGTCTTTCTTGACACGATGCACGAGGCAAAGGATGATATGCGCGCCGCCTGGGCGCAGGTGGCGCTTGCGGCCGAACGGGCGCGTATCGCTACTGCTCTCGGATTCCTGGAAGAGATTTGCGCAGCCCTTGAGCAGGAAAAGCATGACGTTGCGGTAATAAAATCTCTCGACCACTGGCCCGATCTTGGCAGCGACCTCGACTTATATACAAATGCACTCCCGGAAGCCGTGTCAAAGTTCATGGAACTTCGCTTCAACGCGAAGATTGCTTCGCGAAGCTGGGGAGACAGGCTGGCGGGGAAATGGAATTTTCTGATTCCCGGCCTACCCGAAGCTGTCGAGATTCATATGGGCCGCCTTGGACAAACGGGCGAACAGATCACGATCGCCGCTCATCTGATGGAACGCACGCGGCGAGTAATGGTGGGAAATCGTGCGTTCCGGGTTCCATCGGTATCAGACCGGCTGCTGATTTCCACTTTACAGCGCATGTATCGGCATTTCTACTTTCGCCTGTGCGACATTATCGACTCGGCGGCGCTGGTCGAGATGGGCGATATTGACTATCTGGATCTGCGGTCTTCCGCGACCAATGCCGGCATCTGGGAAGGTGTCGCGACTTATCTCGTGATTGTGTCGGATTATGTGAGCAAGTATCGCGGCTCTGGACTCGAGTTACCGTATTTCGTGCACGCCGCTGCACGATTCGGCGGAGATGAAGTCTACTATGCGCGGGAGTTTCTGCGAGTTCCGATCATGCCGCAGTCTGCCAGGCTTTACGGATCGCAGCTTGCTGGGCTACTGCGAAAGATGGAACTGGAGAGTGGCGCGCGACTTAGTCTGTTGCCTTGGCTCGCAACAGCAGCATTGGTTGGACAAAGAATCACTGGAAGCGACAAAGGCATTTGGTAGTGAAGTAAGTCAAGCTCGCACGACCTGAAGTTGAGAATAAGCAATTCAAGAGCACTCATTGCTGGTCAACCTGCGGTCAACCAAGAGAGGGGGATGCCGGAAACTGTTGTGTCCGGCAGAACATTATGGACAATATGTCGAGGTCAGTTTCCAAATCGGTTACAGGCGGGGCGCTAACTCCCAAGGTGTCGAGCCGCATGATGCAGGATGCAGGAGCATCTACATGGCCACCGATGGGAACGCAGATTCCTGCCGGATATTCATCGAATTCTCGCGCGCCGATGAGAGCGGAGTCGCGACCCATATTCACAATCGACCCGCTGGCGGTCAAGCGCGACAAGACATCGAGCGTGGTTTCGCTTGTTGTCCATGTTGTTGCCATAACTCTGATTCTGACTCTAGCGCTGAAGGTTCGCTCAAACGTTATGCTGCAGCCGACCACCCTTGTAACTCCAGTCGACTTCAAACTAACTGCGCCTCCCCCGATCGTGATGCCGGTGGCAAAAGTACAAGGCGGCGGTGGCGGCGGCGGCGCACATCAGATGGTTGAGGCCAGTAAGGGTCGGCAGCCAATCGTTGCCAAGGATCAGATTACACCTCCGCAGATTATCAGGATCGACAAGCCGAAGCTTGGCGTCGAGCCTACCGAAATGGTGAAGATGCCGGACAATAACAACCTTCCCAATTTCGGCATGACTCAGTCGCCGCAGATCTCGCTGGCCTCGCAAGGAAAGGGCAGCGGGTCGGGATTTGGTCAGGGGTTGGGCGGCGGCCTCGGCGCAGGCCATGGAACCGGCTCGGGCCCCGGCAGCGGTGGTGGCTACGGCGGCGGCCTGATGAGCGTGGGTGGAGGCGTGAGTGCGCCAACGGTTATCCGTTCCGTTCAACCGGAATTCACTGACGAAGCGCGCCAAGCGAACTTTCAAGGCAATGTCTCGGTTCAATTGATCGTCGATTCGGAAGGGAACCCGCAAAACGTCCGCCTGGTTAGTCATCTCGGCATGGGATTGGATCAGAAGGCCATCGAGGCAGTGAGGCAGTATAAGTTCAAACCGGCCATGTATCAGGGACATCCTGTGGCTGTGCAAATCCTCATTGATGTCGACTTCCATCTGCATTGATTCAGGCTTGCGCACTCGTCATAAATAGAAGAGAGGAGCCTCGAACACCTCCTCTCTTTGGCTACAAAAGTCGGATAGGAAACAAACTGCCCAAGGAGCACGTGTAACTCAAGCTACCATTTCGCAGACTCACGCTGTTGACGAGTATTTCGGCTAGACAGCTATTTCGAGTGTCAAAGATTTTGCTCCAGGAATGCTCTTGCTCGGCTGGAGCGCCACTGGAGGTGTGCACATAGGTTCTTAATGCTGGGTTCCGCCGGAGTGCGCTGTCAAGTCTTGTTGGTTGAAGATACGCATTGACCTACCCAAGAGAAAAGCGCGCTGCCGAAAGAATGGCGGAGACCTTAGCGCACATAGCCGCCGGGCCTTCTACTTTACTTATGAATAAATCGGCGTACATAGTATCAGGTGGGATCTCATTAATCCCAGATATAAGGATTACAGGCATGTCAGGCCATCGCTTTTTGATGGCATGAGCCAGTTCAGTTCCCGTCCCACCCGGCATCACTTGATCGGTAAGGACCAGATCTACATTTTGGTCAACTAGAGCCAGCATCGCATCTGGAACGGAACAAGCAGTTATCACCTCATACCCCTGCAATTCAAGGACGAGCTTTCGCAGGGCAAGTGGAAGCTCTTCATCGTCAACGCAGAGAATCAAGGTTTTATCAGTGTCCAAAGGGGGCTCTCGCTGTCTCTTCGCCGATTGTAGGGCGAGAATATTCAAGGTCCTTCAATACCGGGTTGATTCCAGGAAGAATGACACGAAATAATGTCATATGCCGGCCATTGTAGATGAGGCTCCGAAAGCTAATTGTTCCATCGTATTTCTGTATGATGCCTTTGCTAATCCACAGTCCCAAGCCTGTCCCTTTAAGCGATTTGGTTGTAAAAAACGGCTCGAAGAGATGCTTGGCATGTTCAGGTCTGATTCCCAAACCGGTATCGCAAACTGAGATGCACAAATCTGTCCGCCCACTTCCTTCGTTCCAACGCGGGCCCATGCGAATGCGCAGCGTTCCCCCATTTGGCATCGCCTGAATTGCATTGCTGATGAGGTTCAAGAATACCTGCCTCAGCTCTACGGGGAAACCGCGGATTTCCCCGTAGGTGAGGTACCTCTTATCGAGCGAGATTCGATTCAGTAGTAACTGACGGCCCTGCAGTTGGAGAACATCGTCGATGATTTCGCCGATCGGGACGTTTACTGGATGTTGCGATTCCCGGTAAAACCACAATGTCTGCTTCGTAATATGTCCTACTCTTGCAAGCTCCACCTCCCCTAATTGGGCATAGTACCGAGCCTCTTCATCAAGGGAAGGGTGGTTCCTCAGAAGATAAAATGCATTTGTAATGGCTTCTAGCGGGTTGTTTATTTCATGGGCAATGATTCCAGCAACACGGCCCATTGCAGCCAACCTTTCGGTTTGACGCAGTGCTTCCTCAGCCCGTATCTGCGACGTTATGTCGCGATTGATCTCTAGAATGGACCCTGCTTCCCTCTTGAACACTTGGCGGCTTGCAACAATCAATTCCCGGCCATCCCTTGTTCTCTGAACCAGATTTCCATCCCATCGTCCCCGGTTGATCAGTGTCGATTCGCTGCTTGTCGACCCCACAGGGAACTCAGTTCCAAGAATCTCATGGACCGGTTTTTCGAGAACTTCGTTGCGATCCCAGCCATACAGAGCTTCAGCTCCAGCGTTCCAATAAGTAAGTACTCCTGCCAGATCTCTTACGAGAATTGCTTCCGAAGCTAATTCCAAAAGATCCGCTCTCTCTC
>Ga0302192_10000864_pt1 | contig 18979 bp, 16 predicted proteins | sample II_Bog_E3_2_FD_200230 | JGI IMG/M metagenome (GOLD analysis project Ga0302192, IMG submission 200230) | Peat permafrost microbial communities from Stordalen Mire near Abisko, Sweden - II_Bog_E3_2 | ecosystem: Environmental > Terrestrial > Soil > Wetlands > Peat | place: Sweden: Abisko...
TTATTTTTCGATTTCACCGATTGATTTTTCTTTCAGACTTTCGGACTTTCTAAGCAAGCGCTTCAGCAATTTCAACAAAGCCTTTCTCGCGGGCGAGGTCGGCGGGTAATTTGCCTCCTTCCATGCGGATATTTACATCGGCGCCATGCTCCAGCAGCATGATCAGCAAGTCCACATTACCGTTTTGAGCAGCCGAATGGAGGGCTGTAACACCAGCCTGTTGTTTAACGTTCACTTGCGCATTATTCTCGATCAGCATCCGGGCAATGTCCGTATAATTACCAGCTACGGCCGAATGAAGAGGATAAACCCCGAACCCGTTATTTGATGGCAGGTTAACATCGGCCCCCTTCAGTACCAGATACCGTGCAATTTCATAGTGACCAAAATAGCAAGCCAATCCAAGGGGGGTAAAACCATCTTCGGCGTAATAGTTTACCGCTTCAGGATGCTGGTAAACCAAATGTGCCACAACATCAAATTTCCCCGCAGCAGCAGCCTCGAAAAGGCTGATCTCATCAAGATATTTTAACAAAACGTTCGTCACGGCCGGCTTTTTATAATAGCAGGACAGCATCAAAGGCGAAACATGATGGCTGGTATGGCTTTTTGCCAGCGAAGGATCGGCTGCAAGCAATGCATCCAACCTATCCAGGTTGGCATCGGCTATGTATTGTTCCAGCTTTTCGGCGCTCATTTGTTACTTTTAGATGAGTTGTAACAAGTTGTAACGGCTGTAACGAGTTGTAATAAGTTTGGCTAATTCGATCTGCAAAAATTTACAACCTCTACAACTCGTTACAACCTTTACAACTAATCAACCCGCAATTTACAATCTCTTAACACGTTAGACCACCAATTATACTAAAAAAATTAAATAACAAGGTAAATAAGTTCTTTAATCTATTAACTTTATATTTGTACAATATCAGGGATACATCAGGATGCCGGTAAAAGGAAACCAGTTTAAGGCAAATAATTTCAAACCAGAAGACCAGCCGCGTCAACCTTCGCCAAAGGCCGCAAGGGAAAAACAACCGAGGCAAAAGCCCGAAACCCGCCGTAATTACGGCCTGATGAACAGCCAGGTCCTCAAGATCGCCGGGCTTTTTTCATTGCTTTTATCGGTATATTTCCTGGTTGCTTTTACCTCCTATCTTTTCACCTGGAAGGATGATCAGAGCTATGTTAGCCCGGCAAACGGTGGCTGGAGCAACTGGAATAAAACCACCCAGGAGCTGATGGAAAACGGGGTAAAAAACCCCGTAGTTGAAAACTGGCTGGGTAAATTGGGCGCTTTGCTCTCCAACCAGTTTATCTACGAATGGTTTGGCATCGCATCCTTTCTGTTTGTCCTTATCTTTTTTGTCATCGGCTACCGGCTGCTTTTTAGGGTGAGCCTGTTTGCCGTGGGCAAAACTCTGGCTTATTCACTTTTCTTCATCATCTTTATTTCAGTTTCGCTTGGCTTTTTTCATGCATTCATTGCGGATACCCCTAACTACCTCGAGGGCAACTTTGGGTATTGGTCAAACCGGCTGCTTGATGCGCAGGTGGGCCAAACGGGGACAGCGGGCATTTTGGTTTTCGCTGCGCTTACCATATTGGTAATTGCCTATAACATCGACTTTAAATTACCCAAACGCGGTGAAAGGGAATTGGCGACAGAACCTGTTGCAGGCCCTGGACCGGAACTTGCCGAAGCGGACGAAGAAGAAATACCGGTACCGCTGGAATGGGCGGGCGGACGTGCAAATAAGATAAAAGATAATCCAGAAAACCCGGTTAAGGCTGACCCGCTTAAGCAAACGCCGCTGACGCAAAACCCGGTGTTCCACGAACCGGTGGTATTAACGCCCAACGATGAAAACGCCCGCCACGAGCCTGAATTTGAGGACGAAATACCGTTAACCATGGGTGTAACCAGGCCGACGCCGGTGCTGAATATCGAAAAAAGCGACGACGATAAAGCCAAAAGCCTGGTGGAACAATTTGGTACTTACGATCACAGGCTGGAACTTGCCTCGTATAAATTCCCACCCCTTGACTTGCTGGAGAATTATGGCTCAAATAAGATCAATGTGAACTCCGACGAGTTGGCGGCCAACAAAAACAAGATCGTTGAAACGCTGAACCATTATAATATCGAGATCGATAAAATAAAAGCAACCATCGGGCCAACGGTAACCCTATATGAAATTATTCCCGCCCCGGGTGTGCGCATTTCCAAGATCAAGAACCTGGAGGACGATATTGCGCTAAGCCTGGCGGCATTGGGTATCCGTATCATCGCCCCCATGCCGGGCAAAGGCACCATCGGTATCGAAGTACCCAACCAAAGCCCCGATATGGTTTCGATGAGATCAGTGCTCTCAACGGAAAAATTCCAGACGACAACAATGGACCTGCCGATTGCGCTGGGTAAAACCATCAGCAACGAAGTTTTTATTGCTGACCTGGCGAAAATGCCCCACCTGCTGGTTGCGGGCGCCACCGGTCAGGGTAAATCGGTGGGTATTAATGCCATCCTGGTATCGCTATTATATAAAAAACATCCTGCCGAATTGAAGTTTGTGCTGGTTGACCCCAAAAAGGTAGAGTTAACCCTGTTCCGCAAAATAGAAAGGCATTTCCTGGCCAAACTACCCGACGAGGCTGATGCGATCATCACAGACACAAAAAAGGTGGTGAACACCCTCAATTCGCTTTGTATCGAGATGGACCAGCGTTATGACCTGTTAAAGGACGCCCAGGTAAGGAACCTGAAGGAGTATAACGAGAAGTTTATTCACCGAAAGATCAGCAACCCGGAGAAACACCGGTACCTGCCATTCATCGTGCTGGTGATAGACGAGTTTGCCGATTTGATGATGACCGCCGGCAAGGAAGTGGAAGTGCCGATAGCGCGCATTGCGCAGTTGGCGCGTGCCGTTGGTATCCACCTGGTAATTGCTACACAAAGGCCATCGGTTAATATCATTACCGGTACCATCAAAGCGAATTTCCCTTCGAGGCTGGCTTTCCGGGTGCTTTCGAAGATCGACTCGCGCACCATATTGGATACCGGCGGCGCCGACCAGTTGATTGGCCGGGGTGATATGCTTTTATCAACCGGCAGCGACCTGATCCGCCTGCAGTGCGCCTTTGTGGATACACACGAAGTGGAGCGTATATCCGACTTTATCGGCAACCAGCGCGGCTATCCCTCGGCAATGCTGCTGCCTGAATATGTTGGCGATGGTGAAACCAGCAGCCCTAAGGATTTTGACCCCGACGACCGCGACCCAATGTTTGAGGAAGCCGCCCGCCTGATCGTGCTGCACCAACAAGGATCGACATCATTAATACAGCGTAAATTAAAACTGGGCTATAATCGCTCCGGCCGTATTATCGACCAGCTGGAAGCAGCCGGCATAGTGGGCCCGTTTGAAGGCAGCAAAGCCCGCGAAGTTTTGTACCCGGATGAGTATAGCCTTGAAAGACACCTGGAGACACTGCAAAAACAAAATAATAATTAAATATGTTATCTGAACAGCATTTGAAATTAAAAGATGATAAGATTTGCATATTATTACCCGTCAATTAAATATCATATATTTTAAACCAATTGTGCCACTTGTTTATCTAATCTCAAAACCCCCGTTTCGGGGAAATATAAAATGAAAAAAGTAATCGTCTTTGCTATCCTGTCATTCATAACTTCTTACTGTTTTGCCCAAAAAGATGTAACTGCCCAGGCGATATTAAATAAAGTTAGCGAAAAATACCGCCAGTATGATGCCATAAAAACCGACTTCGACTTTACGCTGGATAACCAGCAAGCCAATGTGAAAGAGACCCGCAACGGTACGCTGCTGGCGCGGTCAAAAAGCAATAAGTTTAAGGTAACCGTATATAGCGCTGGTTCCGCATCGAAACCTGAAATAGAGCAGGAAGTGATCAGCGATGGTAAAACGCAATGGACCTATTTGAAAAAAGACAACGAAGTGCAGATAAACAACGTGGATAATTCCGGCAATGGCTTAAACCCGGCCCAGATATTCACCATTTACGAAAAAGGTTATAAGTATATTTACAACGGCGAGGTCAAAATTGGGGGCAAGATATACCAGGAAATTGATCTGTCGCCTGCAGAAGAAAAATCATTTTTTAAAGTGCGGCTGGAGATCGACAAGTCGAAAAAACAAATCTATAGTGCGCTGATCTTCGATAAAAACGGCAACCGGTACACCTATGTGATCAGGAGTTTTGTTCCCAATATACAAGTGCCTGATAATACTTTCACCTTTGATCCGGCCATGCATAAAGGGGTTGAGGTGGTGGATTTGAGGTAAGTGGCACAAACTGTTTCTGTTGACGGAAAGACTTGCGAAGTTTTAGTAAACTTCCTAAATCTCTTTGGTAAACTATTCTGCGTTACCCAGCTTCTGCCGCCTTTCCATCACTTCCCGCCAGGTGGTTAAAATAAAGCCATTTTTTTGCAGGTAATCTTTTAAGCGGGGATCCATCATCGCCAGCAAGTCACCTTTGCGCTTGTTACCGGTATCGGATATATACTTAAAATTGGGCGATGGCATGGTGCAATGCATAATAACCATGGTGAGGCCGGGACTTAGCCTGGCAAAGCTTTCAAGGTAATGGTCGGTGTACCATTTTTGAATTTCCGCGTCGGATTTATGGTCCACGTCGGGCATGTTCCAGTCATAGCTGGAGTTGTGCAGGTCATCCAGCACGGGGAGGCCGTTTTTCCACAGCATCTCCCCTATTTCCCTTGCTTTGCCTAAAGCCGGGTCTTCCGGGATGTCCATTCCTTCTTTGTATTTACCCTGTCGTTTCAACTCCGCAATTTTAGCCGCCTTTGCCTCCGAGCGGTAAAACAGGTCATCCCCGCCGGGAAACATAACAGGTATCTGCTTTTCGATACCCATTTGTAAATATTTCTGCAAAAAGGCTTCTTTAGCAAACAAGGTCCCCATATGCGAATCCAGGTGTGTGGGTTTAAAGCCCATGGCTAAAGCGCGGTCAAGCTGCGCCCTGATTTCTTTATCTATCTCTTCCGGCGTAGCGTGAAAGTAAACGGCTTCAACTGAAGAATATAAGTCACCTTGTTTATCTGTCAATCCGGGCACTGCGGCCTTTCCCGCCAAAGGGCCCCATCGATAATAATCCCATTCGGAAGTAAGGGTTAAATGCAGGCCGGCATCTGTGTTGGGATGTTCCATGATATACTTTACTATTTCGGGCACCCATGGGCAGGGCATCATTACACTGGTTGATGTGGAAACCCCATCCGTAAGTGCCATTTCAACCCCCATATCCGACTCATGCGACATGCCTGCATCATCGACATGCAGGATGAGCACTTTGGCGCCTTTGGGGAAGCCCAGGCGTTCAGCAAAGGTTTTAGTTTGTTGAGCGTTGCTGCTAAACGCGAAAAATCCGGAAATCAGCAGTATGCATAGTTTCTTCATAATAACATTCGATTAGTGGTTTGTGGGGAAACATGCACATCGAGACAGTTCAACCTAATCAACTTATTCAACCTAATCAACTTACACCCTGATATAAATCTTCCTCTTATCCAATATCTTCCCAAACACCCAGCATACCATCATATAGTAAATGGCGAACAGCAGCGAACCGATAGCCCCCGGCGCAATGGCCAGGAAAACTTTAACATCGATCAATTCATTGAAGTTCATTTTGTTGATATAAAACCATCCTACCACTGCCCCGAAAAAATCACCAAAAACGTAGATTGCGAGCGGATTTTTGCCAAAAGTGTTAAAGAAGGATACCCACGCATCGTTACCTCTTTCCTTCATCTCGACCACGTATACCAGGGCCGATATCAGCACCAAATCGATCCCAACGGTTAATAGAACGAAGGAACTTGTCCATAATTTCTTGGCGATGGGGAAACTCATATTCCAGCAAAGCGCAAGGAAGATAAAGAGGAAGCCGAAGAGCAGCAACTTCGAGATCATCTCGTAGGCTTTGCCTTTTTCCTGGATGAATTTGCCGGCGTAGTAGCCGCAAATAACGTTTACAATCGATGGGATTGTACTTAAAATACCTTCGGGATCAAAAGCAATCCCCTTGCCGGTCCAGTCCGTTTCACCATGGTACATGTGGTTTTCGCCCAAAACCAGTTTGTCCAGGGTGGTTCCCACATTGGTTAACATGCCGAAATGGTTGGTTGGGTCGCCAAAAAAGCGCAGAATCGCCCAATAGCCGATTAAAAAAAGTATGCCGATAGCAATAACTACATTTTTGGATTTAATGAAATAAACCATCAGCCCCGCAAACAGGTAGCAGAGGGCTATTCGCGGCAGTACACCCAAAATACGCATGTGGCTGAAAGAGCCGATTGACCAGCCGCCATTGATATCGTGATGGACAGACCCCAGCATTTCCAAACAGTAGGCAACCAAAAAAATCAGTGCCGACCTTTTAAGGATCCTTAAGAAAACCGAAAGATCGCTTTGACCGATAAACTTTTTCATCGAAAAACTCATGGCATTGCCCATCGCAAAAAGGAAAGATGGAAAAACCAGGTCGGTGGGTGTAAACCCGAACCAATGGGCATGATCCAGCGGCGAAAACGACACATCGCCGCCCGGGTTGTTCACGATGATCATAAAACAAATGGTCATCCCCCTGAAAACATCCAGCGAAAGAAACCGGTCTGAGCTTTGTTCCACAGTATTAGCCATTAAATTATACCCTTATGTAAATTTTTCGCTTGTCCAGTATTTTGCCGAACAGCCAGCAAATCATCATATAGCATAGTGCGTATAACAAAGAGCCAACTGCGCCGGGCGCAATGGCCTGGAAAAAAGCTTTATTTGTCCAACCCGGGAAATCAGTCTTGCCGATATAAATCCACCCCAGCGCTACCACAAAAATTTCAGAAAAAAGATAAATTGGCAGCGGGTTTTTACCTACCGTTATAAAGAAAGCCGTCCAGTTAGCCCTATTCCATTTTAAGATCTCGACAATATAGATCAGGGCCGAAATCAGCACCAAATCGATACCTACGGTAAGCAGAACAAAAGGACTTGTCCATAATTTCTTGGCGATAGGGAAACTCATATTCCAGCAAAGCGCCAGGAAGATAAACAGGAAGCCAAACAGCATCAGTTTTGAAATAGTCTCGTAGCCTTTACCTTTTTCCTGGATGAACTTACCCGCATAGTAACCGCAAATTACATTTACAATGGCCGGCAGCGTGCTTAAAATACCTTCCGGATCGAAGGCCACGCCTTCACCGTGGTACAGGTGCGCATCGCCCATTACCCATTTATCCAGGTAGGTCCCTGCGTTGGTGAGCATGCCATAAGGCGCACTGTGATCGCCAAAAATGAGCAAGGAGAACCAGTAGCCAAACAACAGAATAATGCTAATGACAACGACGGCTGTGGTTGACTTTATGAAATAAACAATTAGAGAGGCGAAAAGATAGCAAAGCGCAATGCGCTCCAACACGCCGAAAATGCGAGTTTGCCCGATAGGCGAAATGGCCCATCCACCGTTTACATGGTGTTGTATATCACCTATCCAGTACATTAGGTAGCCTAACAAAAATATGATAGCTGCCCTTTTAAATATTTTCCAAACTACTGCCCCCGAGCCTAACCCCGCAAACTTTTTCATCGAAAAACTCATGGCATTACCCATGGCAAACAGGAACGATGGGAAAACCAGGTCGGTTGGGGTAAAGCCAAACCATTTGGCATGTTCAAGCGGCCAAAAGGAAACGGGGCCTCCGCCGTTGTTCACAATGATCATAAAAACAATCGTCATTCCGCGAAATACGTCGAGCGAAAGAAACCTGTTCTGGTTTTTATCCATGGTTTAAATAAAAGGTTTAAAATAAGTTAGGAAATTAGGGACAATATAGGAATTATTGTATCCAAAGGAAATGTTTTTAAAGTTTTTTAAGAAGTGAGGGAAAGGAGTCCGAATCCCGATAGCTATCGGGACGGGAAGTCAGAAAAGTCCGAAAGATGCTTTTGGTTTCATCGCAAAAATTGTTGGTAATGGCTAACGATAACGCGTGTCTTAAATTGAAGTAAAATTATCTTTCGGACTTGCGGACTTTTCGGACTTTCGGACTATTTTTACCGTCAAATGCTCACCATCACCAACCATACGCTTGAAAAACTCGAAATACTGCTCAGGACGGCCGGGTACAGGGTAAGATATGAAAAGGGCAATTTTAAAACCGGCGCCTGTTTGCTGCAGCATAACAAAGTAATTGTGGTAAATAAGTTTTCGGGCCTGGAAGCTAAGATACTGGCAATTGCTGACCTGGCGTGCACACTTGAAATGGATTATGACCTGCTTGACGAAAAACAGGCCGCGTTTTTACGCCAGCTAAAACAAACAACATTAGAATTTTGACCGTCACTTTTTTAGGCACCGGAACCTCACAGGGCGTACCTGTTATTGCCTGCGGCTGCGAAGTTTGCACTTCGAACGACACGCACGACAAACGCTTGCGCACTTCGGTGATGATTGAAGATGGAGAACAAGTGATCGTGATCGATTCGGGTCCCGATTTCCGCTACCAGATGCTCCGGGAAAAAGTGCAGCGCCTGGATGCCATTGTTTTTACCCACGAACATAAGGACCATATTGCCGGGATGGATGACATCCGGGCTTTTAATTATAAACAGCAGGGGCCTATTGACGTTTACGCCACGACACGTGTGCAGGAAGCCTTAAAACACGAATTTCACTACATATTTGCTAAGTTTAAATACCCCGGCATACCGCAACTAACCTTGCATACAATTGATGATACCCCCTTTTTCATAGGGAACCTTAAATTTATCCCGGTGGAAGTGATGCACTATAAACTGCCGGTACTCGGTTTCAGGATCAATGATTTTACTTACATAACCGATGCCAAAACGGTAGCCGAAAAGGAAGTTGAAAAGATAAAAGGCTCGAAAATACTGGTGATCAATGCACTGCAAAAACAGGAGCATATTTCACATTTTACATTTGATGAAGCCATTGCTTTCGCTGAATCCGTTGGCGCGAAAAAGACTTATTTAACCCACATCAGCCACCGGCTTGGAAAACACGCGGATATTTCGCAGGTATTGCCTCCCGGAATTGAATTGGCTTATGACGGGCTTAAACTAATCACAGATTGAGAATGATTTTTATGATTTCACAGATTTCAGAACGTAACAAATAAAATCTGTTTAATCACTGAAATCAATAAAAATCTGTGATTCACATTTCGATATAGCTAACCCGGTCGATCTCACCACGGTAGCTGCCCAAATGCCCTTTATGGCGCATGTCTATTTTGCCCCGGATAATAACACTTTTATTGCTGATCTGCGTGAATTTGCCGTCATTATATTCAAAGAGCCCCTGCCGGGTGCCTTTAAGGTATAAAGGGCAGTCCTGGCTAAAATTTACCCATAAGGCATGTCCATTGGAGTGATCGGTAAACAGGCTGTCGTTTACCAGTGCCGATTCTGCATCTCCTTCCTTGTAGGTGCCCTGTACCTCGATTAATTGATGATCGTAATTTTGAATGCTGTCAATCAACTGGGTAAAGCTAACGTGTATGTAGACAAGGTCATTGTTGCATTCGCTTGTATAAATTTTCTTTTCGTGCTTGCAGGATTGCATAATAAACAGCATGACGAGCAACAGCAAAATTGCAGGCTGCGAAAAACCAGGAGCGCATCTCGGAAAGGTAAAATTCATGTTGGGGAGCATAAATAAAATCTAATAAGTTCTCGAAACGGCCGTTACCCCCTGCCCCTTATTTACGCCATTTGCGCAGATTATGTGTTGGAGTATACTATTCGTTAAAAGTTTAGTGTAAATTAAAAAAATTTATGCCTTTTTTCAATTTAAAAAGAAACTTTACATTTAAGAACCAAATAAACCCATTATGACCCGAAGAATAATTGCCGCACTGCTGCTTTTGTGTCCCTTTGCCGCCCGTGCGCAGCAAAAAGTAATTCAATTGTATCCTGGCGCCGCGCCCGGCTCAGAAAGCTGGACTTATGCCGAAAAAGAGAAAGTTTACAATTTGCCCAACTTTAAGGGCGTAGTTGATTATGACGTTTCGCATCCGACATTAACCGTTTACCCGGCCGATCCCGCCTACAATACCGGCACCGCTGTGATCGTTTGCCCCGGCGGTGGGTTTTATATTTTATCGATGAACAGTGAGGGTACCGAAGTCGCAAAATGGCTTAACCAGAAAGGCATTACGGTATTTTTATTAAAATACCGCCTTGGCGAAAGTTCGACGGGCGATCCGGCCGTAGAATTGTATAACAAAATGCAGAAACCTGATTTTACCAAAACGATCGCCAACATTATACCGCTCTCCATTGCTGATGGCCGTGCAGCCGTGAAATACGTACGTGAACATGCACCTGAATATGGCATTTCGCCCTCGCGAATTGGTATTATGGGTTTTTCAGCAGGAGGTACGGTTGCCGGCGCAAGCGGATTTAACTACAATCCCGATAGCCGCCCTGATTTCGTGGCGCCTATTTACGGCTATATTACGCCGGAAATGACGACAAATATTGCCACAGATGAGCCGCCGTTTTTTATTACCGTGGCAACAGATGACCCCCTTGGGCTCGCAAAAAACAGCGTCGACCTGTATTCGGAACTGCTGGCTTCAAAGCATTCCGCCGAATTGCACGCGTATGTAAAAGGCGGCCATGGTTTTGGCATGAACAAGCAAAACATTCCTACAGATACCTGGATTGACCGCTTTGGCGACTGGCTGGGCGAACAGGGCCTGCTAAAACCTATCGACCCAAAAGTGGTCGCAAATATTGAACAGCGTGAAAAAAATAACAAATTCTTCAGCGACCTGCCCCACAAGGACTGGGCCTTTATACAAAAATACGAACAGCAAAATGCCGCTATCCCCCCTCCTGGCCCCGGCGAAAAACGGGTGGTGTTTATGGGGAATTCGATTACCGAGGGTTGGCGAAATATGGATTCGTCTTTTTTTGTCGGCCGTAATTATTACGGCCGGGGCATCAGCGGGCAAACTACCGGGCAAATGCTGGTGCGTTTTCGCGAGGATGTGATCAATTTGCAGCCAAAGGTGGTGGTAATATTAGCAGGGATTAATGACATCGCTCAAAATAACGGCCCTTCGAAAATTGAAGATATATTCGGTAACATTAAATCTATGGCCGAGCTGGCGAAGTCAGCCCATATCAAAGTGGTGATTTCGTCCATATTACCTGCTTACACCATCCCCTGGCGGGCTACTATCGACCCCAAACCTGGCGTAGCACAGATAAATAAATTACTAAAGGACTATTGCGAACAAAACCATATCGTTTACCTGGACTATTATTCAAAAATGGTGGATGACCGCCAGGGACTGCCCGCAAATCTATCACATGATGGTGTGCACCCCACCCTTGAGGGTTATAAAGTAATGGAACCGCTGGCCGAAAAAGCTATAGATGAGGCGATGAAAAGAAAGGAATAACAAGGTGTTCAAGTGTTCAAATGAGTTGGAAATTGAACACTTTGAACACTTTGAACACTATTATGTGAAGTACAAAAATATTGACAATAGATTGGCATAAAGCTATTTATGTAATTTATTCGAAATGAGCCCCGTGTTTTTTCACTCAAAAAAACGTTCATTTTTAAAAGTTAAAATGAACGCCAAATGAACACTTTTAGCTGCCTGTCCCTGAAAAACGTTGACACTTTTGGTAAATATTCGTAAGCTGCTTTTTACAACCCATCACTGTTGCGCCGTCGGCACAAGATATTGGTAGAAAATTTAAAAAAGAGGAAATTAGCGTGCCCCATAGGTACGCAACTGATAAAGCGATCTTAGCAGTAATTCACGACGTTTTCATCACCCGTCAAATGGCGTCAAAACCATTACGAAACATCCTCAAACGGCTTCAAGACGGGTACGAAACGGCTTCAAACGGCATCGAAAAAAAATTACTGAAGGCAAAAAGCGTTCATTTTTGAACATCGGGTGAACAGCATTTTGCCGCCATTTTAAGCGGTGGATAAGTTTGGCTGTGGCTATTTCTCTACCGGCAATATTAATGTCGACCCATGATAAACATTGATCGTCTCCTTCACAAAATCGCTGTTCTTCGCGTGGTAGATATCGATAAACTGCTGGGGGTTTCGGTCAACCAGCGGGAACCAACTGCTTTGTACCTGCACCATAATGCGGTGGCCCTTTTTAAAGGTGTGCGCCACATCGGGCATGGTATACTTTATTTCTGTTGGCTTGTTGGGCACAAATGGCGAGGGGTTTGAATAGCTGTCGCGATACCGTCCGCGCATAATTTCGGCCCGGACGAGCATCTGGTAACCGCCCATAGGGTATTTCAGCACCGGGTCGTTTTCGTCGTAAATATTTACATCATTATAGCTGCCATTATCCGGGAAAACGTCGATCAGCTTTACCACAAAATCAGCATCGGTGTTGCTGATGCTCACCACCAGGTCGGCAATTACCGGCCCGGCCAGGGTAACATCTTTCGTCAGCGTATCGGTTTGATAAACCAGCACATCGGTACGGCGGGCGGCAAAGCGCTGGTCGTCGGTCATGTATTCGCGGGTGCGGTTAAAATGAACATCCTGGGTATAAGGCACCGGTTTGGCCGGATCGCTGACGTAAGTATCATCGCCAAAATGACTGCCAGGCGAAGCGATTGTCAATTTGCCGTTAGCCTCCATAGAAAAACCAGTGGGCTGCACATCCGCCGGCGGCCATTGGGGCAGCTTGTGCCATTTGTTCTCGCCGGTAAAAAACACCGTGGCTTTGCTGATACTGTCAACGGAGCCGACGCCGCGAAGGTAATAATCAAAAAACGGTATCTCCACATTGTCCTGGTACCAGGCGCTGGTATTGCTGCCCCATTGCACGTTGCCCAAATGCGTGCCATTAAAGTCAGCCCATTCCGTATGGTACCAGGGGCCTTCAACCAGCCGGCTGTTTGTAGCAGGGCTTTGTTTTTCAAGTGCTTTATACACGTTCCAGCCGCCGAAGCAGTCTTCGGCGTCAAATTCGCCGCCTACCACCAGCATAGCCGGCTTTACATTTTTAATGCCGACGCGGGCGTTACGGGCCATCCACCACGCATCCCGGTTGGGGTGGCTCATCAGTTCGTTCCAAAACTTCACGCTGTCGCCCACCAGTTTAGTCAGGTTCGGTAAAGCGCCTTCGCTTAAGTAAAACTGGTAGTTATCGTGTATAACCGGATCCCAGGTAGGTGCAGCTACGGTTGTGGGATGCGGATGCGGCGCGCCGAAACCAAATTGCTTGTAAAATGCAAAGGCGTCCATTTGGAAAAAAGCGCCGTTATGGTGGAAATCGTCGCCTACAAACCAATCGGTAACCGGCGCCTGTGGACTAACCGCCTTTAACGCCGGGTGACCGCTCAGCGAAGCCATGGTGGAGTAAAAGCCCGGGTACGAAATACCGAACACGCCCACATTTCCATTGTTATTGGGCAGGTTTTTTACCAGCCAGTCTATCGTATCATAGGTATCGCTGGCTTCGTCAATATCCCTATTGGTTTTTTTGTCGAAAATAAACGGCCGCACATCCACAAAATTGCCCTCGCTCATCCATCGGCCGCGCACATCTTCAAATACCATGATATAGCCCTTCCGGCAATATTTTAGCTCATATGATAGCCAAAACTGGAGCAATTCCTTCCCATACGGCGCGCAGGAATACGGGGTACGCTCCATCAATATCGGGTGTTTTTCGCTATTGTCCTTCGGCATATAAACCGAAGCAAACAGCTTAACCCCATCGCGCATGGCAATGGTTACTTCCTTTTTGGTATAATTATTCACAAACCAGGTGGAATCAGCGTTTTGGGCGATAGCCAAAACAGGCAAAAGCAGCAGTGCCAGGGCGAATAACTTTTTCATGATGGTAATTTGCAGGTTGAAAAGTAAAGATGGGGATTTTTGGTGAGGAAGGGAAATTGATGTGCGAATATGAAGAGTGTGTATTTAACTATATTTGTTTTGATGTAGCGTTGCCTGCTATCTCTTCGTAATACAATAAAAACTAAAATGAAAGCCTTCATTCTGATCCTTTTCATGGCTTTAATGATCACAGCTTGCAAAAAGAGTAATGAAAGTCCATATCAAAGCCAGGGCATTATTACCGGCGAATACCTTGGGCCATGCTATTCCCTGGAGTGCGGCGGACTTGAAATAACCATTAAAAATGATCCTACCAAAAACCCGCCGCCATTTTATTATATAAATTCAACCTTGCCTCAATTAGGCATTAGCGCAAGTATGAAGTTCCCGATAAATGTCAGCTTAACCTGGAGCCACGACACTACAGCCACCGATTATATTATCGTCAGCAACGTAAAGGTTCTCAATTAAAGTTTTTGCCGGTGCGTCATACTGTGCCTGGCGAGCCTTTGAACATCCACACATTTTCACGTCCGCACATCTACTTATTCAACCCCCTCAATTTTCCCCTGATGTACTGCCCTGCCGGCGAAAGCTGATCTTCCATCCAACCGCCGTTTTCCGATGCGCCGGGCATTAGCAGCGCGGTCGTCTCCTGTTTATCGGTGATGTTCCAGTTAGTCCAGCTCAGTTTGTTTTTCTCCATCCAGTCGAACCAGGTTTTAACCAGCACGGTGTCGAATTTGCCGTTACCATTGGATTCGCCTACCCCCCATTCGGTGACGATTAAAGGCAGGCCCTTTTTTAAGGCCAGATCGGCTTTGGCCCTTAGTTTTTCCTGGTGATTGGGGTCGGATGCATAAAAATGGAAGGAATAGGCGATGTTTTTAAACCCGGTTATGGGGTTGGCGGCCACCGCATCCACATCCTGGTCCCAATGGGGGCTGCCTACAACAATAAGGTTATCCGGATCGTATTTCCTGATTTCCGGGATCACCTCCAGTGCATAATTTTTCACGGTATCCCATGGGATGGCGCCCCAGGGTTCGTTCCATATCTCGTAGATAACGTTTGGCTTGCCCGAATAACGTTTGGCCATTTCGGTAAAAAAGGCTTTCGACTGTGCCAGGTGCAGGTTGCAGTGGTGGTCGTGCCAGTCAATCAATACATAAATACCCTGTTTCACGGCCTCATCCACCACACTTTCTTCCAGTTGGGTTTGCGCCTCCGGTTCCTGCAGGTAGCCATGCGCTGGTTCAACCCCCATCGCGGCGCGCACGATGGACACCTTAAAATCGCTCACCAGCCAATCCAGCACCGCCGGGTTATAGTATTTGCGCCCCTGCCATAAACTCCAGGAAAAACTGATCCCACGTAATTGGGGCGGAACGCCGTTTTTGTTAACGATCTGCCCGTTTTCAACGGCCAGTGCGCCATTGATTTGCACCGGGGTTTGTGCAAAAGCATAGCCCGAAACAGTGGTAACAAATAATAGTATTGCTATCGCCTTATTCATTTTTTGATCGTAATCGACCTGAAAGCTAAAAGAATAATCCGTTATATAAGGGATGATGTGAAAATCGGACTATAAAATGTTAAAGGTTTAGTGAACAGGGCATGGCTAATTACATAAAGTCATCCAAGTTTCTACTTTTTTATGATGACATCAGAAAATAATCTTATTTTTCAGAAAAAATACCGGCCCCAGATAATTCTGTTCATCCTTAAAAATTATTCCACATGAAATCTATTTATAAAACACTTTTAGTGCTCCTGCTGCCCTTAAATTTATTAGCGCAGGATACCACGGTGGTTAAACAGCAAGCCGAAATGCTGGAACAGGCGGTTATAAACGGCAATTATCAACTTGTGGTTGACCATACCTACCCGGGTGTGATAGATATGATGGGTGGCAAAGACAAAATGCTAAACGCAACAACCGATGCCATGAACGGCTTAAAGACCCAGGGCATATCAATTGAAAAGGCCACCATTGGTTCGCCCGGGAAATTTTACGCGGCCGGTACCGAGATCCATTGTTTGGTGCCCGAAACTGTCCGGTTGAAATTATCCAGCGGACATGCAACCGTGCAAAGTTATATCCTGGCGATCAGCGCCGACGGCGGCAAAACCTGGTCTTTCCTGGACATCAATGCCAATAGCAAAGCCCTCATCCCAAAGCTATTCCCTAATTTCAATCCCGACTTGAAAATACCCGACTCAGCGCCACCGGTGATGGAACAATAACGTCTGTTTTGCGGGCAGGATATTATTTCGAATAAAAATCGTACGCCGCCTTAGCGATCTTTGCTATCGTGCTTTCGCGTGTAGCTTCGTCATTGGTGGAATTGCAAACGAAAACCGAAATGATGAGGTGCTTGCCGTTAGGCAAGGTAATAATGCCCGCATCATTGGTGGCAGGGCTCAAACCCTCCGCATTTGTGGGCGAGGTACCCGTTTTATGCGCCACGGCTGTCCCGGCAGGCAATAGTCCTTTTAACCGTTTGGGGCCTGTGCTGGTGTTCAACAGCATTTGGTACAGGGAATCAGTAGTTGGTTTGGCTAATATTTTCCCGTTATAAAACTGATCGAACAAAGCAGTCATCTCCACGGGCTTGGACCAGTTAGCATATTGCAATTCCCATGCGCTGGCCATGTCTGCTTCCGAAGTGCGCACCGCGATGCCCCTGATACCGATCTGGAGCAGGTAGGCTTGCACAGTTTTTGGGCCGCCAATAGTTTTTAATAAATTATCGCAGGCATCGTTATCGCTTTGCGACACCATATACTTCAGCAACTCGCTAACGGGGAAATCGCCGCCTTTAGGGTACTTATCGCGCAGCGGGCTCCAGGTGTTTTTGGTTAGCTCGCCTTTGCTGATGTGGATCAGTTGGTTCATCTGCAATTTGCCGGTATCCACCCAATGCAAAACCGTTAGCGCAATCGGGAATTTCATCAGGCTGTGCAACACCAGGCGGGCTTTGCCATTATAGCTCAGCGTATCGCCGGTCTCGATATTCTTGATGGATACGCCCACAATTCCTTTAACCGGCTTGGCGATTTGCTGGATCCGTTTACGCAAAGAGGAATCCGGCAACCCGTTTGAAAACGCGGATGCACTAAAAAGCAATAAGATACAAGCAGCTAAAAAACACTTTTTCATACCTGCTAATAACGCAATTATTTGGTATGAAGTTTAATCCAGTCCGAAATTATCTTCATCGCCACGGGCGACATAGTTTCCGGGAGGCTTTCGTACTCGGAAACATAACCGGTATTTGCCGTTTGCATCAAATGGTTTAAACCCGGGATTGCTTTCACTTCAAAATCTTTGTTCCCGCTTTTAGTCAATACTGCTTTTATCAGGCTTAAATTTTCAGCAGCAATTACCTGGGTATCCTTTTCACCGTTGATTGCAAGCACCGGGCACTTTACTTTGGCAAGGGTTGCGGTAGGGTCATAGGTCATAAAAAAACGGATCCATCCACTTTTATAAACGTTATCATAGGTTTTTGTAATATCATGAACTGAACCTGTGTCGATATGAAGCGTGGCCAGTGTTTTTGGCGACTGCCCTTTTTTCCACGTTTCAAAAAAACCGGTAATTTTCTGGTTCAATATCTCCTGCGTTGGCGAGTTAAAAAGACGCAGTATCTCCAAATTCAACTGACTTGCCGCGGCAACCGATACGCTGTCGACTCCTTGCTGCTTCATCTCCAGCGCTGATTGTTCAGTCGATATTTGCGCACCCGTAAGCGCCGGGCCAGCCCATAACACTATAAAACTAACATCCTTACGCCTTGCAGCCACCATCGGCGCTATCATACCGCCTTCGCTGTGGCCAATCAAACCCAGGTGTTTTTTGTCAACGTCAGCCCTCGTCTCAAGGTAATTGAGGCTGGTTTCCACGTCGTATGAAAAATCGAGACTTGTCCGGTTATTGATGTCGGGGCCCAGGGAGCTTTTGCCCGCCCCGCGGTCATCCACCCTTAAAACAGCAATGCCGTTTTTGGTTAAATAGTCGGCCAGTACCCAATAAGGCTGGTGGCCCAGCATGGTGCCGTTCCGGTCCTGCGTGCCGCTGCCGCTAATAATAATAACCGCCGGGTATTTACCATCGCCATTGGGCCGGGTAAATGTAGCGCCGTAATGCAAGCTTTTGTCCGCATTATCATATTCCACATCTTCGCTATAGTAACCGTATGGCTGTTTGGGTGTTTGGGCCCGAACCACATTTTGCGAAAAAACAGCTTTTTGGGCATCCGTCATCCTTTTCAGGCCGATGGGAAAACTATGGCTGACTTGTTTAAATGTACCGCTAATGCTATCCCTGCCGTCCCAATGACCGTTATAGCTACCGCCTATAGTTGCAACGCCAATAGCCACGCTGTCTTTTTTAAAGTAAAAAGTATTACACGCAATGCCGAAAGCCTTTTGATCGGGGCTGTCAAAAGTAGCCGTGTAACCTGTATCGCTGATTTTTTTGATGTTAAAAACAAGGTGCAGCGTAATGCCATGTACCGGAAGCCCGCCCAGCCAGCTGCCGGTTATATCCTGGGCTTTAGCCGTGTAAAACGCAATTAGAAAAGCGGTTGCAACGATTAATTTTCTCATGAATTTTTATTTGCCTGGTGATTTTTAAAGTACGTGTAGGAATAAACAAAGGGTACTATAGTCATCACCGCTACCAAGCCCAGCATCACGATAGTGGCGGGCTTTGGCGACAGCAGCAATGTGGCAATAGTGATCACTATGCCGCCGGCGAACCACATCTTGCTTACTAACCGGTGGGTAGCGCGCCAGTTATCTTCGTTCTCAAGCGCCCAAGGCGTCCGGAAACCGGCAAAATAATTTGGTTTGAGGCTATTAAGCACGTTTCCTATAAACACAAACATCAGGCCGATGAGTGGCAGGATCAGCTTATCGATTTGAAAGCCACGGTGTACCGTTGCAAAAATGATGGAAATATTTAACGCCGACAGGAAAATAATCAAGCCCAGCGCCAGTTTCTGGAAGGTCGCCTCGCCATATTTCACCTGTT
>Ga0302192_10000872_pt1 | contig 18930 bp, 13 predicted proteins | sample II_Bog_E3_2_FD_200230 | JGI IMG/M metagenome (GOLD analysis project Ga0302192, IMG submission 200230) | Peat permafrost microbial communities from Stordalen Mire near Abisko, Sweden - II_Bog_E3_2 | ecosystem: Environmental > Terrestrial > Soil > Wetlands > Peat | place: Sweden: Abisko...
CGGCCGCGCGCGCCGTGCGATACGCCAGATCAATGTAATCCGGCCCGATCGAGTCGAACCAGAACGACTTGCGCAGCCCATCGGCTTGTCCATCCTTCGGAAGAATCGCCTCGTTCACAACATCCCAGGAGTGCACTCGGCCACGATACCGGCCAACTACCGTATCAATATGCTCTACCAGCAGCTGCCGCACATCGAGCGACGCAGCACCTTGGGCCAGCCACTTCGGCACAGAGTTATGCCACACCAGCGTATGGCCTCGCACCAGCATCCGGCGGCGCTGCGCGAATTCAAAAAGCGTGTCGCTCAAGGTAAAGTCGAAGCGATCCTGCGAGGGCCGCAGCGCAACCCACTTCAGCTCGCTTTCGGGAACCAGAATGCCATATTGATCGGCGATCAGCTCATCGAGCACCTTATCCTGGCCCAGCGCCCTGACCACAACTGCCGCGCCGCCAATCAGTCCGCGGCGATGTGCGTGCGCTTTCAAGGATGCCTTACCCGCCAGAGCCTTGGTCTCAGCCGGTAGCTCCTCGGGCAATGGACCGAAGTCAGGCGGAGGGTAGTGCTGCTGTTGCTGCGAAGTATTCAGCGTCATCTCATCCGGCACAGCCTTCTGCCGCGGCGATGCCTGCCAGCCCGCCAGTGCATGGGCTGACGAGGCACGTAACGCAGCGATCGCGCCGGCCCTCAGGCCATGATGAAGGATGTCTCGGCGGGTCAGCATGGAGCCTCTCGAAGAACTATGGAGTCGCGAAGGGCATGCGGTATCTGCATGCCCTCCGCGACTCCCGGTTTAGAAAGCGAGTTTCAAGGAGAGCTGACCAATGCGTGGATCGCCGTTGGTACTGGTAATGCGTCCGAACGAGCTGCTGGTCTCGTTATTCTGCGGGTCGCCGAAGTTGGTGTGGTTGAGCACGTTGAAGAACTCGGCGCGGAACTGAAGATCCAGCCCTTCGTGGATGGGGAAGATACGGATAGCGCTCACATCCCAGGAGGCGAATTGCGGACCGACGAAGCTGCCCTTCACGATATTGCCGTAAGAGAGAGGAACACTGACGGTATAGCTGGGGTTGGTGCTGAAGTTGGCTGTGTTGTACCACGACCGGCAGGCGGCGGTCACGCCCGCGCAGGCGGTGGTGCCGTGGGGGTTCTGGCCGTTCCAGATGGCGCGATCACGGTTCTGGCCCGTACCGTCGACGTTGGCTCCGGTTACGGTAAGGGGATCACCGCTGCGGAAGGTGAAGATGCCGTTGGTCTGCCAGCCGTTGGTGATGTAGCGGATGGCTCCATCGCCGCCATGGAACTTGGGAAGAGACCAAACGTAGGAGAACGTAGCGACGTTACGGTGATCATAGTCGCCGGGGCCGGTATCGAGCCGCTTATAGTTGGGCTCATAGACGGGCAGCACGTAGCTGGCTCCCGGCACGACCGCGGTGACGCCCTGCGCGCCGTAGGGGTTATTGTCGAGCGCCTTGGACCATGTGTAGTTGAAGAATGCGGTCAGCGAGGAGCCAATGCGGTCTGTAAGCGAGAACTGCATCGAGTTGTAATGTGAGTTGCCACCGGTATCCGTAGTCGCAAGAGCGTTGGTAAAGTTCTGCTGCTGGTTGGTGGAGTAATAGATTCGGTGACCTATATTGGGACCCTGGTTCCAGACCGGGTTGATGTCGGTGGGATTGATCTGGTGGCGAGCTTCGGAGCCGACATAGGCCAGGCGCGCCGAGATCGTCTTCGTAATCTGTTGCTCGACGGCAAGGTTGAAGGAGTAGGTCACCGGTACATGGAAGGTCGCGGGATTGAAGGTGGTGTAACTCGCATTCTGGTAGTTGGTGGTGGTGAAGTAATTGGCCGGGGGCGGCTGCGGCGCGGGGAAGGGGTTGCCACCGGGGACGCTGGCATATGGGTTGGTGAAGATGGCGGGCTTTGAGGTTGCGGTGGTCGCGAAGCTGGCGTTCACCGAAGCCACGAAAGGCACTGTGTTCGCGAAGATGTTGTCTAACACGCCGGGCAGTCGGGTGTCATAGAACTGGCCGATGCCGCCGCGGATGCTGGTGTGTCCGTTGCCGAAGACGTCATAGGCGAAGCCGAAGCGCGGCATCACATGCCCATAAACGGGATGAACCATATTCGGAACGAATCCACTGTCTCCTGGAAAGAGCAGACCGGCGAGCGCGGTGGAGTGAGTCGTTGAGATGGTATCGGAGGCCCAGTTGGCAGGGTTGAACATTCCCTGGCGGCCAAGCGCTTCGTGCTCGGGTGAGAACGGTTCCCAGCGGATGCCGTAGTTGAGGGCCAGCCGTTTGGTCGCCCTCCAACTGTCCTGAGCATAGTAGCCCTGCTCATGATAGCGATTGGTGAAGTACTGGCCTGAGGCCTGGGCAAGCGAGGTCAGGCCGCCGAGCAGGAAGTCGGCGATGGGGCTGAGATCCGTCGGATTGCTGTTGAAGGTGAACTGACCTGGCTGCTCGTAGTCGTTAGCGATATCCACCTTGGCGAGCTCAAGATGGACGCCGAAGGCGAAGGAGTGATTGCCGCGGACCCAATGGAGGTCGTCGGTCAGTGTGTAGTTGTTGCGGCGGAAGGTGGCTGCCGGGTTGTCGCCTATGCTGAAGAAGCTGGGCACCTGAATCTGGTTGATCTGACTGAAGGCGGGCTGCCAGACGTTCACGCCAAGGGAGGCCACGTTGGGCGCACCCGGAAGCGGACCGCGGCTGGAGTCGTCGATCTGGTAACTAAGGATGAAGTTGTTCAGCAGGTTCGCGTTGAAGGTGTGGGTCTCGCTGATGAGCGCGTTGTGGTAGCGAATCGACGCCTGGTCGCTGTAGGTGAGCAGATCTGTGAGATCGAGCACGCCCTTCTGGTCGTAGCGATCGTAAAAATAGCGCACGGTGAGGTGATCATTGGCACTGAGCTTCTGGTCGCCGCGGGCTGTGTACTCGATGTAGTTCATGCTGCTGGGCTTTAGATAGTTGACCGTGGCGTTGGCGTTGGAGACGGTGGGCAGGTACTTGAGCAGGGCAAGTGAAGCCGAGTTGTAGTCGTTCGGATTGACCTGGCAGGTATAGGTGGTCCCAGCCAGCGTGCACGGATAAGGAGCCAGGGTACTGGGGTTTTCGATCGCCGTGGGGGAGCTCAAGCCGGTGAACGTGCCGGCGAGTTGGGCGGGCGTAGGCAGCACGGCAGTTCCGCCGGTGGAGAGATTCCGGTAACGCGTAGCCTGGACGCCGAAGGAGAAGAAGGTCTTATCTTTGCCGTTGTACAGGTGCGGGATGACAACCGGTCCGTTGAAGGTTCCGCCGAACTGGTTGCGCTTGAGGAAGTCGCGGGTCTTTACGCCGTTGGAATATGTGAAATAGTTCGCGGCGTTAAAGATGCGGTTGCGGACGTACTCGAACGCGTCGCCATGGAACAGGTTGGCGCCGCCGCGGGTGATGATATTGACTACGCCACCGGCGTTCTGGCCATACTCAGCGTTGTAGTTGCTGGTCTCCACGGAAAACTCCTGGAGAACGTCGGGGAAAGGAAACGGAGCATTAACGTTGGTGTATTCGTCGACGTTGTTGCCCCCATCCAGCATGAAATTGACCTGGTTGGCGCGGGTACCATTGATGGTGACGGCAGCGACGACAGGGAAGGTCTTGGTGGAGCCCTGGTCGATGTTGGTACTGGGAGCGACGACAACGCCGGGCACCAGGGTAGTCATGGTGGCAGCATTGCGGCCGTTCAGCGGCAGGTCGTTGACGCGCTTCTCATCGATGACCTGAGAGAGCGTTCCGGTGGTGACGTCGACCTGCGGAGGAGTATCGGTGACCTCAACGGTCTCTGCAACGGTACCGACCTTGAGGTGGAGGTTGACCGTGAGAGCCTGATCGGCCTGGAGAATCGCGTTGGGGTCGGTCACCCTGGAGAAGCCGGCCGCGGTCGCGCCGACAGTATAGGGAGCAGGAGGAAGTGACGGAAAAACATAGAGTCCTGCAGCGTCGCTGGTCACGGTGGTGACCTGGCCGGTATCGTTGCGTTTGGCGATCACCTTGGCGTTAGGTACAGCTGCCCCGGACGCGTCGCTGACGGTGCCGCTGATCGTGCCCCGGCCCTGCGCCATGGCCGTCAATCCGGAAAGAAGCAGCAGCAAGGCTGCAAAGAGCCGCATCGTGGTGCGGCTTGTTCGTAAGTTGCGTTTCATCGGTCTCTCCTAAAGGGCACGTCTTTTCTCTCATCCTGAACCCCCGAAGAATCCCGGGTGCCAGCAATGGCGGGCATCCTAGAGAGCCTAAAATTACGTTGTCAACCAGCCGAAAGGCACCGCAGAAGCACGTCATTGCCCGTCATATTTTCTACTAAGTGCCGACAAGAGAATTACTTACCGAAATACCTCCCAACGGAAAGCTTCGCTGGCGTGCCCGGAACCTGACGGTATGTGACAGCCCTTGACGGTGCTAAAATCCCCCTGACCGAGAGACAAACTTTATGCCCGGCACCGCGGAAGAGCAGTCCCTGTCAGCATCCGAGCTTGCGGCCATCCGCGAACAGCTCAAGTCAATGACCGCCCACGACCTGCTGCGAACCAGCAAGCGTTCCGTCGCCTTCCTGCGTTACATCGTCCAGGAGACCCTTGACGGCCACGACGGCGACCTGAAGGAACGCACCATCGGCGTCAACGTCTTCGGCAAAGCGCTCACCTACGACACCAATCTCGACCATGCCGTCCGTACGGCCGCCTCAGAGCTGCGCCGCCGCCTGGCTCTTTACTACAGCCAGGAGGAGCATCGCGACGAACTCCGCATCCTGCTGCTCCCCGGCTCCTACGTCCCACAGTTCCGTGCTCCCGGACACGACTTCCCGGCCCACGCCGAGCCCGCGCATCCAGAGGACGAAATCGCACAGGAACTCGCAGCCGTCCAACCCTGGTGGCGGGCGCATCCAACCATTCTTGCTGTTACAGCTCTGTTGATCATCGCTTCCGGCTTGATTGGTTACCGTCTTACCCATCGCGAGCTCAGCACGCAGCAGCAATTCTGGAAACCGCTCCTCGACACCAGCGGTCCGGTCCTGATCGGCGTCGGCGACGTCCCCGGGGGCCCGCCGGTACTTGATACTGCCGACGGCACGGTCATCGCCATCTCCCCCTCCAAGCCCGGGCCGCCCACTGTTCCCTTCGCTGACGCCGTTACCATCGCTCGCGTCAGCGCCATCCTCGCCCAGTTCAACAAGGACTTCGTCATTCGCCGCGAAAACTCCAGCTCCTTCGCCGATCTGCGCGAGCGCCCCGTAGTCCTCATTGGCGCCTTCAACAATGAGTGGAGCCTGCAGCTCACCCGCAACCTGCGTTTCGGCCTCGCCATGGACTCCACCCGCCAACTCATCTACATCCGCGACCGCCAACATCCCGAGTCTCGCGACTGGGCATGGAACGTCGGTCCACACCCCGAAGAGAGCGACCGCAACAGCGCCACCGTGCTCCACGACTATGCACTCATCTCGCGCATCCTCGACTCCGAGACCGGTCACGACGTCGTCGTCCTCGGCGGGCTCTATGCCTACGGCACCCAGGCCGCTGGAGAGTTCCTCGCCAGCCGCGATATGGCCGCGCTTCCCCCCGCCACGCTCCTCGACAAGAGCCACAAGCATCTGCAAATCGTGCTTGACACCGTCGTAACCGACGGAACTCCGGGACCGCCGCATATCGTGGCTGTCAACATCGAGTAAAGCTCATATTATGGCGGGAAATCCCTCCCTTACCGGAAGCCGCTGGGGGCAGGGACCCTCAGGCTCAACCGGGTGAATGAGAAGAAGCCTGTCGATTCAACCTGCGGCCACGAGGACGAGTCCACCCTGGCGTCCACCTTCGTCGACTACGAAGACGAGCCCAGGGAGTACCGCCTGAGCAGCATCAACGCGGTCCTGAACGTTCACACCCGGGTCTCCGACCTTGACCCTGCGCGCCACGTTTGCGCTCTACAACACCTGCGAAAAGGTCGACGTGCTCGTCGCTGCCCTGTGGGACCTACGCCAGGGGCGCAGTCCCGGACTTCTCTAACTTATCTGGGCTGTTAAATCCTTAAGCCAATGGCCAGGGCGACAGATTCGAACAGGCCCCTGCTCGGGCAATTTTTACGAAGAAAGTTCCAACAGATCTAGCTGCTCTTCGACTTATGGAGAGGCAAACCTGCTTCTGAAGCTGCCGCCCCTGTCCGCTAGCATCCCAGTCACCGGCGGCTGGGTACCCGGCATCGCGGCAGGAGGCAGCTAAAACTGGACCTGCCTCCATTGCGGGGCGCGGACTTTCACAAATTCATAGCATCTCCAGGCGCAAAGGGATGCGCAGCTTCTCCCCAAGCGGGTTAAGCACCCCCTTCCCGCCCTTTCAATCCCATCAAAATATCTCTTTCAATGTTCAATTTTGAACAGATTCCGCCCCCTGTATTGCGGGATATTGGCTCAGAACGGGCCTGACGGCGAAGCTGGCTGAGACGCACCGTCTTCCCCCGTTCTAGGCCTCGCCATCGCCCCGTATGGGCAGCTCGAAGCGGGACACGTTTGGCGATATTCCTCGCTCCCACACGCTCCACCCTGGAAAGAGGAACAATGCTTCTGAAACGCCTGTTGGCGCTCTCCACCCTCGCTCTCTTATGTGCCCCCGCGGCCTTCGCCTCTGACAACGCGGACGACGTCGCTCGCACGCACAAGGCCGCCGAGGTCTTCAAAGAGATCATGGACACCCCGGACCGCGGCATCCCCCATGACCTGCTCGTCAAGGCCCGGTGCATCGCCATCATCCCCGGCGACAAAAAGTTCGCCTTCGTCTTCGGTGGAACCTACGGCCGCGGCCTCGCCAGTTGCCGCACCGGCCACGGCTGGTCTGCTCCGGTCTTCATCGCGGTAGACGGCGGCAGCGTCGGCTACCAGATCGGCGGCTCCTCCACCGACCTCGTCATGCTCTTTATGAATGACCACGCGCTACAGAGCCTGCTCGGCGACAAGTTCAAGCTGGGCGGCGAAGCCACCGTCGCCGCCGGCCCTGTCGGCCGCGACGCCACCGCATCCACTGACGTTCGCCTCTCCGCCGAGATCCTCTCCTACTCGCGCGCCAAGGGCGTCTTCGCTGGCGTCAGCCTTGACGGCGCCGTCGTCCAGGCCGACAAGAGCGGCGACGCCGCCATGTACGGCGACGCCGCCAACCGTCACAACATCGTCAACGGCACCACGCCGGTGCCGCCTTCAGCACGCGTACTCGTGCATGAGCTGCATGTGTACTCCGACTAGAGTTCTCCCCGGAATGTACTAACGCCTTGGATGGGGTGGAGCGTGGCGAGCGAGCCAGGCTCCACCCCAATTTTTTTGCCCCAGCGCGCCGCACCTATAGTCCGGAACTTATCTCTTCCGGCGAAACACCCGCCCCCGCAACGCGCACAGCCCGGCTGCGGCGCTGCCCACCAGCCCGAGAATCGCGGTGGGGTTCTCGGGAGAATCAAGACAGCCGGTCTGGGCGTGGGCCACGACCGGCAGCAAAAAGAACAGTGTGAGCAACAGGACTGCTTGTTTCGTCATGAAGCTTCTCCGGCGATACGATAAATGTGTGAATGGTTGAAGGATGCATCCCAGGAATTGACTCTGCAAGAGACTACGGACGTGTGCCCAGCGAGGAGTTTGCCACTCCATAAGCGATGGGAGTAACGACAGGAACAGCCGCGCCTATCAGCTCATACACGACGGGGATGACGGGAGTGGAGAACCAGACGTCGCCGGAGCCATCGATGGCGATTCCATCCGGGTTGATGAAGTTGCTATTCGCAAAGCCATTGGTTCCGCTGAGAGTGGTTCCGGAGTTGTTCAGCTCCTGGATCGCTAAGCTGTCCTGGTCCGAGATCCACGAATCGCCGGCACCGTCGATGGCGATGCCATCATCGAAGCTGCCGATCGTGAAGGGGCTTCCAGCGGTGCCGGCGCTGGGGAATTTGACCACCTCATTGCCCTGGGTGGCGATCCACGCGTATCCATTGGAGTCAATGGCGATAGACGCTGGATCTGGGGCGAACGTACCCCCCGGCACCGCTGGCTCGGCAAACGGCGCACCCGCATTGGTGAAGACGCTGGCATTGGAAGCGCCGAAATTTGCGACCCAGACATTGCCTGAGGTGCCGGGTTCAATCGCGATCGCAATGGGCTTACTGAGACCGTTGCCTGTCGCCGTGGCGAGTACGCTACCGGTGCCGGCCGCCAGTTTTAGAACATTGCTTGAGCCATTGTTGGCCACCCAGACATTGCCGGAACCGTCGAAGGCCACATCCACAGGCTTAGATATCCCGCTGGTATAGATGGGCGAAGTCGTCGAGCTCGACACGTTGAAGTCCGTGACCGTTGTACCCATGCTATTGGCGACCAGGACGTTGGAAGAACTGGCATCGACCGCGACCGCTACCGGCGACGAAAACGCACTATCGCCCACGCTCACGCTAAAGGTCGACCTCGTGCCGAGCGGGCTGAACTTTGACAGTACCGAGTCAGTGCTTCCGATGTACCAGGCGTTCCCGGAGGCGTCGATGGCAATGGAGTGAGGTTGACTTCCGGAGCTGGACGAGGTGCTGGTGAAGGAGAGCAGGACGGTAAAGTCGTTAGGAGGTGCGGAGCCGGTGAGGCCGCCACCGAAGGCATACGTTCCGTTGGGGATGCTGTACAGCGTGCCGACGTTCGCGCCGGGGTAGTGCGCGATGTTGATCGCCGCCGTCGCAGTGTCGGTGGGGACGGTGCCTCCCACGGCCCCGGTGGAGGTGGCCGTGGTGAGCAGGCCACCGGCGCCGCCGCACTGTGCAGACGTGGGGCCCGTGGAGTTGATGCAGATGGCGAGGATGTTGGCCAGCGTGTAGAGCTCCGCCTGCGGCACCGTACCGTTGCCGCCGGGGGTGGTCGCAAGCGCATTGCCGGTGGTGAGGCTCACCAGGTTGGTGGTGTTCGCGAACGCGTTGCTGATGCCGGTCAGCGCCAGCGCCGTGCCGGAGCTGGAGATGTGCGTGGCGTCCGTGGCGAAGCCCGCGACGGCATAGGCCATGGCGATGGTGGTGACCTCATTCATGAAGACCGTGGTGCTGGAGCTGAGACCACTGCACGGTCCCAGCGACGCTAGAAATCCCGCCGCCGAGTTCGCGCCCGCGCCAGGATTACCGCCGACGGCGTAAAGATAAACCGGCTGGGTGCCGGCGAGCGCTGTGGACGTGGCGCCGCTCTGGGTGTAGCCCGTCGAGCAGCTGTAGTCGCTGGAGATGGAGAAGTTGCCGTTGGCGTCGGTGGTGACGTAGTAGTTGCCATTGACGTCCACGCCGGAGTTGGAGGGGTTGTGGGTCGTGACGCCGCTGTTCAGCAGGGAGAGCGAGGCATTGGTCGCGGACGCAGCGATACCGCTACCGCCGTAGCCGGTGGTGTTCGGTGCGAAGAGATAGATGTGTGTCCCGACGACGGGCTGTTGCCCCCCGTGAACCACACCCTGGATGGCGACCGAAGAGGTGGAACCAGCGAATGGGCCTGAAGACGGAGCAGTCGAACTCAGCGAGCAACCGGTAAGAATCAGGGTAACGGACAGGGCGAGAGCCAGAGCGAGGGCTGAGCGACGCATAGTAACTCCTGAATGTGAGATTGGGGGCCCTATATTCGTCGTGCGGTTGGTCGGATTTAATCTAAGAAGCTTTTTCCATGATGTCAAGAAAAATCCCGAAAACTTCGCTGAAGAATGGTTCATCCCCCTCCGCCGGTTCGGCCAATCCCCCAAATTCTTGTCAAGCCCCCTACGGGGTCAATCTCGCCGGCCAGCTTCTGACGGTCACCGGCGGACAGGACACCAGTCTGTCGTCGCTCTACTCCACGACAGCGACCTCCATGACAGCCTACGGTCCGGTATCTGCCAGCCTCGGCAACGGCCTCGCCGAGACCCTCAGCTTTGACGCTCTCGGCCACCCCGCCGGCCTGGGCCTTTCGCAATCGAACAATCCCATCTACGCCTGGACGGCCACCTGGAGCGGCTCGCGCGTCACCGCTTCAAAGGACAGCGTCAACGGTGGCTCAGCATCGTATACTTACGACGATATGAACCGTCTCAGCGCGGCCACGATGGGCAGTCTGAACCTCAACTGGACCTACGACCGCTACGGCAATCGCTGGTCCCAGAGCTCTTCGGGTTCATGGCCCGGGACGGTGCTGCAGCCGTCACTCACCTTCAGCAACGCCACCAACCAGGTGACGAGCTCCGGTTACCAGTACGACGTCGCCGGCAATCTCACGCAGGACCCTCTGCATACCTACACCTACGACGCCGAGGGCAACCTCACTGCCATCGACCACGGATCGACGGCCACCTTCCTCTATGACGCTCTCAACCAGCGTGTCCAGGCCACCCAGAACGGAGCCACGCAGGACTTCGGATTCAATACTGCCGGTCGCCGGGCGACGGTGTGGAGCGCAACCGGCAGCCTGATCTCCGCAAACTATTTCGCCGCTGGCGCGCCGCTGGCCTACTATCTTGCCGCCGATGGCCACGCGCACTTCGAGCACCAGGACTGGATTGGAACGGAGCGCTTCAGGACCAAGTACAACGGCATACTCGACGGCACCTTCATCTCCTTGCCCTACGGCGACGGCCTGCAAACCACCCAGGGCACCGACACGGACGCCTCTCACTACACCGGCCTCGACCAGGACCAACCCAATCTGGAACACGCCGGCTTCCGGGAACTCTCCAGCGCCCAGGGCCGCTGGCTCCGCCCTGACCCGTACGACGGCAGTTACGAACTGAATGATCCTCAAAGCTTCAACCGGTATTCTTACACCAAGAACAACCCGCTCAGCCGTGTGGATTCCCTGGGTCTGGATGACGACGAAGACGGCACTGGCTGCGGCAATGACGATCCGGACTGTAGTGACAGTGGCGGCGGCGGTGGCAGCTACATTACTTACGATCAAAATGGAAACACATATACCGCTTGCGACACCTGCGGATCTGATGGCGGAGCCTTAATAAACGGCGGTAATGGAGGTAGTGTCGATGTTGACAGCGGCGATGACGATATTTCACCCTTCGCCACAGTGGACATCGCATCAGGGTTCGACCCGTACATGACCCCAGCAAACTACACCACAGATGGTGGGCCTCAAGTTACCAATGCTGATATTTGCGGCGCTGACGCCTTTATTACAAATAATAATGGTATTTCGGTTGGCCTGGACTTACTAGGATTCCTCGTCCCTGAGGAGGAGATTCCGGCGCTCGCATTCGGAATGGGCGTATCGTTTGCAAGTACGATAAACAGTGCAATTAACGAGGATCTTACAGGTAGCATGACGGGCATCTCGGGCTTCCTGGCAGCTCCGATCGGAGCTAATGTCAAGTCTATTTGGGCGAATGCAGGGAGTTATGTCAAAAATGGTGGCATTGGAATCGGACTATTTTCCCTGAACCACGACGTAGATAATTATAAGAAGGCTTATGACGAATGTATGAAGAGCCTCCCGTGAACGTGCAAGATGAGATGGACAAAGAGCCGACCTCATATCCCCTCACTAAGGTATGGGCGATATTCCTCGGCGTATGCGCCTTGCTTGTCTATTGGATGTATCCCAACGATAACGCTCGCGGCAGAGCAGCGGCTGTATGTGCCTATGCACTGTTCTGTGCCGTGAGATTTAGATGGAACTTAAGGAAGAAGTGGTGGTTCTGGGCAAACGTGTCAGCGATGGCAGTCGTGCAATTTGCAGTCATACAGCGCATTCACTGGACAAACATCAATCTTCCTACCCCTCTTCTTTTTCCATGGTTCGGAGCGGATTTGCTGTTGTTAGTTGGCTTCATGAAAATAGTTGAAAAGCTGGCACGAAGAGGTGCTAATACGCGATAAGGGCTTAGGAAGTATGGAGTATTCGTGGCGGGTGGCCCGGTCATGCGCGTTCTTTGTGCATGACCGGGGTCCGTGACAACCACTTCCCCCTTGACACGCCCGGTATAATAGAGGCAGACGAGAGGACAGCGCGGCTAACCCCGGGCTCCTCTCGCCACGGCCCAGAGCCAAAGGCGTAACACCAGCTATTTGAGAACCTTAGCCCGTTCCTGCAACCCCGCGAGGACAACCTATCCGCAAGATAGGTCAGAGCATGCCTCTTTAAGATACATGCTCAAAACCCCGCTGAAAACAAAGGGGTTATCACCGGACCCCAACGCCTTCCGGCGCTCGAGGTCCAAAGCTAAGTCTTTATTCATGAAGATTTTAGCGGAAAAAGGGGGGATGGGGGTAGCGAGTACCCACTTCCGCGCGGTTTGGTTCCGCGCACAGCCTGATTGCGTTTAGACTGGACTTCATCCTGACGTAACTATTCCATCCAGTGAGGAACGCGCTTGAAGTGGATCGGCTGCCTGTTATTGGCCTCTGGCTGGACGATCGTCGCGGCTGCTCTGCTGCTGCTCACCTCGCTGGGTGAGCGCTTCGCCTTTGTCGCCGCGGGTCTGCTGGTGGAGTTCCTCGGTCTTGCGCTGCTGGCGCAGAGCTACAAGGCCCTGCAGAAAGGCGCGCGATGAGCCTCTCTCTCTGTCTGCTCGCGATCCTGCTGGTTCCCTTCGCCATCGCCGGGCTGGCGCTGATGCACCAGGGTCTTGGCCGCGCGCGCAGCGCCGCGCACGCGATGCTGGCAACGCTCGCCGCGCTCGGCGTTGCGGCCATCGCCTTCGTGCTGGTCGGCTCGTCGTGGGCAGGATTCTCCGGCGGCCTGACGCACTCGCTGCACACCGGAAGCATCGCCTGGGATTGGCTCGGCGCCGAACCCTTCTTCGCGCGCGGCATCAACTCCACGGTGCTCACGAATCCGTATCCCGCGCTTGTGCTCTGCCTGCAGGTCTTCACCGTCGCTCTGGCGGTGCTGATTCCGCTCAGCGCCGGCAACGACCGCTGGACGCTGAAAGGCATCTGCGTCTCCACCGCGCTGCTGGCGGGTTTCCTCTACCCGCTGTTCAGCCACTGGGTTTGGGGCGGAGGTTGGCTCGCCAAACTGCCCACGGTCTTCGGCCTTCCCGCCTTCGTGGACAGCGGAGGCGCAGGCGTTGTGCAGGTCGTCGGCGGACTCGCCGCGCTGTCGGTCGCGTGGATTCTCGGCCCGCGGCAAGGCAAGTACAGCGAAGGCACTGCCACCGCGATTCCAGGCCATAACGTCGTGCTTGTGCTCTTCGGCTGCCTGCTCGCGCTCGTCGGCTGGATCGGGCTGGACGCTGCTGCCTCTATCCTGTTCTACGGCGCTTCGGCCGGACAGATCGTCCTGGTGGTCATCAACGCCGTGTTGTCGGCCTCTGCGGGATGTCTTGCCGCGCTGGTGACCACGCAGATCCGCTACCGCAAGCCTGATGCCTCGCTCAGCGCCAACGGCTGGATTGCAGGCCTGGTCGCAGGCAGCGCCGCTTGCGGTCTGGTTACGCCGGTTGAGGCGGTTCTCATCGGGCTCGTCGCTGGCGGTCTCGTCACGTTCTGCGTCGAGACCCTCGAGATTCGCCTTCTGGTCGACGACCCGATCGGCGCGATCGCCATCCACGCCGGAGCGGGACTGTGGGGCCTGATTGCCGTCGGCCTTCTGGCTCCATCGACTGGCTCGCGAGCTGCTCTGCTGCTATCGCAGCTCATCGGCATTGCCACGCTGATCGGAATCATGCTGCCGCTCATCCACATGGGCAATCTGCTGCTCAACCGTTTCGTGCCCTTCCGCGTGGACATGGACGGCGATTGGCAAGGGATGGATGTGCGTGAACTCGGCGCAGGAGCTTATCCGGAGTTCGTGATGCACGCCGATGAGTTCGTCCCACGCTCCTGATTAGTGGTGGTGATGAGCCACCAGTATCAGCAGCAGAAGCACCACGATCGGTATCAGCGCCAGCACCGCATACTGCATCACACGGCGCCGCTCGGGCGACTGCCGCTTCTCCCACTGCTCCGCATCGGGCCGAGCCGCAATGCCGATCTCGTCCTGGTGTTCCAGGTCGTGCTTCAACTCGCGGGCGTGAGCATAGCGGTTCTTCGGCTCCCGTTCCAGCGCGCGGTAGATGATCTCCTGCATTTGCGGCGTAACCGCGGGCTCAATCTGCGATGGAGGCTTCGGCTGGTTGAGCAGACGGTCATTCATCACTGCAAACGGATTCGGGCCCGTAAACGGCACAGTTCCAGTCAGCATCTCGTACAGCATCACGCCCAGCGAGTAGATGTCGCTGCGCGCATCGCCGCGCTTGCCGCGAACCTGCTCAGGTGAGATGTAATCCGGAGTTCCCAGACCCTGCGAGAAGTGCGCGAACGTCAGTCGCCGGCCAACGGAGCTTCCGGCGATGCCGAAGTCGATAAGGTGGATCTCGTCGTTCGGGCCGACCATGATGTTCTCCGGCTTCAGGTCGCGATGCACCACTTCATTCGCGTGAATATGGTCCAGGGCATCGCAGATGCCGCAGGTAATCTTGGCGGCGCGCTCTGGAGACAGCCGCTTCTCCTCGCGCATGATCTCGCGCAGCAACCTGCCGTCGAGCCACTCCATCACCATGTAGATCTGCGTGTGGCCCGGATTCGCATATACCTTCATCACGCTGGGATGGTCGATGCGCGTGCCGATCTCCTCCTCGCGCCGGAAGCGGTCAAAGAGCGTCGGATCGCTCTCGATCTCGGGATGTGGAACCTTGATGGCGACCTGCTGGCCGTTACGCGTATCGCGCGCGCGGAACACTGTGGCCATTCCGCTGGTAGCGACTATATCCAGCAGCTCGAAGTGGTCGAGCGTTTGGCCGGGCTTGATGGTGAGATTGGGAGCGATCATCTATCTATAGAAGCCGATACGGTCGTCCGCGGTAAAGGCCCATGCGTTCCACCGAGAGGATGCGGATTAGCTGCAAGCTCACGTTATCATGTCCGCCCGCTTCCAGCGCGGCAGAAATGAGTGCCTTGGCGGCTTCCTCCAGCTTCTGATACTGCCGCAGCAGGTGTTGGATCAGGTCATCCGGAACATAGCCGTGCAGACCGTCGGAACACAGCAGCAGAACATCTCCGGGCATGATGTTGATGGTCTGCGTGTCCGCTGCCACAAACAGCTCATTGCCGAGCGAGCGCGTCAGCACATGGCGTCCTTCGCCAGTCGCGGCATCTTCCTTGGAGAGCAGCCCGAGACGGACTTGCTCATCTGCCATCGTGTGGTCCCGCGTCAGTTGCGTCAAAACTCCTCCGCGAAACATATAGCAGCGCGAGTCGCCAACGTGCGAGATAACTGCGGAGTCAAAGCGCAGGGCGCATGCGACGAATGTCGTCCCCATGTGCGATCCATGGCCGCCTGCATGGTGTCCAGCCTCGTAGACTGCCAGGTTTGCCTCCTGCACCAGCTTTGGCAGCAGCGAGACATGCATCACGCCCTTGGGAATCTTGCAGAAGCCTTCCACCGCAGTCTTGATAGCTATCTGCGAGGCAACCTCGCCGTGCGCGTGACCGCCCATGCCATCGGCGACGGCAAAGAACCAGCCCTGCGACTGCACCTGCGCTGCGGAGTTCGGGAGCACATGGCCCAGCGAATCCTCATTGTTGCCGCGCGCGTGTCCTGCATCCGATAGTTCTGCGAACTCTATATCTAGCATAGGGAATCAAAGCAAGACCGGCGAGGCTTTTCCGCCTCGCCGGTCTTGGGTGGGGCAAGTCTAGTTTACGACTTGCCTGGGTGAGTCTGCAGCACAACCGACTTTCCAGCGCCCTTACTGGATACCAGGAAGTGGATAGCTCCATAGAGCGCCCAGACTGCAGCAATACCAAGCGCCGCATAGGGTTCCATCTTGGTGCCGTAGTTCATAAACGGCCCGATCAGATAGAAGCTCATGCAGGCAAGGTTGGCTAGCAGCCCGAACACCGGGATTGCCAGGTGGCGAATGAAGCTGAAGTTCGGGTGCTTATGAAAGGCCACCATGCACAGAATGCAGCTCAGAGCGTACAGCACGAAGGTTCCGAAGTTGGAGGCCAGCGTGACTGTCAGCAGACTATTGGGCAGAGCCGACATTGCGGCATGGCTTGTATATCCGAAGCTGGAGAATATCCCATGCGGCAGTGCGGCAATGGCAGCGTCGGTGGGAGCACCTGCGTCACCGAACATCAGCGCTACGGCAATGCAACCGATGACCGCCGAGATGGTGGCCAGGGTCCACACCGCGCGATGCGGAGAGAGGGTACTTCCGTGCAGCGTGCCGAAGTGGCCGGACACTTCCTTGTCCTTGCCCATTGCGTAGGTAACGCGCGCTCCCGTATTCATGCAGGAGAGCGTCGTTCCAATCAGGGCAAGCACAACCGTGAATGCCTCGACCAGCATGAAGATGCGGCCATGGCCGGCGCCGAACAGCGCGTCGCCCAGAATGACCATCATGTCGCCGATCGGAGCAGCCGAACCTGAGGCACTCTGCATGGTGTAACCGCTATTGAGGAAGTAATTAGCGCAGAAGTACTCAAAGCAGTAGAAGACCGCTCCTTGTACCAGCAGCGACGTAATGACCGCGATGGGTACATCTCGTTTGGGGTTCTTGGCTTCGCCTCCCATCGAGGTGACCGACTCGAATCCAACCAGGATTAGAATGGCCACCGTCGCCTGGATGAAGACCCACTGGATCTTGTGCGGGCTGATGACCGACAGCGCGGTTGAATGCGCCAGGAAGTTGCCGGAGGCGTCATACGAGTCATAGCTGATGTGGAAAGGAACGGGGTTCCCGGAGGCATCCAGCTTGGGCAACGGCGTGCCGCTGGCGTCGCGAACGATCGTATCGGTAGATACGCCGGCAACGACAGAGGTCGTGGTCTTGAACTCGTACTGGTAGGCTTCACCGCTCGTGGGATCGAACTGCCACGCCACCGACCCAGGAGGGTGATTCGCGCGATAGGCAAGAGCCACTACGGAGAACACAAGCAACGCCACGATCTGAATGGTGTTGATGCCCATGTTCAAGGCGGTAGACGCGTTCGCGCCGCGGTAGGCGACATAGGCAATGGCGAAGGCAAAGACCACAGCCACTATCATCATGAACAGAATCCCAGGATTCGATGCGCTCATGAAGTTCGGCCACAGCGTTCCGACAAGGTACCCGATAACGATACCTGTGGTGCCGACCATCACGCCCGGATAGATCCAGTAGTAGAGGTGCGACGCCCATCCGACAATGAACTTGGAGATTCGAGCATACTTCCAGGCATTGTCACGGTTCAACATCGCCTGCTCGGCAAAGTAGTACGAACTGCCCGTGCCGGGGTAGAGCTTTGCCATCTCCGCGTAACAGACCGCGGTTGCCAGACAAAGCAACAGAGCGGCGATAATTCCCAGCCACATCGCTGGAGCTGTGACACCTGTGGTTGCCTGAATAAAGAAGGTCAGCCAAAGGAACGCACCAGGTGCGATGAGGGCCATCGCATTGCTGGTGAGGCCTGTGAGACCCAGTGTGGGTTTCATTTCGGTGGTCGTTGGTTCTGCCATGCATCCTCCGCGAGATAGGTGAAGTCTTACAGTGTCAAAGGCCAGGAGTTGTTTCCGTATGCGCCTCGTTCAAGACGCATACGGATATCCCGGGTGAAGACCGTCCAATTGCTTGAAGCTGCTTGATGCGGTTAATACTACGTTAGGTCTTGGGTCCGAAGGAGAAAATAAGTGCGATGTCAAATGTGTTCTGGCCAGTCGTCGAACCGGGGTTCTTGTTCTTGTCGAAAGTAGGCTGGTTGGCGCCATCGTGACGGTACTCAGCACGAAACAGAATCCCGGGATAGAAAAGATAATCGCCGGTGATCGTCTCTTCCGTCAGTTTGGTTGGTATGTATCCCTTAAGACCTGCGGGATCTGAGAAGGTGTAATACTCACCACGGAACGTGCCCGTCAGCTTCGACGTTATCTGCCCATGTACCGCTCCAGCGAAACCCTGCCAGTGAGCCAGATCTGCGGTACCCGTACCAACGCCGGCTAGGGAATAGGTGGCATTCCGGTTCTGCCCGTAGTCATAGTTTAGATAGGCATTGATCTTGCCTGTCGGCGTCAGCAATAGCGTTGTGTCGATAAGGTTCCGCTTACCGAAGTTCGTATTGTTGTTCTCCGGTCCGACGTAGTAGTTCCCACTCCAGGTGTAGTACTTCTTGGCATAGACGCCCGTTATGCCGACCGTCTTACCTGAGTTGTTGTCGAAGATGTTGTTCCAGCCCTGGACCACCTGCACGCCGCCTGTAAAGGCCGAACCGATCGGGATGCTGGTGCGCAGTCCGAAGTGGTAGTACGGGATTGCATTGGCAAAGAGCAGCGAGCGGGAGTAGTTCCAGTTATCTCCGGACTCGATGACCTCGGCGCCGGCCGATGTCGTGAACTGGCCAAAGTCTGCCTCAAAGCCCTTCCACTTGGGTGGCTTCGTGGCGACGTACATCTGCTCGACATACTTCAGGCCGGTTCCGGTCGGGTTCCCGGATTGATGCATGACCTGAAAGACTGATCCAAGTCCGATATCCGTGCGGAACCCGAACCAGCCTGGATCGTGCGACAGGGTGATCTTCGCCTCTGTCAGCGAGACTGTATTGGCGCGGATGTCGAAGTTGCGGATGTAGTTGTATGAATTCGGTCCAGTGGTCGGATTCGTGCTGCCATTGGCCGGGTTGTTGGAGTCGTAGTCGTAGTATCCGTCAAGGATGCCGCTGACCTGAACCCAGCTCTTGGCTAGGGCCTTTGGTTCCGGTGCTGCCGACGGGGCCGAGATGGTCAGCGAAGGAGCCGCTGCAGGCGCGGCCGCTGCTGGGGCCGGTGTTGCTGGTGCTGGAGTCGTCTGGCCGATGGCCGGACTGGCTAAGAGAAGCGTGAAGGCGAGGGTCGGCAAGAGGCTGCGGGACACGTTTGCGATCGTCAAGTTCTGGTCTCTTTTCATCCGGCGAATTGGTGTTCGAATTG
>Ga0302192_10000878_pt1 | contig 18770 bp, 14 predicted proteins | sample II_Bog_E3_2_FD_200230 | JGI IMG/M metagenome (GOLD analysis project Ga0302192, IMG submission 200230) | Peat permafrost microbial communities from Stordalen Mire near Abisko, Sweden - II_Bog_E3_2 | ecosystem: Environmental > Terrestrial > Soil > Wetlands > Peat | place: Sweden: Abisko...
AAACACCCGCCGAACCTATCGCCGAGCAGATTGCCAGCCGTTCATCGCTCTCTACCCCTGCCAAAATCCACCGCCCCCCACAGAATCGATCCGTGTGAGAAATCGCGGCTAGTAACCGTAAACCCCCGATTTTGGCCCTTTTTTGCCCGTTTTCGGGCCATTTTGCCCTGATAATGACTCAAAATCGCACCAAATTACGCGCCTAATCCGAAAACTGCGCCAACTGCTCCGGCGCCGGCTTGGGCGTAAAAAGGCTGACCAGAATCATGGCGGCCACGGCGGCAAACAACGCTGGGAAGATGGCGTCGCGGTCGGCCAGAATGTGCGGGAAGATCGACCGCACGCCCGGCAGATCCCAGGCCAGTGTAACCACCGTTCCGCTGCTGATCGCGGCCACCGCGCCCCACGCGGTCACGCGCTTCGAGTAGAAGGCCGCCAGCACCACCGGTGTCAGCGAGGCAGAGTAGATGGTGTAAGCCCACAGCATCTTCTTGAGAATGCTCTCGGCGTAGACCGCCTGGTAGAGCGCCCAGCAGCCCAGCAGCACCACGGCCAGACGCGAGACGATAAGCACCCGCTTGTTCGACGCTCCCGGCGAAATGTAGCGCACAAAAACATCCTCCACCAGATTGGTGGCCGGCGAAAAAAGGTAGTTCGAGGCTGTTGAGATGACCTTGGCAAAGACCGCGCCCAGCAGCACGGCTCCCAACACCGCAGGCAATCCGTGGCGCGCCGTGTAAGGGATGATTTCGCGCGGATGCAGCGCCACTTCGCCAGTGGGGTAGAGCGCCCGGCCAAAGATCGCGATGGAGACAATCAGTGTCTCCAGAACCACCGTGCCCACAATCCAGCCGATCACCGAAACGCGCGCGTCCTTTTCAGATTTTGCAGAGAAGAACTTCTGGTACATCACCTGGTTGCCCAGCATCAGCAGCAGCGTCGGCACCAGAAATTCAAGTGCGCGGACCACACCCATTCCAGCCGACTGGCGCACATGCTCGGGACTGAATCGGTAGTTGCCCAGCACCTGGAAATACTCTGCCGGCAGAACGGCGTGCAGTCCGGCCCAGCCGCCAGCCTGCAGAAACAGGTACGGCGTGGCGATGATGCAGATGCCTGTCACCAGCGAGCCGATAGCCACGTCCATGTAGGCCACCGACGACATGCCGGCCAGCGCCGTGGTGACGATCACGAATACCGCGATGATGTAGGTGCCCAGCTCCGGCGTGATCGCCTCGGGAAAGATCAGGTGCAGCACATCGCCGCCGCCCTTGAACTGGTAGCTGGTGATTCCGATATAGGCGAAGAGAATGGCAATGGTGCCCAGCACGCGCGCCGTCTGGTTGTAGCGCACCTCCAGCAGGTCGGGAAGCGTGAATTGCGCAAATTTGCGCGCCCGGGGAGCGATGAAGTAGATCAGCAGCAGCCCCAGCCATCCCCCGGCCGGTTGCCACAGAGCCGCAAATCCATTCTTGTACGCGTTCTCTGCCCCGGCAAAAAGCGACCCTGCGCCAATCCACGAGGTCAGCAGCGTAAGCACCAGCACGATGGCCGGCAGTGACCGCCCGGCCACCAGGTAGTCGGCCTTGGTCTTCACCTGCGAGGTGCGATAAAGCGCCACCGACAGCAGCACCACCACAATCACGGCCAGCACAGCAACATATAGATAGGACATTCGCGGGGTTCCTCGCTCACATATCGGGATTCCCGTCAGTTTACCGGATGCCGCTGCACTCGAGGAAAGAGTCGCTGCTCCAACACAGCATTTGACCCCCGCCCCCACTCGTTGCTAAACTGTGAATGCGGGGTGGAGCAGCCCGGTAGCTCGTTGGGCTCATAACCCAAAGGTCGCTGGTTCAAATCCAGCCCCCGCAACCAAATAAATCAATAACTTACGATAATTGGTCGCTTTCGGTAAGTCCCCGTTATCCCCCAATAAGAACAGACTGCAATTTACTGGACAGTCGCAGTGACCGCATTTGCGGGCAAATCCTGCGAGTTTGGGCCGAACACCAGTCCCACGACTTGGCTGTTTGCGCGGCGTTTGGTTTCCGTCATGGCCCGTCCGTAGACATTCATCGTCGTCTGGATTGAAGCGTGACGCATCAGTTCCTGCTGCACCTTCATTGGAGCACCCGTCTCATCGAGCCAGGAGCGATAGCTGTGGCGAAAAGTGTGCCACCCAATATCCTCCCCAAGACCGGCGAGCTTCGCAGCCCGTTTGATTTGCGACTTCTGCAAGCTCTCCTGGTGGTACGGCCTCCCTGTGACAGGATTGGCAAAAAGCCAGTCCTCGTCTCGGGGGAAGATCGAAACGGAGCGCCACTGCAACAGCACCTCCGCCAGACGAGCATCGAGCGGAACATCGTCTCTTGAATATTCCGTCTTCACGTCGTCCACCCTTCCGCCCACCACGCTTCTCTGGACTAAAACCGAGCGATCCTCGAAATTGAAATCGCCCCATTGCAAGCCCAGAATCTCGCTAACGCGAAGGCCCAGGCACTGCGCTACCAAAACCATGGTTCGGTAAGGTTCGCCCAGATGCTTGAGCAGTTCAAAGAACTGGTCCACGTCGAGGACTCGTGGCCGCTTGAGCCGCTTGCTTCCATTCTTCACGCGCACCAGAGAGACAGGGTTCTTGCCGAGTTCGACGATGCCCCATCGCTCCGCGCACTTGAAGACCAGGTGCATGATTCCCCGCACATGAGTCTTTGACTTTGGGGCCAGCGGTAGATCGCGCAACCACTGTTCCATCGCCATCGGCTTCAGCTTATCCACAGGGTACTCTCCCCAACGTGGACGGATGTGAACTCGGATATTTGACAGATGGGACTTCCGAGTCGAGTAGCGCTCCGAGAGTTCCTGCTCGATATAGCGGTCGAGCAAGGCTCCAAAAGACGCCGCCTCCACTTCCGCGCGTGGAGATTCTTCGTTGAGTCGAAGAAGAAGGGCTTGCGTGGCTTTCCGTGCTTGGGTCTCCGTTGTGAGCAGACCGCGATCACCAAGGATCACGCTCTGCCGTTTACGCTTTCCCTGAGAATCCGTCTCGTAATAACGGAATTCCCACACATCCGGTCCGCGCTCGCGCTTCCTCAACCGCAGACTTCCATATTGATACCGTGTCCGAACTAGCAAGGGTTGATCTCCTTTCTGGTTACGGGCACGAGTGGCTGATTCCAGCCTACTGTGCCTGAGCGTCCTCGTCGAGACCCTCGTAATACTCTTCAGGGCGGCGAGCCATAAGTTCGGAAGCGCGGAATCGCCACAGTTTGCCGACACGCAAGCCTGCGACGATGCCTTTCCTTGCATACCGTTGCAGGGTTTTTGGGTGGACTTGAATCAGAGCCGCTGCGTGCTCACTGTCAATAAGCGGCTCGAAAAATGCGGGAGGATGAGGGGAATCGAACATGGTTCGCACGCTCCTGAAACCACAATGGACGGTGCCCAAACGGGCGTCAAGCCCAGCAGTTGAGTCCGTTTTCCAGTTCATCGATACCGAAAGTGAAATTAAAGCGAAGTTTTGGAAACAGGAGTTGCACGTAGTTGTCAGAGTTGCTTTTTGGTAACAATTAGGAGCATCTGTTTTTCAGTTTTATGAAAGTGAAGTTTGATTCGTACCTGCTTATCCACTAGACAAACCCCCGATGACATTCCCCGGATGGCTGAGTCTAGCCGAGGCGCGGTCCGAGTCAAGGCCGGGCAAAGCCCGCCGCTACGCGGTCCAGAGCCTTGACACGGACCTCCATCGCCTCGGCACACAATGCCATCTATCCGGGGAATGTCATTTTCAATGTCCCGCTTTCGGGCGCAGTTCGCTAGTTGCTGTAGCCGGGCAATTCCTCATCGACGCGCGGCTTCCACGCAGTTCGGCCACGGAAACACGCATACATCAGTAGATGTCGAGATCCTGCGGAATGCGGGCTTCTAAAGAGACCTTCTCAACATCCATCATGGCAGCCAACTGGCGCAAAGCCTTTAGGACATCACCTTTGGAGGAACCGGCGCCCTGTGATGCAAATACGGCATAGTTGCGCGCCAAGACGGCCTTAACAAGGCCACCGAAAGTCTCGCAGCCTTCAGGAATAATTCGTGCGAGAGGGATGCGCGCATCCACAGCCGGGATAATGCGCGCAAATGTGAGGAGAATCAGCACGGATGAACCACCAACGATCCATCCAGCGCTGAGTCGAAGTCCCACGAACGCTCGTAAAGAGATCAACAGTGCAGGAGGGGAGATAAGAGACAACCAAAGGACCCAGCCCGGGAACCGCAGTGCAGGAAGAATCAGTCCAAGGTGCTCCTGCAGCATCATCCATCTGGCTCGCCGGACCTTCCCAGAAAGTAAGTCGCTAAGGCGCGTGGCCGGGCGAATCGTTGTCCGAGGAATTCCAAATAGTGTCCCAAAGGCACTTCGCAACCTATAGAAGGCGACTGCCGAGAGACATTTTTGGGGAGTGGGATAATTCGCCTTCTTCGAGACGACCTCTGCAAGTTCACTTACGGTCTTTCCGCAAAGCGCGCTGAAATCACCGAGATCGACTCCAAAAGAATCCTCGATAACCTCGAACAACTCCCATGTGTCTTCGCCGAGCACAGGATCTTGCTTCACGTCTGCATCGAGTAGCGTCATGGGCAATTCCTCGTTGGCGCAGAAACCAATTATCAAAGAATTATAGCGAGATCTGGCTCCGCCGGACGACCGGCCACACGTACAAAACTCCATTTCGGCTTCTCGCGGCTGGATCAGGGAAGAATCGTCGACAATGCTTTCGCACGATGAGAATTGGCGACTTTGAAATCCTAATGCGCTCAACCGGACCGTTATGGGACGTGATTGCGACTGTAATATGGGGGGGAGTTACCAATCCGTGAGCAAGGAGCATCGAACGTGATTCGCAAGTCAGCTTTATGCACTTGCCTTTTCCTCGGCGCGACGATAGCCGCGCTGGGACAGAGCAGGCAAGAAAACCTGAGCAACTGCCAGTCAGCTGATCCGGACGCCAAGATAACCGGATGCTCAGCACTACTCAAGGCAGACCAAGATACGACTAAGAATCGGGCCGTCATTTACGGCAGCCGCGGCGTCGGCTATTACAGCAAGGGCGATTACGACCGCGCAATCCAGGATACCGATCAAGCGATTCTCCTAAACCCGGATGAACCATCTTTCTATTACACCCGCGGCCTGGCCTACAAAAGGAAGGGAGACTTCGACCACGCAATCCAGGAATTCAACGAAGCAATTCGCCTGAACCCGAATTTTGAAAGAGCCTACTACGACCGCGGCAATGCCTACATAGACAAGGAAGAATACGACCGTGCAATCCAAGATCTCAACGAAGCGATTCGGCTGAACCCGAATAATGCAAACAACTACAACAACCGCGGCGTCGCGTATATGAGCAAGGGCGATTACGGTGCCGCAATTAAGGACGACAACCAAGCGATTCATTTGAACTCCAATGATACAACCGCCTACCTTAACCGCGGCGGCGCCTATTTTGCCCAGTCCAACCTGACGGCAGCCATTGCGGACTTTGAGTACACGATCTCCACCGCGCCGTCTTCAAGTGCGGCGGTATCCGCGGCTCTGTTGCTGCACGTGGTCATGAAGCGGCAGGGCCACGACGACGCGCAGCAGCTCGCGCGAGTGGCAGCGGTCGCGGATCTCTCGAAATGGCCTGGACCGGTTCTGAAGCTCGATCTGGGACAGGCGACAGCCAATGAGGTAATGGTGGCTGCTGCCAGCGGTGTCTCCGCTTGGCAAAAATGGCAGGTTTGCGAAGCCAACTACTTCACCGGGGAGGACGCCCTATTACATCATCAACGGACGACAGCGCTGGCGCGTCTCAAGGCCGCGCGCGATGGCTGCCCAAAAGGCGATACGGACTACGCTGCGGCGCTGGCGGAACTGAAGCGGCTAGGCGTACCGGCTGCTCTCGCAAAATAGGTATGGAGTGCCGAGGGTCGGGGGCCGATGAAGGTGTACGGACGCACGAAGCCTTAAAGGGGGAAGACTGAAGTACCCATATCCGAGCAGGATCAGGTTCTTTAGAAGCCCATCCCTATATCGTGCCCGAGAGCAATTTCATTCCGAGGGATTGGCTGTTCGATTTTCTCCATGGGGGGATGAGCCACGCCATGCTCTTGTGCAGGTTGAATCTTGTCCTGCTCCCTTGCCAGTTCGGTCGCTGATGGGCGAGCGGAGGAGATGCCGAGCGATTCTCGCAACTGGTCCACATTGGAAGTGATGACTGCAATTCCATCGCGGCCACGGGAGGCCGCGACGTAGAATTGCTCCTGTTTCATCATGTCGCCGGAAAGAACCACGGAGTCAACGGTCTTTCCTTGGCTACGATGTGCGGTAATGGCATAGCCATGGTCGAAGTCCCGATAATTCGCCGGCAGTGTCCGCCCATCTTCAAGCTGAATGCGGCCTCCATCGACACCGCGCACTTTTACCAGTTCTCCATTCGTCGCACGGAAATCGGCCTCCCGCCGATTTCCGGTCAACAGCAGCCGGTCTCCAGGGGATATTTCAATCTGGCTGCGCTCGTGCACGGAGAATGAGCGCGCCTGTGTCGGACTCACCATGCGCTCGATCCCGTTCTGATCTTTGGTGATGATATGCGACGTGTTTGAACGCTCAACGACAAGCGCCTCGTTTCGATCGATCCCGTGAGACGAGCGGTGAAACAACAGGACCTGACCCTGCTGATAATTCGACAGGTCCTTCTTCTGCGCTTCAGTCCATTGCAAAGGCGTATGGCGCTCGAATATCTTTCCAGGTCCCAAGTCTCCGCTTTGCTTCATGCCCTCGCGAATTGCATGAGTAATCCTGCCAATCTCTTCATGTGTGCCGGCCACGACAAGCACTTTGCGGCTTGGATCAGTTGTCAGTTCTCGATAGGCCGATGCCACCGCCTGCGGACGCTCCAGATATGGAACCTCGCGTATGGCCCCGAGCTGCTCAAGTTTCTGGAACCCTTGTTCGGGCGCCTGCCGCAATGTCTGAATCGCATCTCGGTAGTCAGCCTGTGTCTGCCGTTGTACGCCGGTAAGGGAGACGCTTTTCATCTGCGATTCCCGTTCCAGGATGCGCAAGGCGTCCGATGCTTCGACGCTCTGGATTTGCCGTGTATCGCCGGAAAAAAGAATGCGCGCACCCTCACGCTCTGCCAACTTAAGCAATCCTTCCATCTGCCGGCCCGATACCATGCCCGCCTCGTCCACGACCAGCACCCTTCCGAGGAGAGAAGGTCGCTCGGTGCTGGCCTCTAACAGGCGTGAGATCGTCATGGCATCGTGGAAGCCAACCTTCCGCAACTCATCGACCGCGCTTCGAGTCGGAGCGACAGCCACAATCTCACGACCTGCATCGCGTAGGCCACGGTCGATTTCATGCAGAGTCGCGGTCTTGCCTGTTCCCGCAGCTCCCCGCAAATTGACTGCGAAATCTCTGGAGTCCAGAACGTGATGTACGGCCCGCTGCTGCTCTTCTCGCAGTCGCTCAGACGGATGGAATTCTCGCTCGCCGCCCATCCTTTCATATCGCCCGATGCCCCGACCCACCACCGCAATCATGCGCTGCTCGCGTTCAAGGCTCTGACGGGTAGCTAAATTATTTCCGGCACGGATCAGACCACCTTGCGCCTGCTCCACTTCCAGCGCACCGCGCAATTCACCAGGATCAATCTGCCCACGACCGTGGCGCAGGGCCTCTGCCATCAATTCGTGATCACGCACGACGGAATTGCGTTCAAAGAGATGTTCTTTCGCAAATTGAAGTGATTCTATCGCGCGAGACGGTTCGTGAAGAACGCGGGGAGTCTGCTCCTGGGAGTCCGAGCGGAGATGTTGCAGCGTGTGCTTTTCTTCCGGGGCAAGCCGGGATTGCTGCTGTTCTCTCACCTTCTCCGTAGCAATCTCCGCCAACTTGTCCGCCCGGGATTCACGGACCAGTACAGCAACTTCGTTATCGGTTGGCTTGCGGCCATGCTCGACGGTGAATCGCTCGATTGCGGCGTCGCGCTGCGCACTCCGCACACTGTACTTTTCGAGCAGTTCATTCGAGACACCACGAATCTCGAATCCATGATCTTTGCCTTTGGAATCGCGGCGCGGTTCAATTTCATATCCCAGATCGCGCACCTCACGGGCCAGCGCGTTCCGGTAAACCTCGGTCAGGTATGCACGCCGCTCATAAAGCCCAGATGCCTGCAGAGCCTTCCAGCGTCCTTCGACTCCGTCATAGGTCAGGTTGGCAGCAACGGCATGTGTGTGCAGTTGCGGGTCCAGTTCACGGCTCGTGTCGTGGCGGTATGTGGCGACGATCCAGTTGGCGGTCGCGCGATCCTCATTGGCACCGTTCAGTCGGACACGTGTTGCAGAGTGGCTCTCGGCTTCTGCAAGCGTCTCCCGGACCCGTGCGCGCGTGGCTTGCGCTACGCGCATGTTCTCGCGGAACCAGGCTTCGTCGGCATCGGGCATGGTAAACAAGATGTGGTCGGCGGTGACTGCAGAATCTCGTAGTGCACCCAGAAGAGCACGGCAGCCTGCGCCATGCGCCCAGAGCGCAAGTGAACGAGAACGGGTGAAGCTCGCCAGGACCCTAGACAGTTGCTGGGCGCTTGCATCGGCGCTCTGGAGATCTGCAACGTAGCCAGTCACCTGGCCCTGGCTTGGCCAACTGAAGAGTATCGGAGTCACATCGGCAGCGAGATCGTAGACGATTTGGGCGAAGCGCAACACCGCACCTTCTAACGTCATGTTCCAATCGTGGATAAAGATGAGAACGCGATCGTCGTTCTGTGAAAGATCTGGCGTACGGCGCAGACCGACCAGCATGAAGTGCTTCTCGGGGTTGTCCCGGAACTCGAGACGTAAGATGGAGCGTTGCTCAAGTTGCCCTAATCGGTGCACAGGCGGGACGTTTACAGTGCATACACCGTAGCTCAGTTCACCACGATCTGCGCCGTAGCCGCCGTCGCTTTGCTCGCGGCGGTTGGTTGCGAAAGGGACCTCGATGGTAATGTCGGCTGGTTTCGGGGTCTGCTCCACTTTGTTTGGCAGCGCTTCGGCGACCGATCCCGCTCGAGCCCCGCCGAGCAACAGAGTCTTAGCCAATTCGGGGAAAACAGCGTCGTAATCCCGGGTGAAGTCAAACGGCACGAACGCCGACAACGCTTGCGGTAAGGGAATATCTTCGAGCAGTAGTGGGATAAGCCAGGAGGCGCGCAGCCAAGTGGTGGCGACGCGAACGCGTTCGACAGACGCAGGGGAAATTGGCAGCAGCACTGGCGTGAAAGGGCTGAGACTTTCGTCGGGGGATGAAAGTCCCTCGACTTGAATACCTTGCCGGCCAAGGTCGGTGACGATGCGGCGAGATAGGTGCTGGTCACGACCCACGAACAGCATGCGCGGGCGACGGGCGACCGCGATCGCGGCGGCGAGTGGCTGAGAAAACTTGACGAGCCAATCGACTTGTTGTTGGGTCAATGCGTTGGCTCGCGTAAATTCGACGTTTAGCACGCCGAGGACTTCGCCATCGGAAAGCAGCGGGATAACGCATTCGGAGCGACTGGACGGTTCGGCAGCGATGTAGTCGGCATCGACTAGGACATCATTGACCCAGACTGGCCGCCGTTCTCTGGCGGCGCGGCCGATGATGCCTTCCCAACTGGCTACGACGTACCTGCGCTTGTCTGCATCGATGACATCCGCGACGACCACAAGTTCGCCGTATTGAAGGACAAATAACTGGTTAACGGCGGAGTTGCAGTATGCCTTGATCACCCAGAGCAGGTTGACGAAGGTCGTGTGACGATCGCCCGGGGCTCGAAGAATCGCTTCGGATGCTTCGGGCTGATAATCCAGCGTGCCGGTATCGCGCTCGGTTCCTGGGGTGAGTGCTTCAATGATAAGGCCAAAGAGCGCATCGGCATCATTCGTACAACCGAAAGCTCCTACCATACGAGCCGCATCCTGACCGGTCTCTGCGAACTTGCCCGTGTAGATGATTACTGGCGCTTGTATGGCCTGCACTTTTAGCTGGATTATGAGATCAAGGCCTTCGGTTGTTTGCACGCCGCGAGTCATATCGGTAATGATGACGTCGAAGGCGGCATTCTTCAGGACCTCGATGGCGGACCCTGTGCTTAGTACTTCGTGGATAGCTGCGCCGGCTTCGCGAATGCGGCGGGCGGCGGTCAAGATATTCTCAGGGTGGTCATCGACCCACAAGATACTTGCGCCAGTGAGTGGTGGGATTTCTTTGAGTAGCGTCTCGACTCCCGGTAGCCACTCGATGCCGGTTGGAATTCGGCGCGCGAGACCCGCGGACACAAGTTCGCGTGCGAGATTTTGGCGCGGCTTCGCGCCAGTGCGGGCAAAGCGAGCAGCTTCGCCGACGACCGCCGGGACATTCGCCGAGCGGAAGTCTTGAACCAGCTGCCGAACGCTCTTTCCGTGTGCAGGCAAGCCCAGCAGCGATACGCCCAGCTTAGCGAAAGGCTGGGCCCAATCGGGCAGCTCATAATTGCCGTTCTCGTCGGGCACAAGCGCTTTGAATGTAATGACCCGTCCGTAGATTTGTTCGATATATCGCGAAACGAAGTCCTGAAGCGATTGCGTAATCTGTTGGGCGTCGGCTTCGTGAAGCGAGCGAAGCAGGATGCTTCGTGCTTCCGGTGTGAACTCGTAGTAGATGCGATTAGGATCTGCTTCGGATTCCTGCCCAACGCGCGGTGCGACGCAGCCGCAGAGCAGCACGTCCGCGAGATGCGCCTGGTCTGCGGCAGCCGCGAACATGGCCTCTTGCACGAGGCGGGCGACAGGTATGGTGAATGGACCTGAGGCCAGATAAATGGCGAGACGATAGGCCTCAGGCGAGGACTCACCGAGCAGTTTTAGAAGGCGAGTAGCCGATCCAGTGGGCCCGGAACGGAGCAGGGAGGTCACGCCATTATCTGACGAGTCTTTGTCCAGGAAGATGGCTGGGCAGCGGCGGCCACGAGCCATCTGCATTTGGGCCCACTCGGAGATTGCGCTGGGCGCAAGAGGGACGACCGGAACGGACACGAGCGTGCCTTCCTCCTCTGTGGCGGCAAGGCTCCACCAGTAGGCTTGTACGCGGAGCGCAGAGGTGGGCACGCCGGGTTCGAGCGCGAACGCGGTGCCTTGAGCTTCGCCGAGGGCGCTGCGCTTCCAACGGTGGCGGGGCTGCATCTGGAGCACAACGATAGATGATTCTGTCCGCCACCCGCCAAGGATTCCGGCGTAAACACCGTCGTTCCAGTGCGGTGATGAGCCATGGGTAGCAAAGAAGACGAGCCGGCGAATGCCGATGCCGTTCAGCACGCGCACGCTGCTGCGGCCACCACCGGGCAACGATTCGAGCATGGGTTGCTTGCCCTCGAGGTGCAAGCGCCATCGGCGGACGTCGCGGAAAGCTCCGGTATCGCGGAGCAACTGACAGAAGTCGCGGAGGGTATCCTGCCAGACGAGCACGGCTGGGTCGTCTTCGAGCACGACGTCGACATCGAACCAATGCTCCTGAACGGGGCGAAAGATGGGATAGAGGTCCAAGCCGAGGTCAGCTGTAACTTCGACAGTGCGCTCCTCGTCGAGTTCGGATTCGGGGCGGGAGGGCCATTTCCGTGAAAACGGGCGCATGGCGCGAGTAAAGTGGAGGCGGCCGGGAAGCGCATGCCCAGCAGGGATGGCGACGCTTGAAGCTTTGATCGTCGAGGAGGCGGGCTCGGCGGCGCCGGGCGCATAGACGGGGGTCATCTCAGACAACTCGGACGCAGAATTCTGTTCGACTCGTTCCGGCTCCGTCACGTCCGTGATTTCGGAATCAGGCTTGCGTCCGTCTTCAGTGAGTTTGGTTTCCGCGCTATTCGGAACGGCGACGGGCGCGCCGATAGCCGTCTCGCCCAGGATGAGCTTGCGGTCGAGTTGGGCTAGCCAGATCGCGTCAAGGAGGTTCTCGACGTGAAGCTCAGCGCTGAGAACCTCGAAGGCGGCAATGAAACGGTCGAGTGTCACGCACCGGGTCCGCTCAATTGTTTGAGGAGCGTCTCGCGAAGGTCGGCGATTTCCTGGTCGTCGAAGGAGCGTTCGGAGTCGCACATGGCGACGGTGAGGAAGACTGCGTTCAAGAGCTGGTCTGTGGAGATGTCTTGGTTTTCGCTTAGCTTGGTCTCAAAGGTCCCGAGCAGCCCGCCAATTTCAGTGGTGTTCATCACGCCTGCGTAGTGCTTGAGGTGCGAGTTAATGATCCTTTCGAGATCAGCACGCTGGGGCGGATCGATCTTGAGACGAATGCATCGGCGCAGAAAGGGCGGCGGGAATTCGCGTTCGGCATTGGATGTCATGATGACGAAGGGGAACTGCCCGCTTTGTATACGGCCATCAGGGATAACAACCTTGTTGCCAAAGTAGTCGGTGACGACGGGATTCTGAATACCGAGGCGGCGAAGTTCGGGAATTTCGTATTCGCCTTCTTCAATAACGTTGAGCAGGTCGTTAGCGAAGTCGAGATCGGATTTGTCGATCTCGTCGATCAAGAGCGGGTGCGGCCAGGTTTTGGCCATGAGTGCAGTCCCGAGAGGGCCCAGTTTGAGGTATTGCTCGACGGGTGGCTCTGTGTTCCTACCGGCTTGGAGGCGGCCGACGGCGTCGTACTCGTAAATGCCACCACGAACGGTCGAGCGCGACGAGATGGGCCAGCGAATCACGGGGCCGAGCTTCAGCTCGTGCGCAACCTTGTAAATCAAGGTCGATTTGCCGGTGCCGGGCTTGCCTGTGATCAGGAGCGGGCGGCGGAGATAAAGCGCGGTATTTACGGCGAGGATCATCGGCCGGCTAGGCAGGAATGGTGCCGCCCGGGGAGCATCCCCATGGATATCGAGACTCTGGGGCAACTCGAGCGGCAGCGGGGCTCGCGAGAAGCGCCAAGGCGGCGGATCTGGCAGGTGCAACAATCCACCGTGCTGCGATCCATCACCTTGAAAGATCTTCCAGTCCTTCGTATTGGGTTCGGTTTGCATAGTCAGAAGGGGTTCATTTGCGGATCATCCCATAATAGCGTAGCTTGTGCGGCGTAGGGGATTGAGCCTATGCGGTACTGTGTGAACTTGTCGGGAAAGTGATCGAGTGCATGGAGGGCACTAAGGCAGTTCTTGGAGAGAAAGGCTTCGAGTTCCGCCCAATCGACGGGGGCTGGGAGGTGCACCCAGCACATATATGGGATGCCGAGACGCAGCAGTTTGAGCATCAGGGCCTTTTCATTAACGCTGCAGGGGACCCCATGACACGCGAGCGGTATGAGCATGTTGAAGTAGCAGACGCCGCGAAGCGTTCCGATCAATCCTCTGCTGTCGGTGCTGGGCAACGGAATGATTGGCAGGTCAGCGGGTTCGGATGCACGAAGAGCGGCGGCGTATTGCTGCCATGGTTCACGAATGTGCCTTTTCGCGGAGAGTATTCGCTCGCGGTGGCGGATGAAAACTACGAACTTGTCGCCGAGAGGGCTACCGTCTGGCGCGGGTATGAGATGAAACGCCCGATCGAACAATGGTGGATTGGCGAGGAACCAGATTTGACTGACGGAATCCGACCCTAGCTGATTGAGCAGATCGAGCAAGCGCCGGCTGAAATCGTCCCAGTCCTTCACGTCTTGGCGGGCGAGTCGCGGGTCGAGGACAGGCTCGAGATTCTGCGTCCGCAAGTGTGGCTCGAAGGCTGAGATGTCGCCATCGGGACTGTTTTCGAGATCGAGGATCAAGATGTGGGCTTGGTTCTCCTCATCGATTTCGTCGCGGATGGTGGCGATATCGCACGCCTGGTGCGTGGCGTTCGCGGCGAGCCAGTTTTCGATGGGCTGTTTGAGCTCCTTCTCTCGAGTAAGACGGATAAGGAACTCGATAAGGCCGTGTGGGTCGCGGAGGGCGGCGAGGTGTTCAAGCATTCCGGTAAGGCCCTGGGCCTCATTTAGCCGCGGATTACCGAGGTTAGTGACGGTACGCGCGAAGTGGAACTGGTAGCGGCTCATGTCGACGGGCTTTGAGCGGAGCAGTTCGACGAGTTCGTCTGTGCCCGATTCGCGCTTCGCGGGGCCGATGAGACGGTCCGCGAGGTCTTGAGTGCCATCTGAACAGACGACGCGAAAGATTGCGTGGCCCGCATTGCTCAATTCCTCATCGAGCGTGGTTTGGAACTTATTGAGATCCTGCCAAGGGTCTACACGTCTGAGAGCGGCGAGGACGATCTCCGTGAATGCGCCGCGGCCTTCCTCGCCATGCGCCCACTGTCCTTCGGGTGTGGCGAAGTAGGCCAACTGTGTGCGTGGGTCGACATTGTCGGGGCCGCCGCGCGGATTGCTGAGCTTCACGTTTTGTTTTGCGCCGCAAGCGTCGGCTAGGAGGAGAGTCTCTGAGAACTTCTGGAATTCGGGCGAGCGGAGATGGCGGAGAAACAGTGAAGCGTTGAAGACGCGGGTGTGAAGTGCGCTGTGAGTGTAATCGCGGCAGATGAAGTAGCGCTGCCCTGTGCTGTTTTCGGCGTAGCCGTGACCAGACCAATAGATGAACAAGCGCGAGTCGGGAGGACGGCCCGCCGGGAGTTGTTTGAAACAGAAGTCTTCGATAACAGTCCATGTCGCAGATCTTTGAATTGCGATACCTTGGGCGCTGAGGCGTCGGATGCGCTGGTCGTAATCATCGATGGCGTCGAGGAAGAGGGAGATGTTGGTACTTTCGACGACTCCGCTGGAAATGAGCCATTCGGCGACTGCGAGGGCATTAGCGCAAGGTCCCGCCGTGTCCCAGTCGAGCTGATCGTATTTTTCGATTCCGACGATGAGTGCGTAGTTCATTGACGGGTGAAGCTCCCTATTTTCTTCCAAATATTCTCATCCCCGAAATATGCGCTGTGGGAGTCCGGGAAAGGCTGGCCGGACTGGAATTCAAAATCCTCGACATCCGTGAAGAGGCGGCGCGCTACGTAGCTCAGAAAGTCATCGCGATCAAAGATGTTCAGCCAAGGCGGAAACCCCTTGGGCAGACCTTCGGGAGGCTTGCGACTCAGGAGCGCGCCCATCTCATAAAGTAGCGGAGCTTGCGATCCGGCCGTTACAAGAAACGCGACTTTGGGCGGGTTTGGCAGGGCCAAGAGATCGACACATGCGATACCACCGAGGCTATGGGCGACGAGCGTAACCGGAGGTTCGGCCTCCACGATTTTCGACCGGATGAAATGGTGAATCGTCTCGGCGTGCACTTGATAGAGGAGAATATCGCCAACGGGGAGCGCGGCTCCAGCGCTCATGCCGGCGCGGTGATGGCGGACGATGCTTGTTGCGGCGCGTTTGAAGAGTCCAGCGAGGAATGCGCCGAGACCGTAAACTTTCTGCTTCCAATCATCCATAAGACGGTCGACTAAAGCGTTTCGGAGGGTGCGGCCGGGGCCGGGACACTCTGCGGCAGCGGCCAGCAGGTGCACTTGAGCAACGAGAGCGCGCGCGAGAGCGCGGCAGGCATCGGGCAATTCGTGGGCCGAGGCTTCGAAGGCGGCCTTGGGGACGCCGGAGCCTTCGACGATTTCGAGCCAAGCTTGGGGCCATAGGTCCTTGAGGCCGCCGCGCTCAAGGAGAAGCGTGAGTTCTTGGCTTGGCCGGTAGGCCTCGATCTGTTCCCAAAGTTGCAGCCAGGGGGGCTTGACGCCTGGGCGCGGCACGGGCTTGTCGACCTGAGAGGTATCGCGGATGGTGAACTTGTCGAGTTCGAAGAGGGGATCGTCGAAGAGCCAGTTCCAGCGTGCGAAGTCCTCTTGGAAAGCGGCCCGTTGTTTCGCATCGGGTTCGTCGGGCAAACTGAGTCCCTCAAATTCAACGCCGAGCGGGTCACCCCAAGCACATTCGACGAAAGCCTGTTTGATGCCATTGGCGGCGGCAATTTCCGCAACCTTATCAAACGTCGATTTGTACGACCTGAGGCGCACCCCAGTCCCGTGCACGAAAACGATACTACCCAGTGGCATGCTAAAGAGCATACCACTGGTAAATGCAATCGGTTACGGCCTTCAAGGATCAATCTGCCAAGGGGAAAATGTGCATCTGACAGAATAAAACTGGTTCAGACATCGGGAACTTTCAAAGACGATAAATCCGGAAATCCGCTACGATATCCGCGCTGCGAGTCGGGAGAACCGAGGCTCCGGAGGACTGCGGCTTTCGAGTGTGCCAGATCCGGTATGCCGAGCTTGGTTTTGGGTCGGTTCTTCTTGCCCTTTGCCTTATTCGTAGACGTTTTTCTCATGATTACCGCACTCCACTGCGGTGGATCAGGAGGTTAATGGGTTATTGTCTCTGCTGCTACGCTGCGCCTGATCAGGTGACCGCCAAGCCGGTTATGAGTGGGTCAACCGCTCTTGCCGTTGCGAACAGCTGGTGCCCAATTAAAGGTTGAAGAAGGTTGGATCTTGGACGAATTCACGGATTGTTTTCGTTCCTTGGTTTTAACCCACGTTCAACCCATCCGTGAAACTCTTCCAAGATCCTGAAAATTGCTATCGACTACTTGTGACACCCAACCATGCCTGCTAACTCTATGATATTGCTACATTTAAGAACTCATAACCCAAAGGTCGCTGGTTCAAATCCAGCCCCCGCAACCAAATAAACTAGCGATTCTAAACGGCTTCCGATATGAGTTCGGAGGCCATTTCCGCTTTTGGATGGAACCTGGGCAAGGAATTCCTTGTCGAGAAGTGCTCCAGCATTTCGTACGTCGTTCGCTCTCCCCCGTCCCCTTTCAATTTCCAGCTGCAGGATGGAATGCTTTCTATCCTGGCTGGCCATTCCGCCGTATCCTGAATACTCTGGAGCGGAAGGAACTCTCTTGGACGGCGCGATCGGTTGGCTCACTAGTGCCTCGGCGGAGCAGAAGCGCGCGCTGCTGGCCGCCTCGCTGGGCTGGATGCTCGACAGCATGGACGTGATGCTCTACGCGCTGGTACTCGGCGAGGTGCAGCGCGAAATGCTTCTCTCCGCGGCCATCGGCGGAGCTATGGTGTCGGCTACTCTGGTCTCCGCCGCAATTGGCGGGTTGAGCTTCGGTTGGTTTGCCGACCGGTTTGGACGCGCGCGCGCACTCACCTGGAGCATCCTGGTGTACTCGGTCTCGACCGCCATGTGCGGGCTGACGCACTCGGCATGGCAACTGATGGTGTGCCGAATTCTACTGGGGCTGGGCATGGGTGGGGAGTGGGCTTCGGGAGCGGCCCTGGTTGCCGAAACCTGGGGTCCGCTTAACCGTGGCAAAGCTCTTGCCCTGGTGCAAAGCTCGTGGGCCGTGGGCTACGCGCTGGGTGCTGCCGTGGTGGCGCTGGTTATGCCTCATTTCGGATGGCGCGCCGTGTTCTTCGCCGGCATTGTCCCGGCGGCCATCGCGCTTTGGTTAAGACGCGGATTGCACGAGCCGCAAGCCTGGAAACAGGAGCGCTCCACGCGGAGGATTCCTGTGAGCAGGCTGTTTCAGGGCGCGCTGGGCCGCGCAACGCTGATCTGCGCTACCATGAATGCCGCCGCGCTGTTTGCCTGGTGGGGACTGTTCACATGGGTGCCCCGTTTTCTTTCCATGCCCGAAGCCGAAGGCGGGCGCGGGCTTAGCATCGTCCAGACCTCGGGATGGACCATCGCGATGCAGGCCGGCGCCTTTCTGGGCTACATCGCTTTCGGATATATAGCCGACCGCTTCAGCCGAAAATATACATACATCGGTTTTCTTCTGATTGCCGCGTTGCTGGTGCCCGCATTTGCATTCGTGCGCCAACCGGGAGCACTGCTCGCGATTGGCCCATTTGTAGGCTTTTTCGGAACCGGCTATTTCAGCGGCTTTAGCGTCATTGCCAGCGAACTCTTTCCCACTTCCCTGCGCGGCACTGCCATGGGTTTTGTATATAACATTGGCCGTGTAACAAGCGCCGCCGCGCCCTATCTCATCGGAAGCCTTTCGCAAACTGCCGGACTAAGTTCCGCGCTCTTGATCACTTCAGGCGCGTTTCTGGTTGCGGCCCTTATAGCTACCGCGCTCCGCCTTCCCACAATACAAGCCAGTTCGGAAGCCCGGGCTTAGCCGCAATCTCACTTATGCGGTAGCCAGAATCCTTCATGCACCTTGCCTGCCTCTTTTTCCAGAAATGGCCCGGCTACTACAATCGGTTTCTGTCCGCGTGCGAAGACCTCGCGACAGGGTAAGTCGAGTGTCGGGTTTTCTTTGTCGCTGCCGGTGTAATTCAACAAGCCTCTCTCAGACAGTGCGAACACAACGCGGCCAATCCCCGTCCAATAGATTGCTCCGGCGCACATGGCGCACGGTTCCGTGCTGGTGTAGAGAGTACACCTGGCCAGCTCCGATTCAGGCAGCAACCGGGCCGCCTCTCCGCAGGCCAGCGTCTCCGCATGTTGCGTAGGATCCCCTTTGGGCCGCACCGCATTATTGCGAGCTTCCACAATCGTCTCGCCCCGCTCGTTCACGATCAGTGAGCCGAATGGATGGCGTCCGTCGCTGCGGGCCTCGCGCGCCAAGTCGATCGCGCGGCGCAAGAAAATCAGATCCTGTTCTGTAACTTCTTCCCGGTGCATATAGGTTGGCTCATCATAGCGTGAGAGCGGACTATCATCAATCTGTGCAGCCCGAAGCCAAACTCGGCGACATTCTTGCCAACGCAATCACGCACGGAATCGGAGCGGTTCTTGCCATTGCCGG